>Ga0307512_10004607_pt1 | contig 14999 bp, 6 predicted proteins | sample 14_EM_MG_FD_200267 | JGI IMG/M metagenome (GOLD analysis project Ga0307512, IMG submission 200267) | Populus trichocarpa ectomycorrhiza microbial communities from riparian zone in the Pacific Northwest, United States - 14_EM | ecosystem: Host-associated > Plants > Roots > Unclassified | place... | reverse complement strand
GCTGACTTTAATCAATTAAGAAATGTATCCAACTAGGCTATACCTATTTTGGAACACTATACCAAGTTTGAAAATCCAGTCGTGTTGTGGATGCAATATTGCTGAGTTTGATTCGTATAGCTGCACCAGACAAAATCGACTAAACACGAACATGACTTTCAAAAACCTTCAAAATGCTCCGAATGCTCAGAATACCTTTTCCACTTTTTGCTGATGAATGCCAGTTGCCATTGATGACTGGCTGATGATTGTCAACTACTAGTCATCTATAGTTCAATTGACCTCTGCCCAGATGTCTAGGGAGTGACTATGGATACCTATACAATGCATGTTGTTTATGGATTCACAGGAAACTTGCTCCAAGCTATGCCAGTGCACATGTACATGTAGTGCAAACTATAGTTGATTTGCACTTTTGCCAATATCCATAATGAAGAGTTCTCAGATAATGAACAAACTCAACATAAACAGATATTGTTCAGTATTGAATAATTTCCATTTCTTCTTTATTTAATTATTCTCTTCACAATTAATGCCACCAGTGACTTCAATCCTTTGACTATTCATTCTGGATTGTTTGCTCAATACCAACATTGAACTGTAGTGTGTCTTATAATATTGAGTTATAATGGTAGTTAATATTATTCTGCATTGATATATGTATATGGATTTGGGTAACATCAATATGCAGTCACTTGGCTGCATTGTGATGTGTAGACCGGTGGTTCGATTCTTTAGTGCACCAGGCATCACAATCTGAATTTACCCATTCTGTCATGGACTATGGTCATTAGTTTTAATCTAATCCCAAAGTGTTTGAAATTGTAAAAATTCCACACTCAGCTAACTGTGAACTCCATGTTTTGAATTTACGATATCTGGAATATTGATTCTGCTGATGTGTGACAAATGCATTTTCAGTTGTCTATTCGATACAAACTATTGCCATATACACATTATCAGAGAGATTTTAAATCTGAGATAGATAGGTGAAAGTCTACATTGTTGTACAAATTTCATAAATAGAAACCTTGTGATTGTACAAAAGCCTGTGGACATAATTGGGAGGGAAGTTATGAAGTTTATGACTTTGAATACTTCACCTTAGATATTACTTACTTGGCCTTGCAATAGCCACATCGCCTTGCAAAGCTTCCTTGGCCATTACACATATGTTCAGCCATGCTATAATCACTTGCCCAGGCAATATGTGGTACAACAAGTGCAATCAGAACATGCCATCTGCATATTTTGTAATCTATATATATGTCAGCTAGTCTCTGAGTATAGTTTTTACACCCTTTGCCCCTGAAAGCTTCATCGCAATACTTTAGCATTTTCATTTAAAAGTATTTGTGAACTGGGTACATTAAGCAGGAAATATCCACCACTGTTTGGCATAACAGAAATTGAGTAGAGTACATGAATGGAACAAATAGAGATGTGACAATACGATTGGTAAATGATGTATCAGTTGGAACCATCAGCAATTGTACTAAACAAACATATAAACTGTTTTCTACTAATTTCAATACTATTGCAGCGATATTGTAGAATCAATCAAGCTGATTGACAGAATATAGAGTGATATAAACCAACAAAATCTTACATACCAGTATTATATTATCTCTAGACTATACAGTAATTGCATACTAAAGTGTTTGCGATAATTATGGTAATATAACAGCAACAGTTTCACAATATCTATAAATATATGCCTCAAATGCGGACATTAATACCAACACTGTCATTGTATAATTGAAATCCTCCTACTGGTATAGGGTACCAAGTGAACAACAGGGCAACAACCCAATACTAAGAACTAAGTATCATACAGCATAAGAGATACAGACCAACTAATTAACGCAATATAATTTGCTTTTGTTTTCCACAACTAATTGACAGGATACCAACTAATGGACATCATATAACTGATACACATAATACCAAATCATTTACATGACACTGGATATTTAACCCAATGATAGTGATATGAGAAGTAGATTACAATCCCAGCTAAATCAAAAAGATAACCAGATCCAGTACAGTTTTATATATACACCCACTGATTATATTACTATATAGTCAGATCTAGCTAATAAGTATACATTACGTGGAGATTGAGCGCCTCTAGAAGAGCAGAAACCCTTTTACTGAGAGTTCAGAGGGTATCTGGAGTAGAAAGCATGCTTCTAATAATACAGAATATTGAAGTACAATTGATAAATATAAACCTGATAAGTTGTTTTATATGTACATATTCAAAAGCATTTGAGAATCAACTTAACATGCTTTGCACTGTATACTTGACCTTACCACTCTCACTTAGTTATGCTACACTTTCAGTCTATTCAGCGCTTTACTTCCATGTATTCTCTCAAGAGTCAGATCTTGGCAAGGTTCCTTGCCTGTGACTTCCATGTAGTTTTCTGTGAGCCAAATGCGGAGACTGACTGAGTAGTAGATACCCAGTCCCAGAAGATGTCATGCAGGGGGTATCAGGTGGATGGCAGAGAGTTGGTAGCAGGTGGTGGGTGGTGCAGAGCATTTGATGTCCGAAATCATGATGTCAGTTGATGGTATAGTATAGACCTCCCCTGTCATGTGGCCACCAAGATGGAAAGTTACAATACCTCACAGTAGTAGGTGTGACATTAGCGGCCTGTTATCTGCAGGAAAGGTAGACAAGAAGGTTATGAGGAGAGTATATCTGCAACTCTGATGTTTGAGCAGAATCTACTGACTACTTCCCACTGATAGTGGGTGCATATGTGTAAATTCCATTCATGGGTAATGATGATAATGGCAATGGTGAAGGTGATGGTGTTCCAGATATTTATGATAGTACCAGAAATGTTTAGACATGTAGATTGGCAATATCAACATCAGCATCAAAGCTTTCACAGAATGAAAGACCTTTATTATGCAAAGTTTCCACAAATCCAAAGTCTTCCATTTGGTAAAAGATGTATATGGAAAACACAACTTCTACAAAAGCACAGTTCTCATGAGTGCAGATCTCTTCATTAAGCTATCAGAAAGGCTTTCATGTAGACTATTAAGCAGCCTATCAAGTAGCCTATCAAGTTGACTTTCAAGTTGAGTTTCAAGTAAATACTTAAGTTCCAATGAACTGTCTAGTTGACTTGCACTGAGAGTGTGTACAGTACCAGTATAACAGCAGTGACTGTGGATAGTAAAGACAGGTATATGTCCATCACTGGCCACCAACCATATATACTGTCACAGGAACATGTATTCCTTTCTGGAAGTCAGCACTCAATTACTATAGATTTTATGTTATTCAGATATTTACCCAATCCTTGCTATGGGCAGCCCCTACACATTTGTATATATAGCACTGCCTATAATTAATTGGCACTGTTGTGGATATACTATAGTTGATATACAGTTGTTCAGAGTTCTCTGATTTGCAATTTCTAATGATGCAGTTGGATTTACCATAAACAATATACACTGTTATAGACATGATGTTGTCAGATGGTATTCCATATGGAGTGTAATGTTATTACTATTACTAGTGAACTCACTATTTCCCCAGTCTTTAAGTATTATTAATTATATACAAATATTTCAATACAAGAAATAGCACAATAGCAAAAATCAATACAAAGTACTAATTGCATTGTAAATAAACAATAATCGATATTGCTCTGGTAGGTAAATAGTAACTACTTTTGCACCCACTGCTCCAACTGAACTATTACATACAATGCCAAAAGCCATCTACAAGATGTAGAGTCATCCATACACAGACTAGACATAGTATATAAAGATGTATGGGGGTGGGTTGATAGTCACTAAAGTTGCTACTTGCCTAACTCATGCTGTTCTTTACCTGTTATATATCCCCTTTTCTACTTCTTACTGTCTCTACTACCATTAAACCTTCAACTAAAACTCTACCTAGGGACTGGCTGTAAGGAATAAATTCTAATTACAGTATATTCCACAAAGGTGGCAAAGCTGTATCTGGCACAAGTACAGGTATATTTCTTTCGCCCATTACATTTGGTACTCTCCTTCGATTCATTGTATTGGTGTTAAAGTGGTAATTAATATATAAATCCCCAAGATTCAGCGCGCTTGAAGTCACAACTGTTTGATTCGCTTGCTGTAATGATAGAATCCATTGTTGGTACACTGTCAAAGTGTGTTACATTTCTGTATTTATGTGTTGGATGTGTTCTACTGCTGTTAGTGCCGGTATGCCATATTTTGTGATACAGTCTATTAAATTCAGTCTGTGTAGGGTATACTCGTCAGTTCAACAAGTTATCGGACATATACTAACCCTAACAGGTTGGTATGTGTCCGATAACTTGTTGAACTGACAGTTAGTATGTGTCCGATAACTTGTTGAACTGACAAGTAGCGTGATTCTCACATGACTATGGATTAGAGCTGGCTGTGACTTTCCAGGCTGAGTTTTTTCCTGTACTTAGACTCAATCAAACATCTTGACAGATTTGTCACAATAGGTTATATACTCCAATTTGACCAAAATCCAGACACCATTGGTGACAACTATCAAGTATAAATAATAGTCATATCATAGGCCTACTTATGAGTTCAGCTGCAGGGTTTCGGATATATTGCAAATCAGTTAAGAATTATATGACTATACAAACTCTGAATGACAATTGAACAGAGAAAATGATTTGGATATCTTATCTTGGCACTATTTCACATCCAACTGCTTACATTACCATGATGGCTGTGATGGGTGCAATGGCTATGACAGCTGCAATGGCTGGGATCGCTGTAATAGTTAGAAGGTACAGTGGTACAGGAAAGAACAGTTATGGCTACTGAATAAAATGATGTGAAGATATTTCCAAATCCTGTATGGTGATCTGTTTCCCAGAAGCACAGGATGAATTGTAGTCAATATTTAGTCAATACCCTTGCAGGAGTAAAGAAGTACTTCTTCAGTAATGATAATGTACTGATTGTTATCTTACCAGAATGTCTTCCAAGTGAGCTTGCACATAGTATAACAGGTGGCCAGCAATGAAGGAATTGATATACAGTACAGTATCTGAAGTATCCGCATAGAGTCTTTTGGTAATGAATCATGACTGCTTGAACGATGTCTGTAGATATATATGATACCCCGGGGGATGGATTTAGCATTCTGCTTAAAGATATCTGGCATGTGATTTGGGTATGGTGAGAAATGTGTCTTATGGAAGGCGGCTATATGTGAGTGACAACTGCTAACTGCTCTGCTGCCAAGATGAGAAAGCGTTAATGATAGCTGTTGCATATGAACCTTCAACTCAAAACCTTTAGTTGTGACTATCCAATCCCTCTCTATGGAAAGCTGCCAATTGTAATTGATAATTAAAAGCAATTATTATCAAGTGCATTATGTGTTGAAAGAGTGACTGTATTTAACAGTCTCGTAGGCAAAGTGAAGCTACGCAAAAATATTTTCCCTCGTGATCGTTGTGAGGAACCTGTCGAGACGATTGATTGATTGAGTCTAAGTCCAAGATGACACGCAGCCTATATAGTAGCTGCCAGCCCTAACCCACAGCCACGTGATGACGTACTCTACAAAGACTCAGTCTAACACTCCTCCAGGGCGTTATCACGTCCGTCAAACACTAAGCCATTGAAAAAACAGACAGAAAACAAGCAGAAGACAGAAGCCAAATCATGCCATGCTCTGAGCTCCTCCCAAACGACCATTCTCCCGCTCATGCCATTGGAGGCGTCAATCATATGCCTATTCCTGAGCTCGGTAGTCGATTGTGCTGTCCGCTTCAACTGTCTTGACTTCCAGTCAACCGCTCCTCCGAAGGTGGCACACAGTCCTGTTGTATCGTGATCGGTATCGCGTTGAACTGTATCGAAGGTACTGCTCCAACCAGCTGGAGCGTCGTTGATTCTCGTACGCAGCCTCTCGGTCCCAATCATGGGTTGTGCTGCCGGTGTCAAAATTTGAGACGCTTCTCCATGGCGTTGTTGACTTCCGCTCGACAAACGTAGCCGAAGATCATTGTTTCCCCTTTCCACGCAAGTGCTCATAATCTGTTGTACGGTGGTGGATGCTCGAGTAGTCGAGTGTGTGCGTGCGTATGCGGAGGTGTGTCTGTGTCGGTATCGAAATTGGCATAACCTGTTGTACTGTGGCGCGTCGAAATTGGAGACGCTTCTCTGTGGCGATGTTAACTTCCGCTCGACAAACGAAGTGGATGTGTTGATCGTCATTTCTTTGTAAACGCAAGTGCTCATAAGCTGCTGTACGGTGGCGGATGCTCGATATCGAGTATGTGTCGGTGTCAGAGTCGGTGTCAGTGTCGAATTGGAGACGCTTCTCCATAACTGCAACTCGAATTGGAGACGCTTCTCCTTAGGTCGCTCTTCCGTCTCAGCTAGCCCTAGGAAACATATTCCTGTAGATTGTGGATCCCCGTACACAGCCTCCCGGGTGGAGGAGGGGTTGTCGTCATTGAAGGTTTAGGGTGAAGGTACACACTGTACAGCTAACAAAGCTTCCTCGTCCTCACAGTAGAGGAGTCCACAGACTTCTTGGATTCATGGCCACAATTGCCACCGCCGGTCTCTCGAGTCTGTCGCAAATCACATACCCAGCGCATTCCTATGGCGGACCAACCGCAGTGCTCCCCGGGGGTTTCGTGTGTCTGCCGACCTTGCCCAAGTATCCGCGGTCCATTACCCGCCCACTTCTCATAGACTATCCAAACCATACTGTATGTCGATCTGATTGGCTGGACACCGGTTGACCTGTTACGAAATCGCTTCGAACACATCCTAATGATGCCGATGTTGACCCGAACTCCTCCGAGGGTGTTGATCCGAGCTCTTCCGAGGGTGGTGACACGATGTCCTCGGAGGGTGTTGACACGATGTTGACCCAAACTCTTGCCAAACTGCTGTCCGTACTCGTCCCGAACGTGTCCTGTCGACGTATCGTTCGGTTGCCGTAATCTCGTATACCCGTAGGACTCAACACCGCGGCCATCACAGCCATCGCAGCCATTGCGGCCATCGCTGCCACCGCAGGCCCCTTAGCGGTTGAGTGTGAGATTTCGTCGAGAGGAAGAATCTGAGTCCTTTGCATCGTGGAATCATCGTCCGGAGTCCGTAGGGCGTCTTGATCCCGGATGCGTTCGCAACGCATCCGGGACCCTGCGGCCTCGCTCGTATGAAGGTTCGCAATTCGACTGTTATCTCTGCTTGATAGTTGTCGAAAACCGTGTCCAGATCGTGGTCGCGCCCGGGCTCATAACCTGTTGTGCCGAACCTGTCGAGACGATTGATTGATTGAGTCTAAGTCTAAGATGTCACGTAGCCTATTTAGTAGCTGCCAGCCCTAACCTACAGCCACGTGATGACGTACTCTACAAAGACTCGGTCTAACAGTGATACAGATACCGATGCTGACACCATCTTCCACACCAAAACCAATACCCTTTTGGGTATGCACACCAACAACTCCATAGATCAACACCAATACCAATCCCACTATTAATAGCAATTTCAACAACAACACTAATACCCACACCATCACCAATACTCACTGAACAATCCATACATGAGTCCAGGAGGCTGCAAACAGTTAACAGCTACACTTCAGTTCATTTAAACAATAATTTGATAAAGATTAGAGATAGTTGTCAGAGCAAAAGTGGCAATCATAATATAATGATACATAAGTGAGTATGTCATTTCGAGAATCAGTTGTGTTGAATTTGAAAGAGTATAAGCCAACTGCGAAATTCCACACTGAGTGGAGACATGGATCTGTTGGTAACTCCAACATGTTGATAATTGGGAGGAGCATTATGTTTAGCATTTTGGAGAAGTACTGAGAGCGTTTATCGCATGGTAAGCTATGGGTTATTGGATGATTTGGTACTTTGTCTCTATCTCCTTTGTGTATATCGGTTCTGTGGACATTTGCAGACAAGACAACATTCTGGAGAAGTGGTAGATCGAATGATTGTAAAGTATATTCTCGTGTGACCCAGGATCGAAGCTGACTGCTACTAAACAGTTAATATTTTACCATAAATTTAAACCCACCGAATTATTGTAACAGGTTTATTACAGTACAGTTTTCCTAATAATTTATTAATATATTAATTGCATGCCCAGAGTAAAGTCTTTATATCTAGTGGATTGAGGATATGCCCCACCACATTAGTCAATACAGGAATACCCTTGCGGTACAATGTATTTTCTCCACTATGTATCACCTAATATACTGACAGATATTTTCTGTAAGGTCTTGTCATGGTACAAAATGTGTTTTGCTAATCTAGATAATCTAGTTTCAGGTGATTATACCTAATTGATACTCTCTTTGAGATCTTTAGAATTAGCATACCACATGTATTTGCTTTCATACATTTGGAAATGCTGTCATCATTAGCAATATTACATTGCAACGTGTGTTCAATAGTTCTTCTTAGCCACCCCCATTCTGCCACCAATGATGCTATCAGTCGGTGTACCTCCCTGGCAGTATCACATACTCTCAAGAACATCATTTTGGGCTATTGTAATCCTTACCATATTGAAGACAGTGAATAATTTTTGATTGTAATTGCTTTTAATATCTGTTGGAAGTATACCAGAATTTGGCAAAAGTATATTAATATGATACTATTTAAGTCAACTTTGCCAGAAATATGATGTTCATTCTAAGTAGGTTAGTATATTTATATACACTGGTTGAACTGGACACATAACTTGTACTACTCCAATATGCATTATATAGTATAATTTTTCACTTACCAACATTATATCAAAATATGACATCAATTGGAGCTTGATTGGAAAACTGTATCTAGTACTAAAGTAGTTTAGATAATGAGACCTTAAAACTGAAAGAGTTTCTTCAGAATAAGGGGAATGGCAAGTGGTATATGAGTCAATTGAAATAAGATTTTAGAATACCCTAAGAATATTGATGTACTCCTTAAAAGTGTTAGTTGTATATTCTAATCGACAGTTAGTTACCATTCAAAGACAAGTAATGCAAGAATCTTCATAATAGGTACTTAGTGAAAAATTCATTTTACCCCATGGCATTAAGTTTACAAATACCATTTGTATGTATTGCCAATTGATCCCAGATCAATGTTCAATCCCTGTAAGAGTGGGTGGAGTACATAACGTAGTATCCATATGTGCATAATAGTTTCCTACATTGAGTAATTGACCAGTATTCTCTTCCAATTGTATTTGTAATCATTTCAAAATGTATGTGCATGAGAAGTCTTCACTGTCCCACAAAGGAGATTTAGAGTGACTGCTATATGCAATAATCAAAATTGAGTGTATATTCCATAACAAGTAAATTCAGAAATCTTGACAATTAGGTAAGTGAGATAAGGGATTGTATTATTCATAAACTATTATAGGTCGTAAGTACTATAGTCCAAATATTATCAAAATATCCCAGTATGGTAAAGTCAAGTATTTGAGTGTGAGTTAGCAAATACTATCTGAATTATTTCACAATATAATATCTTTCTATCAATTCTTTCCACAATATTACATTCTTTACCAAACACTTAGCAAGATTGTATTATATAGTTACCTCTCTTCAGGTAACTTATTGGAGATTTAATAATATAACATACTTTTAAAATTTCACTATAATCTGTTATACCTTATAATTCTCCATACAGTAGAAGTTTTGTAGTTGTTAGTTGTTATTTCATAATAGCTACTAACAGTATTCCACAATCAGTAATCCAAAATCATTTCAGAGAAGCTGCTATTGTTTTATAGATTTAACATAGCATGTTAATAACATTCCATCATCATTATATGACAAAATGTGCAGTATTACATAAATGAATTCCAGCAATCTATATTTGAAATATTTGGAGTAGTGTATGTAAAATTGCAGTGTAGGTATTCATTGTTCTTAGTGCAAGTACATCTTGATGAAATATCTAGTACTGTTCAATATTGGTTCAAAATTTTCACCTACTTGTATGCTGGAATAATAGGTAGTTATTCATGAGAATTGTAATGTACAACTAATAAGTAGTATAATTGTTAAATGTATATGTTCAGTAATGAACAATCAGTATAACCAATCTAGAAAAATGAAGTTATCTTGATCAAGATCATTCTATATTTCCATTTTACAACACATATTAAAGTTCCAAGATTTTGCTTATCCCGTATTCCTGTACATACTACGTGGAGGGAATTTCATATACACAATAACATATCAGTCTTGAACTCTGGAGAAGTGTAGTTCTTTTCTGTTCAATTTATAGATATTTCTATTACTGACAGTCATGTAATATATAATAATGCTGTATCAATGTTACACATTGATTTGAACCGATGTAAGCAATTTCTTTCAAGTTTCAATAAACGACTTGAACTCACATCATTGGTACAGTAGTTTGGAGGATACTTTTATTCAAATATTGATGGATTTATAGTATTCATATTTCTCAGGGAATTCAACTTTGCTGCTTTTTTTGGATCTACTTTATTAACATATCTATACAAAGAGTGCTAGCATGTCTTATTCTAATATTCCTTCAAATATCCATGAGCTGAGGAGACACAATCTCGATTGTAGTATTCATCCAATAGTTTACATTTATAACTCAATACTATCGATAGTTAGTAATGTGTGATATGTATACCTTGAACCTATACTTGATATTATATTCACAATATAATATGCTGTATTTTGTATTGTCCAATTGTTCATTTGAAGATTTGGAACATAGTAGAAGCTTTTGTTTACTAAGAGTTTAGGGTTTCTCTTTCAGTATTTCATATATAAAGATATTTTCAGTTGTTGCTATATTATTCAATTCATACAGCAGGTAGCCAAAGTACCAAAGACAATACAGAGCAAGATTGTACTGCATGAGAATATGAATGGCCCAGTCTGATTATAACTCACAATGGCTGCAATATATTTGGACATTGAGGTTGATCAATATTACCATAAATCAGCAATAATGATCTACTCCAGAATGGACTCAAATATTTCATCTTGATGTTCCGGTCAGATTATATATATTACTTTGGGTATGAGCGGAATGTTTACTTTACACTGAAAGAATACCTGATAACGGACTATATTCAAGTCAAGTCGCAAATAAATTTCAATTAGTCAATATTTTTGACTTTCTGAATCAAAGTCAGATTTGAGGCTTCTCAGTATTGGGGATTGAATATGAATTATACTGAAACTGATTTGCTGGATGAATATGTAATTGCAATGTATCCAGGAAATTGAATAATAAAACACTCTTGACCACAAACAATATATCTTCCTTATCTTGTTGAGTGGCATTTACTACTATAGAATTCACATCCAGTTGGGTTTGGGATATTCATTAATAGACAATTCGGTTTCACTTGTCAGGTTCATCTTGATGCGTCATTTCACTTTCCAGAGAATGTATAGAACAGTTGATATAACTTAGAATTATTTTGGTGCTATTATATTAAGGTGACAATGAGATAATCAGAAAAGTGTATTAACCCTGAAACAACCACTGAATAAAACATATACCAGTTCAATTGAATAGTGTTTTGATATTAGAGAGTTTAGATTGCAGTTGAGAATAAACTCAAAACAGGATTCCAGTATGTAAATCTTATTAGGGTATTATCAATAGTAGGATGTCAATTAGCAATCACTTCAGTCTCTAGTTACCATATTGGTTGCATATTCAATACAATGTATATCTGCCAATATAGTTGTTAAACCTATACAGATGCAGGTGTCATTGATATGTAATTACCATGAAGTATTCTTATAGGCTGGGTAGGAGTAAATACTTTATTCCACTGGACATTTCTGTGTGAATCCACGATTGCCCTCCCACTTTAGTTCAAGACCTGTTGTCTAATCATAACATGTTCTATAAATAAAATATACTGAACTATACGCATTTTGACCTCCCTGTTTCCTGTTTATGCTATCTGAAATATTCATTGTGCTGATGTGTTAAACGATCCATTTTCAGTAGTCTTGTGGGCAAAAGCTAAAGCACTACAACAAATATTGCATATATCATACATTAGAGACTCGGATATAATAGTACACAATATTATGTGTACTTAATATATACAACACTGTGGATTTCAACCAAAACTTGTAGACTTAGTTTGTGGGGAAATGGCACATATGGTGAATTGTAGTACATTACCTTTTGTGTCACCTACTAGGCCATGCTATATTTGCTTGGAGTTGCTAAACTTGCTAAACCATGCTAAACTTGCTCAACCTTGCAACACTTGCTCAGCCTAATTATACTTGCTTGGCCTGCAATACTCCCTTAGTTTTGCAATCTTGCCCAGCCTAACCATACTTGCTGAATTATGCTACACTTTCTTGATATTGTAATTTCACCTTGTACATGTCAGTAGGATAATCCCTATTGTGTACACTTGAAAAAACATTTCTGCAACTTGTACAACATATAGAGCAGCTGTTTTTCTGATAATTTACATAGCATATTTGACAGATATTACTTGGAAGTTCTAAGGATCTGTACGGTAACTCGATAACTATCTTATACAGCCTAATCCCCGTACTCAGTTCTATATATAATAACTTGTCCAGGAGAGTTGGCTATTTTTTTAATAATGTACAGTATTGCATCCATCTGTGCATGCTCCCGAGTATACTCCCATGCATGTTTTCAATGTGCTGTTATCTGCATCGTTACAGTATTTGCAAGAATAGTCCCAGTAGATTTGGACTGTGCAGTCCTAGTCGGCAAGAAAATGTATGTTCTAGTATAGTGTTCAGTTTACTCCTAAGTGGACTCTGACTAACCATGCAGTACTTAATGGATCCAAATGGGATTAAACAGAGAAGCTCAATTGTCAATGTTTCAACAAGAGACTCTGTACCAAGCCCAAGGCTAGCTGGGTATTTCTCTCACTACAAAGCCTAGAATGTGATTGTATTCTTTGTTATCTGCAGACTTCGGGCTAAACCCCTTAGTCAACAGCATAGTATCTCATGTATGTGTTCAATTGTACAAAATGGTTCACTACACCTTCCAACCCACTTCGCACTATGTTTTGAAGCATACTTCCAGGTACACTCTCTAGTTCCCTTTCAACACTCATCTCAAGTACAATCCCGATTCACTCGATGCTACACTCCCAGTCTTGTTCACTCTACACTTCCAAGTATACTCCCAAGATACTTACATATATAGATCTGGGTTAGCACTCAGTACACTGTGATGTATGCTCTCAAGTACACTTCTAATTGCACATTCAAGTTTGCCCGCAACCATGCCCCTCAAACAGTGATGTCCAAGTTGACTGTTGGAATGTGGCAGGTTACCAATGCCAGGAAAGCATGAATCACATAGTCATTCCAACCCATATTGCACTTAGATTTGTATTGACTATCTTACCACTTATATCTCTTATACCCATACTCACTCTCATGTACAACCTTACCAGTAATCCCATATGTCTACAGTTGAATGTAGATAGATGTAAGCATCTTGGCACAAGTTTTGACATTTCAGTGATTGGATAGGTTTCACTCACAAGAATACAAGAGTTTAGCCATATAGTTATTACCCTAGCAAAAATGACTCAACTAACAGAAAAGAATACCTACTTTGCAATCTACTGTCAATTCTTCTCCCATGCCCCCTAAGATTGCTGCTAGAGGTCAATAGTGCTTGGATAGTACCTCTTCTGGTATGGTATACCTAGAATCTCCTCTTGGCTAAGTAATGCTAAATCGCATCAGACAAGTCTCCATGTCTCAGGATGATGATTTTGACATTGAAGATAATCACGGCAACAGAGAGTATGCTGTGCAGATTGGTAATGGCCTGCATGACTGTCTAGGTGATATCCGAATTGAAGGCGATCTCAAGCTCAATCCCAGTAGTAACAGACAATCTGTGATATCAGCTAAGTGAATGACAATGGACGAAAAGCAAGTGATACTCAACCATGCCATCCAACAGGATTTGAAACACAGTGTGCAGAATCCGAAACTGATGGAACCAAACAGGGAATGCCACAGAGTATGAATTGAACCTGAAGTATCAAGATGGGAAATTTTCAATATCACCCATCTACAACTATACTGTCATGGACTACTGGAACCTGTTTCTTTCCAAGACTAATTGTAGTCCAACATCCAGTCCCACATCCGCCCATTCCCACACAGAGATCCCAACAGTGTTAGATATGCAGCAAGTCTTCCCATCACATGGAACAATCATCTGGACTCAACACAGAGTCAGAAAAAGATGGCTAATCAACAGCAGTGGTTCGACATATACACAGATATACACATCTCTATTCAGACAACATTGAGGTCTTCCTGATTGAGATGCAGAAGATGGGTTGCAATCTGGACTGGAAACCTGCAGTGGCAGTGAAGCATACGATAGACAATACCCAACAATTGAATCAACTGGTGCGATTTCACACAGATTCCAGCAATGCAGGTCGGATAGTTGTGGGATATCTCCCATAGACCAATCATAACATCTGCATATGTCTTTGGTGTGGATTACTATACAAGACTGATATCCAACATCAAGTCATAAACCCAAGAGAATTGAATATTTAACTGAATCATCAGTCTTCTTGATTGTACAACCCATTCAGAGTTCAAGCTGGATAGCATCATGCCATAATTGCAACTGTCACATCAATAACTACAGCACTGAGGAGAGTGTGATAAACAAGACGGCCAAAAATACAACTTCCATCAAAACAGATCTGAGCCTGCTGAAGCACCAAAGCCCAACAATTGACACTGGGAGTTAGAATGTAAATGCACTTCAGCACCATGGATCTCGCTGGGGCCCTATGGAACTCAGAAGTTGTATGCAATATGCATATGGTTAGTGTTAGCAACGGTTCCAGTTTTGGACCCGGCGGGTATTATAGGTCTGCGTGGCAACGGCCTTACCCCATCAAAAATCGACGATTTTTTAAGCGAATCATCACTTTAA
>Ga0307512_10004606_pt1 | contig 14999 bp, 15 predicted proteins | sample 14_EM_MG_FD_200267 | JGI IMG/M metagenome (GOLD analysis project Ga0307512, IMG submission 200267) | Populus trichocarpa ectomycorrhiza microbial communities from riparian zone in the Pacific Northwest, United States - 14_EM | ecosystem: Host-associated > Plants > Roots > Unclassified | place... | reverse complement strand
AGAGGAATGCATGACCTGAGCCCAACGACCGACTTCGACCGAGAAGTAGAATGACGTTCGCAAGATGTCAAGATTCTCTACAGACGTTCTCCGCACTTCTTTCAGGAATTCGTTTTGGCGCGATTGCTGGGGCTTGAACGTGAAGGCATGTACATAGAATTGTCCCGAGGAGGCGACGGTCTAAGCGAATGGGTCAGTGAGTACCTGATATACCGCACAAATCCACGTTGGAATTACCTGAGATAGCATACCAGCCTGAAGAGCAGTCACAGCTGTAATCTTGACCTCGTCATCCCTGCCTAGATAAATCGACTCTAAGGGGAGATCTCGCCACAGAAGTCGATCCAATTCCGAGATGCTCTCTTCCCGACTCGAAGTATCCTGTTCACTTTCCCTCACCGAAACTGAGGCAACTCCGCGAACAGAACCCGCGTGGGTGATATCTATAGGCTGTATCGCTATTCCTCGTTCTCTTAGCCGGTGGGAAAGAGTGGTGGCCCTCAGAGAGTCCAAGCCGAGCGACAGGAGGGAGGATTCCTCTCGTAGGTTGTCCACGGGAATGCGAAGAAAACTGCTGAGTTCTGAGATAATCACCTCAACAATCTGCGGATCTGCGGGTCTGTCTGTCTCTTGAGTCCGAGGTTGACGCACTGGCCATCCAGGAGTGGGTTGATTACCAACATCGGGGAGGGAAATGTCGTTGTCTGGAGATTCGGAAAGGTATGCTATGCACGATTCAAAGTCATTCATCAGCTGTTGAACAGTTTTCATGACTTCCTCGTCTACCGCTGAGCTCGATGGTGTCACTGGCTGTGTTAACCACAACCTCGAAAACAGCAGGGAACTACGATAACGTTAGCGAAAAACGGCACGCGGTCCGCATAACCTAATAAGCATACCTCTGGAGGTGGTGGACGGAACGGAATATGCTCGAAGCACTCATAATTGTTTGGGGGAATCTCTTCGCAGACGGAGAAAAGAACGTCGACGAGGGCTGTCACTCCAAGCCAGCGTTGAATAGTTCCGAGAGGAACATGTTCATATGGCATAAGTCTCGTGATTGAAGACTGGCAGGACCGGATATATCCAGAGACCTTTCCCCGTTGGAGTCGGATCCGCAAGGGGACGATGGCGACCAGCGGCGCGACAGAAGGTGTCGTCTGGGGTAGAGCTAGGTGCGCTTGCGAGTCCACCAGCTTCTCAAGGTCAAAATTTCAAACATTGAACGTAATTGGTGCCGGCTCACACCTCGCCCTCGATACCACCCGTACCGTCTTCAATGGCTTGCAAACCGAAGTCAGGGAGGGCATGCACGGTTACATGCGGCGAGAAAGTGACTCTCTTCACTTCGCGAGATGCTACTTGAGGCGTGGGGCCTTCCATGGTGCTTGAATGCTGTCCGCGGATCGGTCGTGGCTGCGCTTTGGGAGAGTCCCAGCCCTCCTTACCCCTTTCCCGCTGCCAGCAACGGCTGTAAACGTGGGACTTTATACCTTGTTCAGAGACAATCTGAACAAGATGGAAGAGGGAACCCACCTGAATCTCACGAGCGTTCCTTATCTGGTCATAACGGCACCAAGGGCATCGGAAGAACCCAGTGTCTGCCCTCTTCAGCGTTAGCTGGTTCCTCCATAGGGAAATTTTGACCTCTTTGACGTGGAAATCGTTGAAGTGTACAATTGGATCCGTGATGAAGCAGCGGCACGTTTGGCATCTCAGCCTGTCGGGTCGGTCAGAAAAGGGATACTGTGATAGACAGCTGTCGCATACCTCACAATTGGGCGTAGGTGTCTGACTCTTCTTTTTTTTCCCCTGAGCTGCATACTTCACGCACGGGCGGAGATAGTATTGCCACGAGCCGAGCCAACTCAACATGTGTAAACAAAACCGATTAGGGAGGTTGCTGTCGAGAGAAATCTAAATCGGCCCCTGCTCACGTGGCATCTTTTATTTTTTTATTTGATCGGATCAGCAGCTTCACCATGGCTCGCCGCGGCGGCTCGGTGGTGATGCAGATAGCTGTTCCAACAATAGACTCACGAAGCCACCACCAGTCCTGCAAGCGGTCGCTGCTTCTTCGGCGAACACGGCGTTGCTTATCCCGTCAATTGGCAACCTCCCGCAAATATCAGGTGAGCCCCGTTCAATCAACTACCATCACAGGCGGATAGTCTCATCAGTGAATGTGAAGGTGAGTTATTTTCGACCTTATTGCAAGTTGTCTGCTGTCTCGAGATTCCAGAACCGCTTCTCTCGACCGGCAAATTATTCATGTTTCACACGTTACCACCCGCACCTCCCAGACCACACTCCCCAGACGTTTTCGAAGAAATCCAAGGCATTCTCGATGCACGAGGTCTAACGTTCGGGACCCTTATCGCGAGTGTGCTTCGGGACACATAATCCTCGTTGGGTACTACAGTGATGGCAGAACTAGCCAGCATATTCGGGGCGCTTCGCCCTTACTTTCATGAGGACGAGAAAGCAAGGGTGTTGCTGGGGCAGTTTTTTGCTTCTGTTACCCCGCCTGAACTCTTACGGTTCGAAAAAGGTGATGATGATGCGCCATGGAGTCTCTCTGCAACGAGTCTCTGTACAGAACAACCTATGGGGTTCGAACAGAGACATCCCTTGTACGTTCGGATGACTGGCCACTGCCAGTGTCCTGTTTACAATGCCTCGCACTTCATCTTCCACGTGCATCAATCACCACTCGTAGAGTCAGAATAGTCACCTCAAAGGGGGATTTAGTCGTCACGCACCTTAGTTCACAAGATTTGGCGCTTTCCTCGTTTCTCTGAGTATTTCGTAGACTTCTGCCAAACCTCTCTTTGTGTCGTCGTTGTCAGGGCCAGCGGCGATCACTGCGATTCCTCAGAAAGCGCAAGTGACACGTGAAGGCGTAGATACGAAACCTTGCTCGTAAATTGCTGCGGAATTCCCAAGGTCGCCGTTCATCCGACGACAAGCCGTGGCTCGCTCCAGAACATAGATACTGCTCGTCTGCTCCGGTGGCCAGTGAGAAAAATCTCGGAGGTGGGGGCGAGGATGACGTACGGCAGGATCCCGACCAAACTCCTCCTGAATTGCGACAGCTGCAGTGTACATCCTCCGCTCGTAGTATACGTCCGCAATCTGAGAGAATAGTGCTGAATATTCCCGAATATCCTGCGCCAAAATGACGCTCGCGTGCATCTTGTATGATTGTAAGTGGTGAATTTGAGTGCCAACGAGGAGGCCATACAACGATCAAGAAACCGGTTTTATATATCGCCGGGGACGGTATCCCGAAACTGTAGCTACGTTACAGAACTGCGATAGGTGTCTAATGCACCGTCCAATCTGCAAGCGTAATCTACGCACGTCAAACCAAGGCGCTATGGTTAACAAAGGCATTCCAAACCGAAAAGGGGCGTGGGGAAAAAAAAACAAAAGGATGTGAAACCGGACTCGCTCGGCCAAAAGTTGATTGAAAAAAAAAACAAGTCCCCCGGGTCTCTCGAGTGGCCGGGAGGCTTGGATGTTCGACCCACTCGTCTCATTTACCCCTGTTCGCCTGACTCTGGGAACCGGGAGATACGGTGCGCCCAGGTTCGTCTGGAGAATGTGAGAGACGAAGGTGCTCGACCGTGGTGATCACAGGAGCAGAGGGGTTGGTGATATTCCCGGAGACATCTGGGAAACCTGGGAACTCCGGTTGCGGGAGCATACTTGCGGCCGAAAACGAGCCGTTCACCCGGGAAACCGTTCTGGGATTTTCTGTGTTGTAACCGTCATCCACACCGGGTGATTGGTCGTCTGTAGGGGAACCAAACGTTTCTGTTGAGTACCCAACCATACAAAGATTTGCAAAGAACGCACCATCGGCGGCGGGGAGCTCGCGGTCGGGATCCAGCTCTGGCGGTCCAAGCCACTGGACCCTTTTGCCAGGCTCCAGAGTAAACACATGTACTGCGACGTGTTTAAGCCATTCCGATTCGCTACCGAATACCTTGGGGCAACCGGCCCAACCACACTGGAGTACTTGTTGTGCGGCGTCCATGACGATCGAGGGAGGGGGTGGAAGGAGGCGTCTTCCCACGACTTTCGATCCTCGGTCTCGTTAATCTCGGCTCCATCCGGCCGGATCGCCACGATTACGAAGCACGCAGCGTTTCGTACTTTGCGTCATCGACCATACAGTTTTTTAGCCGATTTCATTACAGCTGCTGTATCCGGTAATCTATATAGGGGTTGAGCGCTCAGATGATCCGTCAACAGGCTCGTTTTGAATAGATCCCCATCATCAGTACAACTGCAGGACTAGCATTACATCGTATTTGTATGGAAAGTCAGAAGGAATCGTCTATAGTGGCCATATCGGTACCATCCAGCGTTCTTGGGTCAATGCAGATTCGTTAGGTTAGACCTCCTTTAGGAAGGAAGGAAGGGGGGGAGGGAACGTACCGGAGTTCGGTGGCGAGGATCGAGCTGGTGATCTGCTGGTATAAGCACAGTCGTAACCAGTCCTGAATTTCGGGGCACGGAATGACGACACCGCAAGTGACGAACAGCGGGAAAGTGATCGCAGAGCTGAACAGCATCCCGACCTACATTATTATTTTTTCCGAGTCAGCAAACCTTGTAACACGCGGATCCGGAGGGGAGGGGAGGGGAGGAGGTCGTACCTGGATCGACAGAGCAAGAGCACCAATGAGCTGTGCGAGCGTGACACTGAAGAACTCTGTGAATATGATTACGAGCAACTGGAATCCTGTCCGGTTGAGTCCAGCGGGTCCAGCTCCATAACTGGCCAGATAAACCATCTAAACCCAGCACACGATCGCGCAGACGATCGAGCTGGGGATCTCTGATAAGAGTTGAGAGATGGCGAACACTTCGGGAGAGTAGAGTCGACTGTGAGATTCCCGAACGAATGCACCTGATTGGGTTGGTCGAGGATCAATATGGAACATGAGGCGGGAGAGGGGTCACTCACGTCGGTTGAAGATCCACAGAGGGACGAGTTGGGCTTGGATAATGGCAGGGATGATACATACCCAAAATCTGTGAAGGGAGGGGAAAGGTCAGCATCACGGCCACGAACAAGCTGAGTCACCGTCAATCCAGATACTCACATCGAGAAGAGCCTATGCTGCAAATCCCTCACACTCCGACCTGATTGCAGGTACGAAAGCGACAGATCAACGAAATCGCCACATGGATGAAAACCCTCGTGTACACATAGTTCGGCGACCTCCATAGCCCAACGACAGACCTTTTCGTCATGACCCTCAACTGGTAGCAAAAAGGCGTCGCGAATTTCGAGGAACTGATCTTATTCTCCCTCTTTCCCTGCTTGGAGGGCTCTGCCTTGATCTGTGCAATTTCGTGGAGGGGGGTTTCTTGGAATTCCGGTGATTCGTGCCGTACGTCTGCCCAGTCCCGGTCCCCAACTCGGGGAGTAAGGCCGGCACCGATTGCATCGAGCATGCGTTCAGCCGAGTTCACGTTGTCTGGACATACCACACCGTTACGAGCGAAGTACTCGCGGATGACGGATGAGTCAGCTCAATGTCACCAAAGCAAACCTGCACAATAGCGGAGTATCAGCGTTAAGTCTAGAAGGGCGATTTCAGGCGAGGTACGAACCGTTTCACCACCTCTCTGCAACGACAGCAGCCCATCAAAACTCTAACAAGAGGGATGATGATTGATGAATCGTACACAAGATAGCTTGTCCATGATCTGCCAATTTCCTCAAGAACCGAACGATATTCCACGCGCTCTGACCATCGAGAGCCGAGGTCGGTTCATCCAGGAAAAGGAGTAACTCGGGCTTGCTAGCGAGCTCGACACCGATTGTCAACCGTTTTCGTGCTTCAACTCCAAGGCTCAAGACCAGAGCGTCAGCGAGTGGTTGGAGTTCGACGAGTTCGACGATTTCCTCCACGTCAGCGTCCTTTTGAGCTTCGGGAACTTCGCGTGGTGACGCAAATACGCCAAGAATCGCATGGCTTTTCGAACCGTTGCCGTGCCCTCGTGGACGTCCGTTTGCTCAGCTGTTTTCCAACAATCGATCAGTCTCCAGAGGAACAACCAGAAGAGTGAAGGACGAACCGTGTGCAGTGGTCCAAGCGAATGAGAGACCAGGTGGCTTCCCATCGACGAGCAAGTCACCAGTGATCACACCGATGTTCTTACCCTGAGCGACTGACATCGAGGGCAGTCATTTTCCTGGCACTGCTCGAACCCATCAAAGCGTTCAAAGTGCCAGGCTTGACGTACCCATAGACATCGTGCAGGAGACGAAGAGTGCCGCCAGGTACGGGAGCCACGTAATTGACCCCCTCCCAAGTGAAGGTATTACAATCCAGGAACGACCTCTTCTCCGTTGGAATGCTAACGTCGTGGATCTTCTCCCGGGCGTCCCGTCGCTCCTTGAGAGTCTTGTTCAATGCCCTTGTCTCTGTGATCTCCCTCCTAAGATTGCGACATATGCTGCTCCATATGAACCCTGACAAACGGCATCAGCTCCATCAAGACACCGAAGTATGGAACAAACTCACATTGAGGTACTCGATGAGAAGAATCTGAGCGATCTGATAGAAAAAGAACCATCCGATGGGGACGAGGAAGTTGTGTCTCCACAGATCGTGGACATTCAGAGAGTACCCAGCGGCGATGTAAGAGGCATCGTCCACTGTGTCCAGGCCAGGGGTAGCACCGTAAAGAGTACACGCCTGATTCGGGCCGACGATTTCGGGTACTTGGACGAGCCTGGAGGGTTTTGTGGGACGACGCAGGTGTCGTCGCACCTCAAGGAGATGCGCATGAACTCGTTGTCCATCAGAGCACCCCATCCTAAAGAGATACGTTTAGCAACCGCGGGGGAGAAGTGTAAGTCATACGAAAGTCACCATCGAGACCAACGAAGTAACTCACGATCCAGAAAAGCCATCGCTTCATCGCGAAGAACTTCCTCAGGAACCGAACGATATTCCACGCGGTCTGACCATCGAGACCCGAGGTTTGTTCATCCAGGAAAAGGAGTAACTCCGGCTTGCTAGTGAGTTCGACACCAATCGTCAACCGCTTTCGTGCCTCAACTCCAAGGCTGGAGACCAGAGCATTAGCGAACGGTTGGAGAATTCGAGGGAAATGGATCGGAGAAGGAGAAAAGAGATGAAGGAAGAGAAAGAGCGACGATGTGGTAGAAAGGGGAAGAGAGAGATGTGACAAGATCAAGTGAAGTGACGGAAGTCGACAGGGAACAGAGCGGCAGGAAAAAACCGTGACGTTCGCCGGATCGATTCCACGGGGTAGTTTCTCGGAGGAGGAACGGTCTTCACGTGACACGGCCTCACCATTTTGACCTCCGAAGCATCCTAACGAAGATGTACGGTCTGTGCCTTATCTCATAAAAATGATAGACCCTCGTGTCGATAAACGGACAGTATATACCCACCCCCTTCTCCCCGATGGCAGAGGTGGCGAAGCCTCAAACGTACCCCAGCCGAGGAGATGCCGTTCCGGAGGTTCACGTGATGAACGGTTGGTCGGTATGTAATTGTGAGATACGAAACACGAAACGTAACGTACTTCGCAATTTGAAATGAATTTATGATCGTCACGCGCCCATGAAGGACATTGCCGGTCCCCGGAATTTGGCAGGACGGAGGTAAATGAAAAAAAAAAGATCCACGCCTTTAGGTGCCGGGAAAACCCTGACTGAGGGAAAGGGAACGTGGTCAACGTACCACACGACCAGATCACCATCTTCCGATATAACGCTCATGGACCCCCCCCCTCACGACGCGACCAAAAATCAGCAAACAACCGTGGTTCCGAGTGGTAGCACTCGCCGACTCTATGTACCGATGGGGCCTAACCCGCTTGGGATTTTCGGAACGAAGGTGATCCCCGATCTCATGCAACGGAAACCGCACGCTCCTGACCTTACTGGCCAGACAGCGCCCTATCGACCAACGGCTTCAACCTCCACCCTTCCCACACAGCCCTCCGCCAAGTTTCGACTTCCAAGGGACCCGGACCGTTCCAGATTAGCAAGGGACATCTTGAAACAACTTGGGAAGCCAACCGGCATCGTGCCTCCGGTTCATACGCAATCCGAATACGAAGAGAGAGAGAGGATGAGAGCAGGCACGGAAGCTACTGCGGCGGAACCCCCCACTGAGCCTGTAATTACGGAACCTCAACCTCAGCCATTATTGAGCCATGGTGTGTGGCATTCGCCCTCGAAAATTATCGCTGTGTCAGAACCTAATCCATCACCAGGCTTGTCCGTTGAGCATGCGGATGCTCGTGGACAGGACGTCGACATGGGGATTCAATGGCCTGACGATCACTTACTATCTCGACCACCGAGTGCACGAATAATTGAGGTAAGCGACGACGAGCAAGCCAGCGTCGGTCCTGTAACGGACACCATCGAGATAACCGATGACGAGGAGCCAGCTACCGTGGACCCGGGAATGGATATCATCGAAATAAGCGACGACGACGAGTTAGCAAACGTCGACCCCCTAACGAATGTCATCGAAATAACTGACGATGAGGACGTAGCCGCGGTCGGGCCTGAAACAAACGCCGCAGAACCCATGGAAGTGGACGAGGATTTTGGAACTGGTGGCGCAACTCGCCAAAGTTCGTCTGGATTGGTTCCCGATGGGATAGTAACAAAGAGCCCCTCAGATATCGACCTCCCCGAGAGGGGATCAACTACACAGCCTATGGAAAGGACGTTGCAGAACGATAGGCCACGCGTTGAAGTACTGCCTCTGCCCGACCATGCACATCAGAACAAGGGCAAGAAGAGAGTACTGACCCAACAAGAAGACGACGAAGGTTTGTATAGGGTGTCGGTTTTATGGCTTCACTTCTGACGCACCAGCCGCCACCTAGATCCAGAACTTCAAACGGTTGCGGACCTGGGGTTTTCGAGATTGCGACCGAGGCGTTGTCTGTGGGTGGAATGTCCGTTTACGCTGAACTCTGTGGACACCCTTGTGAAGCACTTAAAAACCCACACGGACTACAAAAAGGTTCGTACAAGGGATCTTCGCTGGTGACGCAAAATGGTTGATATAATCCGCTAGTGTGTATCTGATGAACTGGTGTGTCGGTGGGACAAGTGCGGGACGGTCTACAGAACGCGTGAGGACCTCTACAAGCATTGTGGGGGTCATGCGAAAAGAGTAATGCACTGTCCGTACAAAGGTACGGTTGCCTTTACGACAACAGGCTATCTCATAATTCAACGTGGTATATCAGGTTGCTTATACGAATTTCACGATGTCCTGGAATTGCTCGAACACACAAGAGACGCACACGAAAATGGCTATCTGCTACCGTCTACGGATCCGGCGCCCTACACGCGACGGACGCTGGAACCACTTCCGCAACAGGTCCCTTCGTGGAGCATCTTCCCGGTATCAGTCGTTCCTGCGCGGATCACTGCTGATCGTCACAAAAAAATAGCAGGTTGGGTAAGTTTACATTTTGACCCAGCGCTGCGTTGTTCCTGAATCGATGAAATCCATCTTACCGTTGTTCTGCGTCGTTAGGTAGCTCGAAATATAGGTGGAACGTCCAAAGCGTCGGATTCCTCGAGGAGACTCCATAGCTCGTGGCGACTTTACGCGGGGGACAGGAAGCCGAGAGGGTCTTACATGGAGGACATGTTGGACGAAGAACTATTGGAACAATTGTCGTCCACCGACGACGGAAACCCACAATTCGAAGATATTCCATCGCGCGCGGTATCCAAACACTGTAGCCTTGGGCTGGTGACTCTGACCGACGACGACAGCTATGTTCGAGAACAACGAGACGGTGGTAGAGAGCCCGAGGGTATGGATGATGAGGATGAGGTGTGCGGGACCGATAGTTCGGTCGCAGGAGATGCGACTAGCATCGAAGTATGATCGGAGACGTCGAAGGAGGAGCTGTTGCTGGAGCCGACTAGCCGGTCAGGTTTCAACGAGGATCCGGTCGGATGTGGGAGGTTTTTTTCTGGACGTAATTGGCTTGTACCGAGGAGAGTGGGGGTGGCCTGAATCCTGGCATTACTTTATGTCTCGTTTGACGTCGAGTCGTTTTCTTGTTTTTTTGGCCGATAGAGCCTACAAAGGATAGTTTTGCGATCAGCGGTCTGCGCGGGTGAAAGAAAAAGCTCGGAATTGTTCCTAACAGAAGGGAATCTCGATTGGGACTTGGGTTAGCATTGCAACCGTAGCGCACGGGGTTAACAAGCGGCAGATATCGGAACCGATCCAACAGCCGGAGACATAACAGCATTTAATGTACGAAACGGCGGAGGTAAATGATGGAGGGTAACCTAACCTAACGTTGACGGGTAGAACTTGGGTAGCCGGCGTGCATACGTGGAGCCAATGACAAGGCTAATAGCTAGTTAAAATGGTTGTCGGGTCAGTCAGAAGTTCGAGGCGACTCCTACTAGACCCTACATCCCCTACACGGGACGAACATACTCGCATACGAGTGAAGTTACCATAAACAGGAGCTTATCTCGCCGATCGTCGCGTTGACGCGACCACATCAAAGCGCTTGCGCGCGAGCGCTCTTACCATATATGGAAGTTCAACTCGCAGATGTTTGGTCGACCCCACCCAACTAACGTGCCCGCGTGCGAGAGAACTTACCGTAAAAAGGAGTTCATCTCGCAGATCCTCCAGTTTTACGCCTCCCCTGGGCACTCCCATCCATCAATTCACCTCACACCTCGCCACATTCGGTTTTCGTCGCCGGCAACAGGGTGGTTTCTGTTGAGAAAAAAAACTCTTTCCGGTGGAGGTATGTATTTGGGGAGATGTGGACTCTCCGAAACCGATCGCCTGTATATCTTCCGTTTTTTACTCCACTCTTGAACAGGAGGGGGAACGTAGTCCGGGTCTTGTTGCAGTGTCTGCTTGGCATCGGCAACATGCGGCTTCCGTCAATCGCAGTGCTTCGGGGTGGCCCTAAACGCGACGTCACAGCGCCACAGCACAAACACCAACCTTCATTTCCCAAGCACTCTTCAGCCTCGTATCACTCAGCTTGCTTCCCTTCCTACAACACGATGGACAACGGAATACCCCGCCGCGTCGTGTCAGCGTGTGGCCAATCTACACTCACGTTCGTGTTAATTTAAGAGACAACTCTACCTTGTTCCTTGCCGTTCTATTTCTCTCTGAGAGCCCAGGTGGGATGTCGTATTCACACTACCGCACAAGTTTTTATCAACGATCTCATTCCCCCCACAGACCCATTACATGATTATGATTGAGGTCCCAGCATTGCCGGTCGTTTGGTTGATTTATGCTTCGATAATTGGCACAGGCGTTAGTTCTAAAACTTGAGCCGTTGCACAGGCAGCTTACCAGGCAAAGGAAGAGTTGGAAGCCGATTCTTCACCAGGAATTCTTCCACCAGTGAGCGGGCCTTTGAGAGAAAATCAACAGCGTCTTTGCCTGCAAATCTCACAGTCTGCTTCCACTTCTTCGCGTTAATACACCTCGCCTGCCCATTCTCGATCTCCCCACAGCGTTTGAGATACCATTCTTCATCGAGTGGTGCCCAAGCGCCAAAGTTGAGACCCGTCACAGCCCACAGCTGCGGCTTTGGCCACCAGCTGTCATCCTTGGGGCTGACCCGATAACCTGTGAACTGTTAGCAAACCTTTGAAAACGTCCAATCGTTGCTTCACTTACTGTCGGCCCACTTGTACACTCCAACAACAACCATTTCCTCCTGGTGGGTGAGCCGTGGTGTCCAATAGGTAGTCCCCTCGATTTCGCGCGATATGCAGGCATTTCGATGGAACGGGCCTACAACCTGAGCCTCCGAAGGTAAAGGTAGGGCGTCCATGCATACCCTCCACGCTATACCACCGGTACAGAGCCCCGCTGCTCTCACATGAGGATATGTCCTCAGGACGTCGGCCAGGTCCTGTCGGTAGGCCAAGTAGTCGACGACGCGCGGTTCCTTTCCATCCGGGTGAACGATTGGACCGGGGTGGCTGCGGAATGGACCTGAGGTAAAAGACCTCTCGTGGAGAACCTCGAAGGGAATCCCTTTCTTGATCAGGTTCAGCACAAGGTTGTTTCCATCACAACACCACCCTTCCCTTTCAATTTGGACGACGCTCAGCTGATCCGAGATGAGTAGTTTCCACGGACGAGTCACCCGATCCCGAATTGAGACGACGTAACCGAACTTGCTCCTACTCAAAGACACAACGCTGGTAGGATTTCGACAGGGGAAGACTTGCGGGGTTATTGTTGTTTCCTCGGAGAGGTCACAGATGGCAGGGGGCCACTTTCCATCGACGACGACAGATTGATATAACTGGACAACGTTCTCGTCCGGCTGGTTGACGTCGAGACCTAGCCTCTTCGACCAGTGAGCGCTCTGGTTGCTTGGACTTCCTGACTTCTCGGTTAGCCCACACCTCTTTGCGAGGAAATCTTCTCCGTCCCGCCACGCATGGGTGAGCCACTGTTCGACCTGGAAACCATCTCTCCTAAGGTTCTTGGTAACAGCACCGATGTCGAAGTAGGGACCTTCGGGTATATGACCCAAAGCTAGCCCTTCATCATCGCCTCGGTCCTCGGAACCTCCGTTGTCCTGATAGGCCCTAGCCAGGTTGGTGTAAAACGTCGCCTCGTCTTCTTCACTTTCTAGGCATTCAGAATCTCCGTGCTCGACGAAGTCGAACTCTAGACAGTAGTTCCACTGGTTGCGGCCACAGTCGTACCTATATCTCTGTCAGAGAACGAGAAAAAAAAAAAAAAAGCAAAAAGGAGCGCCTACCACAGCTGCCTTGGAGACGCTGTCTCGTAAGTTTCTGCAGCCTCCTTCTTCGTGAGCGGTTTCCGTTCCCACCATACTATTATTTCACCCGTCCTCTCGTCCTTTGTTTCGTTTCGTTCCAGTTCGAACAAATTGGCCCCGCGGTGGCTTCGGCTTCCGAACCTCATCGCTGATTTTTGCCGGTCTCTCATCGACTGTGCTTTATCGGACTCCCTCAGCTCAACTTCGATCTCAGCTTTCCTCTTCCGAACATAATCCATTGGGTCCAGGAAGGTGGATTTTGGGTTGAGGGGACGGGGGGCACCGACAGATTCACCTGAAGGGGGTGGGTGGTGAACATCGCTTTCTTCCAACACCCTGAAGTCGTCCAACTTCGGCGCCCACTCCTTCAGCATGTGGTTCTGGTGGTATGTCTTGTATGATTCTAGCTTTAGGGTTTTGTGCCAACGGACGAAGACGGGAACACCGTAGCGGTGCATTGCAAGCACCGAGGGATAATGGAACTCCTTGTGGTAGTTGACGACAATCCCGACGAAATTGTACGCGCCGCGAATCTCCCCAATCGTTGCCCAGAGGATCTTGAGTAGGACGTGTACGTCTGTGTTCTGTGCACCCTCCCCGATCTTCTTGAAGATCTCTTCCACCCAGTGCGGATTCTGGAACACCGTTCGATATTCGTTCGGCAGGTTGATTAGCTTCGCTATCGAGGCCTCCGCTACCGTGTATGAGCAATAAGCCAGCATTCGCTGGAAAGCGTTGAGTGATGCCTTCTTCGCCGTCGCTGCAAACTTCTCGGTCTTGTGTAGCCTCTTGTACCCGAAAGTTTCAGGCCAATCCGGAGTGACGTGCTCGAGCGAGGTAAGCTGACCAGCACCCATGACTTGGATCGTTCTCAGCATCACGAATTCTACGCTGCTCCAGAGTAAGATGTCTTCATCACGTAGCTTCCAACCGAATCCGTTTGAAACGATTCTTGCAGATGTCATCCCTCGAAAAATTGGGTAGTGGAAGCTTGAAACGGCCGGTAGATACGGATACCATTCGAAGTTCGTTCGAGAAAAGCAGAGCGGATAGCCGTAACGAATGCGTCCTCGATTTCCTCCGTCAGGTTCCGGGACCGGGTCGTAGCGCTCGGAAAAATCGACCTCCACAGGCCAGAGGTTTCCGTGATGTGGATCACCGTCGACGACGTCGATTGCCGTCGGGTCGTTTCTGGGGTCCCTTTCTAATGTGGAAATCAGATCTTCTCCGCGTTTAAAGGTCCTCACGCCGTCATCCTGGGCAGTTTTGAGCAGGTGTTGAATCGATCAGTTGAACGTGCTTACCATGTTATGCAAAACTGAAGAATCCCCCGAAACGCACACTGGAGAACGCGACCGTCAAAAAGATAGCTGGAGCCAAACGCTAGACCCCTAGTTCAGACGTCAGAAAGAACCTCCTGTATCCGTGGTGGGGAAGTACGGGTTGGTTGGTTGGGAAAAGCCTCTGCCCGAGTAACTGATTCCAAATCAGCACGTTGGTGAGATACGTTTGGAGAAGACGAGGAGGCTGATCTCTACCGAAGGAGTTAACTCCCAGGCGAGAGGTTGGTTGGATTCCTTGGGGGGGTGGCGGGGCTGATCTCTACCGAAGGAGTTAACTCCCAGGCGAGAGGTTGGTCGGTTAGGTTAGGGAGAAGGTGGTGGTTGCTTAGGAAGCACAAAAGCGCCAGCTCACCGTTTAAATACACGTGTACTGCACACGTTCCCACGAAAATCCGACCTTTCCATATGAGGAAGCGCCTGTCACGTAGAAATACATAGAATCCGTTGGATTTCGACCGAAGAAACTGATCGAATCGACAGCCAGGGATTGGGATTAGGTAGGTCGAAAGTCGACCGATCACACCGGTCGAAATTGGACTGCATGAAGATAACTGGTAACGGCTGTTCTGAGCCTTTTTTCAATATTTTCGTAAGAAGAGATGAAAGCAACAGTACTTACCCAATTTGTTATACGAACATTGATTGATGTCAATAAAAATTGTACAATTACTCAACCGGTCTCGTACATCATGCATCATGCATCAACCCTAGGCTACCCCACCCACCCAGGTTTGTATATTGTTCGTATATCCCGGGCTTTAGGTGGGGCCCGTGAGAAATCGCCTCGGGATGGCCCAGAGAGACGATCGGGCCTGCTCT
>Ga0307512_10004605_pt1 | contig 15002 bp, 15 predicted proteins | sample 14_EM_MG_FD_200267 | JGI IMG/M metagenome (GOLD analysis project Ga0307512, IMG submission 200267) | Populus trichocarpa ectomycorrhiza microbial communities from riparian zone in the Pacific Northwest, United States - 14_EM | ecosystem: Host-associated > Plants > Roots > Unclassified | place... | reverse complement strand
AGCAGACACGGCGAGGGTCATAGTCTGAACGTGGAAGCGACATTGTGCTCTCGTCGTCGTAGTTGGTTGTTCAGAATGCGAGGAGCGCGCGGCCGAGGAACGGTTCAGCACCGTGGGAATGTAGATTATTATTCTCACTCAGCCCACTCAGTCGTTAGTCCACTTGCAGGCAGAGCATGATTGAGTTCATGACGCACACGTGTTTGTAGCGCTCTCTGGTGACAGCTTCGTGGGTCATATGATATGAGGATATCCGTTACAGCGCTTGACTGAGCGTAACTCCCCATGGCGGACCGTCACCAGTACGTCCGTTACTTTCGTCTGACTCATTGCAGAATCGAATTGGGTATCTAGGTCTTCCAATGGGCGAAATGGAAAGATCACCCGCCCTCCATCCGTTGCGCTACAGCAGGGCAGAATCGGTATGAGCGATGCATAATTCTTCGTTCCCTCGATAACGTCCGTCCGATGACCCCAGATAAGCCCTCTGGTGAAGGGGACATTGAACCCACCGTCCATCCCCGTAGAATAACGGATGAACAACCCCGAAGAGGTACACACGACGTCCAACACATACAACGAGTGCTAACTTTGGGTCCCAGGAGAGGACTCTCCCATCCACGGTCTCCCTGACGAAATTCTTGAAGAAATCTTCAACTTTTATCGTCAAGATGCCGTGGCCTTTTCGCGAGGACGTCCGTGGGAATGGCATAGGCTTGTCCAAGTCTGTCAAAGGTGGCGATATATCATCCTTGGATCCGAGCATCGGCTGGGTCTGCAACTGTTCTGCACCAACGGCACGCCTGTCAGGAATAGATTGGATTGTTGGCCAAACTTGCCGATCGTCATGCAGTACGGGGTATTCCGAGGTCCAAATCCGAATCCACTTGCCTCCGGGGATGAAGATGAGATCGTTGCCGCCCTACAAAACCTAGGTCGCATATGGAAAATCCAGCTAACCCTGACAGCATCACTATCTGAAAAGTTGGTCACAAAAACGCACGGGCCATTTCCGGACTTAGTGCTTCTGGACCTCACAACACAAAGTGAGGCCGGGCTTGTCCTCCCTGATCAATTCCTCAGCGGAGAAGCTCGTTTACATATCCTCCGCATGGTCAAGATCGCCCTTCCGGCGTTACCACGGCTTCTGTCGTCGGCTAAGAACCTCGTTTCTCTTCAACTCGAAGCAATACCAAGGAGCGGATACATCTCACCAGATGATCTTGTCAACAGTTTGTCCGGAATGGCCCGTCTCCAAATGCTCCACATCCATTTTCTTTCTCCAAATTCTCACCTTGTCAAAAAAACATCTCTCCCAGGACATGTCATCCTTCCTTCGCTCAAGCATTTTGAATTCCACGGTGTCAAGGAGTACTTGGAGTGTCTTTTATCTGGTATCAAAGCTCCCGTCAAGTACATCTATATAACATTCTTCTACGACCTCGACTTCCGTAACTTACCGCAACTCCAGCAGTTCATTGGTCGCACAGAAACACAGAGCTTACCGGTTGAAGCATCAGTACATTATTCTAGGACCGATATTTCCATCACTTTTGCCCAAGTGGGGACTCCTCATCGCCTAGGGTTGCGAATTTCGTGCAGGCGGTTTGGTTGGCAGATGGCGTCTTTAGCTGAGATCTGCAACCAGCTCCCCCGTTCCGCTGTCCGACAACTCGACATCTATGCCTCCCCACCCTTTCCAGATGAGCACGACGACATGGAACACTCACCATTCCTAGAACTTTTCCGCGCATTCGAGGATGTGGAGAGCCTTCGCGTGACCAGGGAAATAGGATCTCACGTTACCCGGGCTCTGGGAGGGAATCTGGGGAGGGATCCAGTGTTGCCAAAGTTACGGGACATCTACTTGGAGGATCACGACGAGTTCACGTCGGTGGAGAGAGCCCTCGCGCCCTTTATCGCTGCACGTAGGCGTTCTCCCATCCCCGTAACCCTGCACCCGTGGGAGCCAAGTAGTGATCCTCATTCTTCGACTTATCGTCCCCGCAGTGGACCGACGCATACTCCCGCACCATTCATTCAGAGGAATGACCCTGTTTTGATGTTGGAAGAGGATGTTCGGCAAATGTGCGACCGCGTTAGCCACAATCCTTTCGCGGTTCACTCTCTGTACCAACGGGCCCAATTTCTCTTGCTATCCTTCACACAAAAACGCTCAGAGAAGACACTTGAGTACTCAATCGACATCGCGAGCGACCTTCTCGAGATGCGTCCTAGGCAAATCCGACGCTTCAAGTTGTTTCGGATGCTTGCTTTTTGCTTCGCTCTTGGAAACCATGTGTCCGAGCACAGGAACGAATCAGTGTCGATGTTTGGAGACGCTTTTCAAGAAGAGTCTGCCACAATCGCCGAAAAGCTCAGCATCGCGTGGTGGTGGGCGACTTTTGCACGGTCGTGGGAGCATTCCTCGACGACCCTGGCGTATCAGAACACTCTGTCAGCGTTGCAGAGTTCATTGTCCGGAGCATTTACTGTTGAACGGCAGCCCGCTACCATTGACCGCCTAGGCATGAAGATCCACATACCGTTGGAGTACGCATCTTATCAAATCGAGAGAGGGCAGCTGGAATTGGCCGTTGAGACAATCGAGCAAGGCAAGATGTTGATCTGGGACGAAATATATGGCCTTCGCACTTTCGTAGGGAGGCTTCGCAGGTTCAATCCAGATCTCGCGGATAGACTCGCGACCATGAGCCAAGATCTGGTGGAAGTCAACGCTTCGATTTTGGCTCACAGAGTCGCCGGGTCTCAGTTGGATGAGGAAGAAGACCATGAACATATGGACAACTTCAGTCCTCTGATCAAGAAGCGGCGTCGGCTTCTGCGTGAACGTCAGGACCTCACCGCAGCAGTAAAGACCTTACCGGGTTTCGAGAACTTCATGGAGTTTGTACCTTTTCGCACCCTTCAACACGCTGCTTCTCGTGGGCCGATCATTATCATCAATCATTGTACCTGGCGTTGCGACATCCTCATCGTCCTTCACAACGCACCGCCTTCCCTCATTCCCACGACGGATGGATTCTATGAAGCCGCAAGTACTTTGGCAAGCACACTTTTGGATGCCCGTAGGAAGTACAGGGTGGAATCGGAACTATACCAACAGGAGCTACGCTCTATACTTAAAAAGCTCCACGAACGCATCGGTCAACCGGTCATCAACAGACTTCGAGAATTAGGCGTTCCAGAACAGTCGCGAGTTTGGTGGTATCCGACATCAGTGTTCTGCTCTCTTCCTCTTCACGCCATGGGGCCAATCTCATCGACAGATGGCAAAGACCAATATTTCTCGGACCTATACGTTTGTTCGTACACGCCAACCCTTGGTGCGCTCATCGCGGCTCGCACAGCAGCCGCTCCAATTTCCGATCCCGGACCTACCCTACTCTTCGTGGGCCGACCCACCGAATCCCCACTGAGCACGAGGGACATGAAAGTGATCAGGAGCATCGGTGTCCCGGCGACCAGGCTCGTATTCGGGAACGCGACGCGGGATGCCGTGATCAACGGCCTGAAGAAGCACCGTCTGGCCCATTTCGCGTGTGGCAGCCACCGCGAAACAGGAAAACCGTTCGACACGGCGCTCGAGCTAGACGGCGGCGATCGACTCTCGTTGCTCGACATCGTCCGCTGTCGGGTCCCCACTGCGGAACTTGCCGTGCTCGCTGCCAGCGGTACCGCGGAGCTGCCAGTGGTAGACGGGACGGACTTCGTCGAAGGGTTGCACCTTACCGCGGCGATGCAGTACTATGGATTTGGGAGCGTCGTTGGGACGATGTGGGATTTGGGAGATGGCGGCGCGGAAGATCTCTCCCTCGGCTTTTATAAAGAGATGCTCTCGGGAGGTGAAGATGATAACGTCTCTGTCGCAGAGAGATCGGCTCGCGCGCTGCGGTACACGGTACAAAAGTTGAGAGAGAAGAGGGTGACGCTACAACGATGGGCGAATTGGGTTCACTATGGCCTTTAACATGGAGCTATTTGTATTCTGTATTTCGTATTTGTAGGTCTAGATATTCAATATGTTACTGCTGTGACCCCAGTTGATTTCCCTGGGTTGTGACCGTCAAGGAGCGTCACGGTCAAGTAGATTGGCGATTAAGTAACTCCGAGTCGCACGTCACTACGCTCATCTGTTTGGGGCAATTTCATTGCGTCTATGGCAAATATTGATTCGATATCAACATGGCACACGAGGCAGTAAACTGGCCGCGGGCGGCTAGTCCAGTAACGTGACCTGACAGATGATCTTGCTCTGCAACCCTCATTGACCTCCCCAGCATCTGAAAACGTCAGCCCTCAGTATACAAGCGAGTGGCCTGCGATGAATCCAAGTCTACAAGGTCACGAAGGCGACCCACTAAGTTCACTCGCGCGAGCCGACATCGGCGGGCACACTGGCAGGTATTCCCCTCAGACTGCCATAGCGCCACATAAAACTGCAGACAAAGCCCCCCAGGCCCCACGATCAATTTCTTTGCTTCACATTCCTCTAGAGGTCGCGACTCACATCCTTCTATACCTCTCTCCCCATGATATTATATCATGTGGGCGCACCTGTCGCAAGTTGTATGACCTGTGCGGTTGCCCTGCCTTGCGTTATCTCGTTCAGATGGAACGCTTCGCAGTGAGCGATGACCTGCGTCCAGGTTTAGGTTATCTTGAGCGCCTTCGAATTCTCGAGAATCGGGAGGAAGCATGGGCGACGCTTGATTTCCGTAGGTCAGTACGAGTCTCCATTCCATTCAATTCGACCAGTATCTACGACTTCGGTGGTGGAGTGCTCTTGTTCGGCGGCACCGGCACGCCACTCGACCCTGAGAGCCCCCGACTGGCAGACACGGTCGGGTACTCCTACATCTCCCTTCCGTCGCTGTCCGATATACAGGGCGAAAATTTAGAGTGGAGATGGTGTAGCCTTGAAACGAATATCTTAGAGCTTGAACTCGCCATACACAAGCATGATGATTTGATAGTGGCTCTGACTGTGTAGGTGTTTCCTGTTCTCCTTGTTTGTATCAAGTTTGACTTTGAAAAGCAAAGAAGACCCGTCTGAGAGGCATGCGATCTTGGAAATACGGTTACTGAGTTTTTCAACCGGCCAGCCTCATCCCCTCGCCAAGCAACCCATCATCTTCATTGACAAGAAGGTTTTGCCTCTCGGCACTTGCACCGTGGATATTAAAATCGTTGGGGACTTCCTCACCCTCTTGATCACATTTTCAGAATGGAGTGGAAACAAAGACATATTCTTCCTAGTGCGCTGGAAAAGGGGCCTGGTGCATTGTGTGAGTATTCGAGATTACTGCAAATTCATCGCACTACAGTATCGCTGATACTTCACGCTCAGCTCGGATCACCCGAATGGGGAACTTACAGATATTTTGCTCACCTCTCGCAAGATACCCTCGTGATTCCCAACTTGATCGAACATACACTCGAAGTAGCCAAGATTGTGGTCGATGGTGATGACACACCCCGCTTAGTGCCTCTATGCGTGCTCCACCTTCCTCCGCTCTCTCGAAATGTCTCACTCCACGGGCTCTTCTGTCGTGCAGAACCAAACATAACCAGCTCAGGTCCTATTGCGATTTCGTCCCCATCCAATCGACCATTCCGTGACAAGGCAGAGAATGCTATCATTATTTTCCATATGTCCTACGAACACTTCTCTGAATCACCGTCACAAAGTTGGTTCACACTGATCGTGCAACGGCATGCGCTTTTTGCTCACATCCCTGCCGTGCACCGCGCATGTAGGCCCTTCTGTTCTACCCCTGGGCCCACGCCCCCGCTTGTGCACGTGCCATGGTCCACGTGGGGCCCCTCTGCGACGCGTTGGTCCTTGAGCAACTCCACGTCAATCTATTGGATAACGGCGACGGCTGGTCAGCGCGCGGTCACGTTGGAGGATAGAATACCGTCGCCGATCATAGTACGAGACTTTAATCCCTATGTTGTGCGTGCCGCCCGCGCGCTGGCGACTCCGAGTGGGCAGTCGCAGGAGGGAAATTGGAGAAGGCTTCCAAATGGGAATCGGACAACTCTCAAAGTGGAAGGTAGCGTGCTCACCGCGGGCTCGATATTCAAGGAGGACGTGTGGTCGTTTCTGCCCTACGTCGAAACTGTGACTCAACATGAATATCATTATGAGGATGTTATGATTGATGGAGAGAGGATTCTGGGTTTCGAGGTACGCTTCGAGTATTCATGTCTTCAAACAGTGTATGATGTTGTATTGACCTTCGATTTTTACAGACTCACATAGAAGCTGGGTCTAAGATTTCGTTTTTTGACGTTCACGTCTTGGGGTAGCGGACAGAGATATTCCGGAGATTTTGTAAAGCAGTGGATAATGAATGTTTACGCTGGCCAGGAAAAAGTGGGTGCAGCCCTACTAGTAGTTCGGAGGCAAACGCGCACGTTGTCCTTCCAAGCTACACACTATCCATACTGGACCGTACTCCAAAGTTGAAGGTAATAAAGGGAACCAAATATATTGTGTAGAAATAAGTGCCATGCAAGGCGGATGTGAGCAAAGCGTGCATGATTCCTCCCTGAGGCTTAATTCAAACAAAACGACAGACCACACTCACGTCTTGGACTCGGAGCCCTGTTTGGGAGAGTCATACAGCTGCAGTTCTGCACCGGCATGGACAATTGTAAGGGGAGCTAGCTGGGTCTTTCATCATAGCTATCCAACCTTGTCCTCTGCATGATTTTGACTGCATGATTATCATTGTATGGCCCAGGCAAGCTCCCCAATAATACACAATCAATCCCCACGGGCGGTACCATGGAAACGTCGCCTCCGACATGGCGCACTACGATACCGTTCAAGGACGACTTGCTATCAAGTATCCTGCGTGCCGACCTGCGGTGCCCTGTGGGAGCCCAGTGCAGAGGCCGTTCTAGTGCCCGTCCAGCACGGAGTAGATGCGAATTCCCCTGACAACGGTAACGGGACAGCCCTGGAACGGCGCTTTGCAACAGGGACATTTAGAATACGGTACAGTAGTTCAGATCCCCCTTGCCACTTGAGCATAGCACGGATGCAAATTTCAGCGACGGCAGAAGCCAAACCCCATTACACCAGGCGTCGCGAGGAGGATACATTGGGCTTTTCGGCGCGATGGCTAGCATCTATGTGCGGGACAGGGACCGCACTCCGTCCTAGGAAGCATCGGCGGAAGGACATCAGGATGGTATACAGCTGGTGTTGGAGTATGGGGCAGGATGTGTTGACTTTGCAAAAGACGGTCTTTTGCATTTAAATATTCAATTCGTGTCCCCAATGCCATACAATATACAACGCTGCGTGAAGTGGTCATGGACTGAGAGCCTTGAAATCGGCATAACGTTTCTATTGCCGATAATCCCAAAGGATAGGACGACAAAGTGGCATGACATGACAGACGGTAACTTGCAGGAGGTTTGTTTTGATGCCGTGTGGTGACATGGGGACACCAGTCCGGTTTCAGAATCTGCCGCCATTCTTATACTTCCACCACTTCCACCACGTCACGTCGGTACCACGAGCCTATACACCCCTACTCTCCGAAAAGGTATCGGTTTCGTACGTCCGAACACGTCCGGTGACTTTTCTCTTTCCTGATACTTATTTCCCCCCTGCGGAGAGCGGAGATGGATTCGTTGTTGGTTGTACTAATCTACTCACAGTGTGTGTCTTTCCCTTATCCCTGGCCATGTCCTTCTGACGTCCGAGTATACCAGGAGATCAAGGACATGTGTTTGAGTCACTTTGCTCTCGCCGACTTACACCGGTCTATTGAAAGCCGCCACACCCCACATGATGTGGAAATCCGACACCTCCTATCGCAATCATGCCATGACCGATCAAGGCGTTTCAGGAAGAGGGCCAGTGTTGAGAGCACCTCCACCATTATCTTCACAAAGAAATCTAATATTGTCGAGATACCGGTGGAGCTGCTGTCCACCCTTGCCCTGTTGGCTAAACTACTCAAGTAGGATTAATCAGTGATGCCCGTCCTTGCCTACACGACACCCAACTTTGAAGCTTTCGGGAGAGAAATCGCCGAGAGGCTCCTGTGGAGGCTTGATCGCCTCCGGGGGACGAGGCTCGGATGACAATAGCGCAGACTATCGAGGTTATCTACGGTCTCATCAGGGATGCAAGGTGGTTATGTACGGTGGGTAACTTTCCGATTACTGGTTGTTAATCGTCTTTCCTCTAGACGGCAAGGGGATTGGTGGACAGTGTTCGAGGAGCCCTCGATACGTTCTGCGGATAACAATAAAGCTAAATCCACGCCTTCATCATCTAGTACGGAAAAGTGTAAACGCCCAGGACCACAGGAATTGAGCCCCCTATAAGATGGGCATTGCAGTTCCTTTGCATTAATGGCATCTTAGGGCTGTTCTGGTACTCCCTGAGTTCGGCGTAGACTTGACGCAAATACCCATAATAACAGTATGTGGACACCCTTACTCGTCTCAATAGGGGCTCTTAAATATGTTCAGTTCAGGTCCTTCTCAAGCAGGTATGATGGATGTCTGGGACGACGGAACCAAACGTCATTGTACCTGGTATCGCTAGCAGGACGCCATGTACCTTTACGACCTCTGGTCAGGCGCGGTGCACGCGTTACGGTATAGAGCGAGTTGAAAAGGAGTCCGGCCCTTGTTGTTCGGGATAACGAGGACCGGACTCCTTTTCAGGAAGCATCGTTATGAGGCTTTGCTGGGTATGGCGAACAGGAAGACAGGGCGTGTCGATTACGCAACGGCGGTTTTGGCATTTTAATTTCGCATTCGTCGACTTGATAAACCAAAAGATAGACCGATAGCATTACAATAAGTACCGTAGTATTCTTACTGTAAACTATGTATCAAACGTTATGACCTTTTTCTCCTAGGTTTGCTAACGCTGAGGGTAATCCCTTGTTTTTGAGGCGCAACCAGGGTATCCATGATATTCCACCTCTACCATTTGTAGGCCAACTTCGTGATCTCTATCGCGTTTGCATTGCTCCGAGTATTAAGGTGATAAGGAGCCTGGAGGTCCGAAAAGTAAGTTCGTGCGTGAAGGTGCACTTCAACTTGGTCACCTTAAGTCGATCGTGCTGCAACAGCTGACTTGAACCTTGGATGCCTCACGAGGCAGCATCTGGAGGTGGGTGATGGCCTTTCTCACGTGGTGGAGATCCCATGCTCTTATCACATATCGCCTCGGACTTCATTTATCTTACTTCATTGCCTGACCGTGGAGACCTTTCATGCCTCATACAGTACTCAATATGCGCTGTGCTCGTTTTATCTCTCTCTCTCATCTCATGCTTTGTACGTTATGATACCCTCACAATAAGATGCTGACGGCAAGGTATTCGAATCGTGTCCAACGGTGGTTTTAGAAGGGAGGGCATGAGGAATCCTCAAACGTCATCATCGATGGGTGCACAAGCACAAATAGATCCAAACGACCGACACCCTTTCTTTGGGTTTTTGGTAATCTGATTCCCATTGATCAGCGCGTCCAACAGGATTCAGCAAGAGGCCCCGCAGAGATGGCGGACATAGCGTCGGAGACAGCTCTCCAACATCTCAAGTCTTTGTATCCGTACGGGGAAATCACCTCCTCGTCAGATGGTGACTCTTATGGAATTATCATCGTCATGGGTCTCACCGATCAATGCGATCTTTAGTCATTCAAAACCCGTGGTATATCGTAACGGTGGTCAGTTTCACGGCCGGAAACAGGCCCGAAGCAGTCCCGCTTTTGTTCAAGTATGTCTTGGGGGAACTCGAGCGCGCGCAGAACCGGTTCAAAGTGCCGGAGACCGACGCGCATCGTGAAAAAGTTGTGCTCGTTCGCAAGTTTCGGGATGCCATCTTCAAGTGCGGCATCACAGGCGGTTACTCAAAGGTATCATCACGTCCTTTCATTCTCAGACAAAAATCGACATTTGCGACGAAAACTTCTCGATAGTCAATAAACGCCCTCGTCTCTCTTCTTGAGGCTACGCCCGAGGAACTACGCGATACGGAACGACAGAGGTGTGTGATTTCAGCAAAACGCTCACAGATTAAAGTGATAGGGTCCTGCAGAGAAACCGACTTGTCATTGACCGAGCTTGATCGGCGTGGCGAGATATTCTTCCGAGCTCTGTATGGTGAGACCGCGGATAACGTGCAAGGTCTGCTGGATAAAATATACCCTGATATGGGTACGTACGCCATGCCACTTGAATACGCAGATCTAGAACGGCGCCGCAGGGTGGTTCAGCAACACGATTGCCTACGGATCAATATACGGCTACCTCGAAATCTTGAATCAACTAGAGACGTCGTACGTCTTGGTGGGCACGCTCATCGCGGTGGACACCCCCCGCCAGATCGGCTGGCACCTTAACAACGCGCTTCGAGGAGGTGCATCTCTTGAACAGGCCCGCGCCGTGAGACAGTTGGCTATAGAAGCTTCTCAAAGTGCGGGGGTGATGAGGAGGAATGAAGTACCGGAGGTGAATGGATAGGAGAACGAGTAGTCAAAGGATGGAGCTGGTAGAGATTGAGGAAAGGCCCTGATTTGGATTGTGTCTTACAGGAAATGAAAAGAAAAGCGGGCTACTGTATATATGACATGACAATGATGTCAAGACTGTGTCGGCAAATGCCGTGCCTGAATCTTAGTACTGTGAATTTTTGATAGCGACTGGCGACGTGAGTACAGGTATGGCACATCACCAAACGTTGCTGGACTGCTCAGCCACGGGCCAGCTGGTATTTGTGTACGAACGGTACGCAAGTCGGACGTACTAGTACGTACGCCATCGTGACTTTTTCTGGCCACCCATCCCACCTCCTCGCCATCATGCCATCTTCACCCGACCAGGAACTTCTTTGTTCTTCCCCTCGCGAAGTCTCCCCGGCTTCGCCTGGATTGAATGAGGAGCGCTTGCGAAGCGCGCCAAGTTGCCTGAAGCGTGTAGCTGGTGGAGGCGGCGCGTGTCCTGTGTGCTCGCTAATAATCGTAGTTCAGTATGCGATTCCGAGGGTTTAAGCCCTCTAGTGCCCACCTCGCGTTTCGAACGCTTCCCTATGCCAACTAGGTCGCACCGAATATCAAAGTCCGAACCAAAGATCTCAAGACCTAACAAGCCCAAATTGGAAGACATGTAAGAGTATGAGTGTGTGTATGCTGGCGAAGTCCTGACAGCGGATTGTCATATTTTAACATGGGTAAGATGAATGACCCGAAGAACCTACCCACGTTGTTGGTCAGGTTGCTGGCTGCTAGATTGCTCATAGGGGTATTCAGAATAGAGAATGAATGTCCACGCCCGTTGATCATATCATTAAATGGATGTCTATCGTTCCCTCGTCGTCGCCACGCTAGATCAACGAATACGACGATTAGTAAAAGTCTCACCAAATAGAGAGCGCACATACGGTAATGCCCACGATACGCTCGTCGTCGATCAGGATTTCGTGATATCCATACCGCTTCTCGCTCGTCGCCTCGCAATAAGGCAGCGAGGAGACGATATCGTTCAGAAACTCGTCCCCCTTCTCGATCTTGCTCGACTCGGTGACCACTTTCAATCGGCCGCCGTCCTTGCTCCGAGCGAGAGCGCGACGCACACGTTCGGGATGGAAGTCACGGATGATGATCGGGTTTCCAGTTCCGACCTCGATCAGGAGAGGGAAGAGGGCGCTGCGCGAGCCGCCGGGCCGGCAAGGAGCGAGGCCGCCGTGCTCCCAGTCGGTCCAGCGGGTCACGGACGGGCCCCAATTATCCCATGGGTACTTCCGATTGCCTCCGCGGAAGCCGAAGTCGCATAGCGAGCTGCGCCGCACCCAGAAGGAGACAGATCGGAGGTAATCGAAGCTGCCAACGACCTGCCGGAAGCCGAGGGTGAAGCACAGCACGGTCGCGATGGGATCGCTGACGAATGGGAGGCGGCGGGATCGCGTGAGGAGGTCGCGTGATGCCACGATTTGGTCGCCCTGACACTCTACCATTACGCAAGTTATGCCTCGCTGCAGAGCCGGCAGGACGAGCACGCAGAGCGTGTCCAGCCCGGGCGGGTCTCCGCGGGTGATCTGGCACAGCTCGAGAGCGTTACCCTTTTTCTGTACGAGGACGAGGGTATCCTCTGAGAGGAAGGTGACTTGGGGGAAATATGTGTTGGGAGGACTTCGCCGCAGCTAATATATGTAGATATCGTCAGCCATGGACTGTCGGGAGGAAGACAAGCATACACAGTGGACCGTGCCCTCTTTCCAGTATACGAGATGAATCTCGTCAAAGTCGCAGCTCCGATCGTGACACGTGAGGACGACTAGGGAATTCCCGGCTACTTGCGCATCCAGGGTACACCACAGGAGGTATCGCGATTTGAGAAAAATATCGAAGCGTGGGTTCTTCGCGAGGGGATGTGCTGTCGACCCGGTGAGCGTGAGTAGACGGACGTTGAGTACGATGGCGGATGATCGAGGATGGAGATCGCATGGGAGATCTTCAGCGTCTGCTATTTTGTTTCTGAAAAGACGAATGTGTCAAAAAATCGACATCTGAAGTCGACAAATGCGCCGTTCCGTGAGAGGATACTCACGTGGATACTATGGCGACAAGATCGTACTCGTCAGCAAATGCAAATACATGCAAAAGGCCCTCCCTGACGAGAGTGAGGTTTCCGAGTTCGATGGAGCGAAGTGGTGAGGTTCTGGGGAGGCACGAGATGTTGGACGAGGCGTAGACGACGGGATCGGCATCCGTGACGATCAAGTGGCCGTTATGCAACGAGCCGATGAGAGGGGACCAGATGTCCAAGTCGAATGTGATGCGTGCGGATGTGTCGGGTATATCGAGGTTTTGCCAGTTCTTCTCCCAAAGGCGCAACTTTTCGAGGCGTTCGGGGATGGTGTATCCTGCGTCGAGTGGGTCGTACACGCCAGTCCTGCCAGCTTCTTTGAGATACTTCAGCTGAACGGAGTGCTTGACCACACCATGGAGATGTCGGCAGGATGCCTCGCACGAGATTATGTCTTTGTAGGAGAGATAAGCGATGATTTGGACGAGGAGTTCTGGTGATAGTCTGAGGAGCCGGGACCACATGCTCGTCGTAGTTGCGGCTTAAATGATAGGTGAGCGCTTACTCGAGGGGCTCAAGATCTTTGTCGCTTCCGGCGGCGTGTCCGTCCGTTGGACGACGGAGGAAATAAGCAACTGCGATTTGTCCCATCCCAAACAGGTTTCTCTCATATTTTCGTTCCCTGGGGTTATCTTGGCCTCGTGTTACTTCCTTCCCATCTCTCAATTAGGTATTCACTCTGCGGCGAGTCACCACACATGAGCCACCACATTTCCCTCCCTTGGTATCATCTCGCCACAATCGCCACCATCCACACATCACGTCCACAAACCGAGCAATGCATGATCCGTACTTTTGGACTATTTTAAACCCCAATGATCCTCGCGTGTCGCACACTCAGAAGATTTCGCCCTCAATACTCAATCTCGTCGCCTCTCCTCGCAAGACCTCGTTCGAGGCAGAGTATAGTGTTCTCTAGTTCGGGATGTCTGTGAGTGCCCTCTTACCACTTGATTGTGCGATTTGGTATGACGGTCTCTAGGACCAACCATCGGTGGGCGATATTGCGCTCGGCTATAACTTTTTAGTTGTCGGTGCCTGCGGTGAGCTTCCTCGGTCAGCCTTGAAGTAACATATTTCTCATCTGTCACCGTTACAGACGCTGGGATACGTGGCCTTGTCTCTGCGTATTTGGAAGAGCACACCACGTCTGCTCTACCGACGTCATTCCTCCGTGCGTACCGCCTCACGACTCTCGAGAGTTCCATGTGACGGTCTCTGCCAGGTGCCAATCAGAAACCTGTGAGGTTGGAAGATAATCGTATCCTTCTACTGGATATCATCGAGAGGGTGGGTGACCTATTCCGGGAATGTTGTGGGTAAGGGTTCATATGTCCTATCGGTTCTATGTTTGGTTATTGAGAGAGGCTGCTTCAGTGACTTGGCTCGGTCCCAGGGCATCCTTCTTGTTTACAGCCCGACCTCTCTTTCTTCCTTCCAGTATATCACGCGATTTCACGAACAGTTGAACATCTCCAAGTGGAAATCTCTCCCCGTCGTACTCTTCGCAAACTTCCCTATGCAACGCAGTCTTACTTTAGTCCATGGATCCCGTGAGTCTACCCCAAAAGCATGACGATGTGATGGGAGCATTGACTCCCGACCTTCTCTCTCAGACGGCCGCGCTTTTGCCAATATGCATGGCATCCCCTTCATCGAAGCACTACCTGGTCGCCCGAGCCCTGCTCCATTCCCAGCCCTGCTCCGTTTAGTCAGTCAATATTACGGCGCACCGCCCCCCGCATCCTACAGAGAAAGCGTCGTGGATTTCTTCACAGTGGCGGCCGCCAGGATGTCCCATGTGGCACGCTCGCACCTGCCCACGTTGCCCCCCACGACACGTGAATACCCTCCTCGCGTCGAGCGCCGCAAATTTTCTAGGAGCTTCTCTGCTCCACGGTGCGGCAGTTTCTTTCTGCCTAGTACTTGGCGTTTTCCACGCATACTGCCCTTTAGGCTGGCCACGAAATTTCGCCAATAGTCTACCAGAATTCAGAAATCGCCTAATCCTGACGTCGTGTGACGAATTTATGCAGAGATACGAAGGGATGCGAGGTAATTATCTAGTTAGGGACATGTATAATCTTGGGCTGCGCCAAATTTGATGACCTTGGCCTAACCTTGACTGACTGCCATGCTCGAAGATGCTCAACGAAAGTGACGCTTGTCATCGCGCGACTTCAAGTTGTTTAGTGCCTTAATTTATCGTGGATTATTTCTTGTGTAGTTAAGCCGTCGACAAGTCCAGGCTTATCATACGTTAAGGTTTTTGGTTTTTACCTATTAGTTCCCCTTGCCACGTTGGCTCGCTCTTTCGGAAGGTGTCTTCCTGCACTATGGTTGTATCCT
>Ga0307512_10004604_pt1 | contig 15003 bp, 14 predicted proteins | sample 14_EM_MG_FD_200267 | JGI IMG/M metagenome (GOLD analysis project Ga0307512, IMG submission 200267) | Populus trichocarpa ectomycorrhiza microbial communities from riparian zone in the Pacific Northwest, United States - 14_EM | ecosystem: Host-associated > Plants > Roots > Unclassified | place... | reverse complement strand
GTAACCGGACGTGCGCACGAACGCGTAGTTCTCGAGCACGTCGAGCACGCCGGCGACGGGCAGCAGCACGTCGTCGTCGCGTACCTCGGTGTCCGGGCTGTCGCTGCGGCCGCCGCTGCTGCGACCATCGCCGCCACGACGGCGACGGTCGCGGAACCGCCTGCCGCGCCTGCGGCCGCCGTCCTCGTCGTCGTCATCGTCCGGACCGTTGTCGCGGTCGCGGTCGTTGCGGCCGGTGTTGCGCTGGTCGCCGCGACTGTCCTGGTTACGGCTGTCCTGGTTGCGGCCGTCCTGGTTACGCCCGTTCCGGCGGTCGTTGTTCCGGCCGCCCCGGTCGTCACGCTTGTCGCCCTGCTTCTCGTCGGCGGAGCCGCGGTTGTCAGGCCGGTTGTCGGGACGGCTCTCCGTACGACTTTCCGTACGGCTCTCCGTGCGGTTGTCAGCACGGCTGTCCTCGCGCTTGGCCTCCTGCTCCGGCGCGCCGGCGGCCCGGCTCGAACCCCGGCGGCGGCGGTTGCCGTCACGGCGACCGCTGTCCTCCGAGGTGGGCGCTGTGTCCGCCGGAGCCTCGCTCTTCGGCTCAGCGGCCACGGAGGTCTCGGCCTTCACGGGTGCCGATGCCTTCGCGGGGGCGGCCTTCTTCGGCGCGTCCTCGATGCCGAGCGGCAGCGTGTCGGCGGCCTTGCTCGCCGACTTCGACGAGCCCCCGGACTGCCGCTCCTTGATGGCGGCGATGAGGTCGCCCTTACGCATCCCGGTCGTGCCGGTGATGCCGAGCTGGCCGGCGAGCTCTCGAAGCTCCGCCAGCACCATGCCGGTAAGTCCGGCGCGACGCTTGGTTCCCCCGTTTGCGCTGGCGCGCTGTGTTGTTTCGGCCGCGACCGCGCCATTGGCAGTTTCACTGCCCAGCAGATCAGTGTTGCTCACTCATGTCCTTCCTGACCAGGTCCCCGCCTCCTGAGGTGGACCCGCGAACCAGCGGACCGCCGTTCGTCGAACCGAGACGGCGTACTCCGCGGCCTCGCCAACGCGGAGCTTGTTCTTCGTCACCACAGGTTTCGGACGACTTTCGGTATCCGTCAACGTCGACTCCGACCGGAATGGGCCGAGCCGCCGACTGAACGGAAGATGCGACCCGAGGAAAGAAACCCCGGGAAGACACCGGGCGCCCGTACGCGCGGTGACTGAACGCCCCTGAGGGTAGACGCACACCTGTCCGGGTGCAACAACCGGGGTGCCGGCGTGGCTAATCGCCACAACGTCGGCTACCTGCTGTTTGTTCCATAAGGCCCGACCACCAGGCCGGCGAGGTCCACCGGGACCGCCAGCACGGTGAATCCCGTGGTGTCGATCCCGGCCGGCAGCACGCCTCCCGACGGGACCGCGAACACGGTCGGTCCCGCGCCGGAAACTGTTGCGGGCACACCGTTTTCCCGAAGTTCACGCACCATTCGCATGGTGTCCGGCCACGCGCTCTCGCGGTAGTCCTGGTGCAGCCGATCCTCGGTGGCGGCCAGCAGGAGCTCGGGCGCCGCGGTGAGCGCGTGGACGGCCAGCGCGGCGCGTCCTACGTTGAACGCGGCATCCGTGTGCGGAACGTTGCCGGGAAGCAACCCGCGTGTGACCGACGTCGCCGAGTGGGTCTCCGGGATGAGCACGACCGGTGACACGTCCGGGTGGGTCGCCACCGAGACGGCGCGGTAGCGCGGCCCTTCCGACCAGGCCAGCACCAGCCCGCCGTACAGCGCGGCGGCCGCGTTGTCGGCGTGGCCCTCGAACTCGGCCGCGACCTGCAACGCCTCCTCGCCCATGGACTTGCCGGCCAGCGTGTACGCGGCGGCGACACCCGCGACGGTCGCTGCTGCCGACGAGCCGAGCCCCCTGGCCTGCGGAATCTCGTTGTGACATCGGATGGTCAGGCCGGGCAGCGCCAGGCCCAGCGAGTCGGCGGCGGCCCGCAGCGCGCGGACCACCAGATGCGACTCGTCAGTAGGCAGCACACCGGCGCCCTCGCCGGTGACCTCGACGCGAATGCCGTCGCCGGTCACCAGCACCTCGACGCTGTCGTGCAGCTCGAGGGCCATGCCGAGCGCGTCGAAGCCGGGGCCGAGATTGGCGGTGGACGCGGGCACCCGCAGCCTGAACCAGTCGAAATCGACCGTCATGTGAGTTCCAGCGCGGTCGCGACCGCGTGTGGCTCGACCGGGATCGCCCTGACCTCCTCCATCTCGGCCAGCACCGTGTCCGGGTCCTTCAGGCCGTGACCGGTGACGGTGCACACGACGAGCGACCCGGCCGGGATGCGGCCGTCGGCGGCGGTGGCCAGCAGGCCCGCGACGCTGGTCGCGGACGCCGGCTCGACGAACACGCCTTCTTTACGCGCGAGTAGGTGGTACGCCGACAGGATCTTCTCGTCCGTCACGGCGTCGATGAGCCCGTTCGACTCGTCGCGGGCGCCGATCGCGCCGGTCCACGACGCGGGGTTGCCGACCCGGATGGCGGTGGCGATGGTGTCGGGGTCGGGGACCGGCGCGCCGTGCACGAGCGGCGCGGCGCCCGCGGCCTGGAAGCCGAACATCCTGGGCAGCGACTCGACCACACCGTCCCGCGCGTACGCCCGGTAGCCGCTCCAGTACGCGGTGATGTTGCCGGCGTTGCCGACCGGCAGGCAGTGGATGTCCGGGGCGCGGCCGAGCGTGTCGCAGATCTCCCACGCGGCGGTCTGCTGGCCGACGAGCCGGATCGGGTTGACCGAGTTGACCAGCTCGATCGGGTACTCGGCCGCGGTCTTGCGGGCCAGTTCGAGGCAGTCGTCGAAGTTGCCGTCGATCTGCAGGATCTGGGCGCCGTACACGACGGCCTGCGCGAGCTTGCCCTTGGCGATCTTGCCGCTCGGCACGAGAACCGCGCAGGTCAGGCCGGCCCTGGCGGCGTAGGCGGCGGCCGACGCGGACGTGTTGCCGGTGGACGCGCAGATCACCCCGGCCACTCCGGACGCGAGCGCGTAGGTCATGGCCACGGTCATGCCGCGGTCCTTGAACGAGCCGGTCGGGTTGGCACCCTCGACCTTGAGGTACACCCGGCAGCCGGACAGCTCCGACAGGTGCGGCGCCTCGACGAGCGGCGTGCCGCCCTCGTGCAGCGTCACCGGCGTGGCGCCGTCGGGCAGCTCGATCCGGTCGGCGTACGCCGCGATGACGCCGGGCCAACCCGGCCTTACCCCGAGAGATGCTTGGGGTGTCATGACTCTTCTCCTTCTACCCGCATCACGCTGGCGACCTCACGCACCGCCGGCAAGCCGGCCACCTTGTCCACTGTGGACCGTAGCGCCTCGTCCGGCGCGGAGTGCGTGACTATGACCAGACTCGCGTCGGTGCCGCGGCCGGACTGGCGCACGGCGGCGATGCTCACATCGTGTTCGGCGAACACGGACGCCACGGCGGACAGCACGCCCGCGCGGTCGGCCACGTCGAGGCTGACGTGGTAGCGGGTGTTCACCTGGGCGATCGGGCGGACGGGCAGGGCGGCGTAGGAGGACTCCCCAGGGCCCCTGCCGCCGACAACCTTGTTGCGTGCCACCGCGACCAGGTCGCCGAGCACCGCACTCGCAGTCGGCGCGCCGCCCGCGCCCTGGCCGTAGAACATCAGCGAACCGGCCGCGTCGGCCTCGACGAACACCGCGTTGAACGCGCCGCCGACCGTCGCGAGCGGGTGGGTCCTCGGAATCATCGCCGGGTGCACGCGAACCGAGACGGACTCCTCGCCGTCCCGGGTGGCGCGCTCGCAGATGGCGAGCAGTTTTATCGTCCTGCCAAGGGTTTTCGCCGCCGCGACGTCGGCGGGCGTGACCGCGGCGATGCCCTCGCGGTACACGTCGGCCGCGGTCACCCTGGTGTGGAAGGCGATCGAGGCGAGGATGGCCGCCTTCGACGCGGCGTCGTAACCGTCCACGTCGGCCGTCGGGTCCGCCTCCGCGTAGCCGAGCCGCGACGCCTCGTCGAGTGTCTCCGCGTAGCTCGCGCCCGTGGCGTCCATGGCGGAGAGGATGAAGTTGGTGGTGCCGTTGACGATCCCCATCACGCGGGTGATGCGGTCACCGGCGAGTGACTCACGCAGCGGGCGCACCAACGGGATCGCGCCGGCCACGGCGGCCTCGAAGTAGAGGTCGGCGCCGGAGGACTCGGCGGCGGCGAACAGGTCGGCCGCATGCTCGGCGAGCAGCGCCTTGTTGGCGGTGACGACGGACTTTCCGTTGCTCAGCGCGGAAAGCAGCAGACCTCGCACCGGCTCGATGCCGCCGATGACCTCGACCACGACGTCGACATCGGACGCGACGAGCGCTTCCGCGTCGGCGGTGAGGAGATGGGCCGGCACGTCCGGGTGGCGGTTCGGCCTGCGGACCGCGACCCCGGCCAGCTCCACGGGTGCGCCGATGCGGGCGGCGAGGTCGCCACCCTGCTCGTCGAGTATCCGCATCACCTGCGTGCCAACGGTTCCGCAGCCGAGCATGGCCACCCGGATGGGTTTCATGAGACCTCCAGCCGCAACAGGTCGTCCAGGGTTTCCCTGCGCAGCAACAGACGGGCCTCGCCGTCGCGGACGGCGACCACAGCGGGACGCGCCAACCTGTTGTAGGAACTGGCCATCGCGTAGCAGTAGGCGCCCGTGGCGGCGACCGCGACCAGGTCGCCAGGCGCGAGGTTCTCCGGCAGCCAGCAGTCCCGCACGACCACGTCGCCGGACTCGCAGTGCTTGCCGACCACCCGCGACAGCGTGGCCTCCGTGCCCCGCTCCCCCTCGCCGCTCGACCGCGACACGAGCCGGCAGTCGTACAGCGCGTCGTACAGCGCGGTGCGGATGTTGTCGCTCATGCCGCCGTCGACGCTGACGTACCGGCGTGAGGACCCGTGCCCCAGCTCGACGTCCTTGGTCGTGCCGACCTCGTACAGCGTCACCGTGCCAGGCCCGACGATCGCGCGGCCGGGCTCGACCGCGATCTTCGGCATGTCCAGGCCGGACTGCTCACTTTCCTTCGACACGATGGTGCGCAGCTGCTCGGCGAGCCAACCGGGCGGCGGCGGGTCGTCGTCGGCCGTGTACGCGATGCCGAGCCCGCCGCCGAGGTCCACGGTGGTCACCGAGGCCATGGCGTCGGAGCCGTGTTCCTTGTGCAGCTCGGCGAGCAGCACGATGACCCGGTGCGCGGACAGCTCGAAGGCGTTGGCGTCGAAGATCTGCGACCCGATGTGGCTGTGCAGGCCGGTGAGGCGCAGGCCTGGCGAACGCAGCACACGCCGCACCGCCTCGGCCGCCGCGCCGCCGGTGAGCGAGAAGCCGAACTTCTGGTCCTCGTGCGCGGTCGCGATGTACTCGTGCGTGTGGGCCTCGACGCCGACGGTCACCCGCACCAGGACGTTCTGCACCACGCCACGATCACGCGCGATCCGGTCGAGCCTGGCGATCTCGAAGAACGAGTCGAGCACGACCGCGCCGACCCCGGCCTCGACGGCGTCGGTCAGCTCAGCCACCGACTTGTTGTTGCCGTGCAAGGTGATCCGCTCCGGCGGGAACTCCGCACGCAACGCGATCGCCAGTTCTCCGCCACTGCACACGTCGAGCGACAGGCCCTCCTCGGCCACCCACCGCGCGATGTGCACGGACAGGAACGCCTTGGCCGCGTAGTGCACGAGCGCCGGATCGCCGAACGCGCGGGCGTGGTCGCGGCAGCGGGACCGGAAGTCGTCCTCGTCGATCACGAACAGCGGCGTGCCGAACTCGCGGGCCAGCTCGCGGACGTCAACGCCGGCGAGCCTGACCACGCCGTCGTCATCGGACCGGGATGCGTTGCGGGGCCACACTTCCGGCAAAAGCCGGTCCAACTCGTCCGGTGTGGACGGTCGAGGGCCCGCGGTGTTGCTGGGCAGGAGGACTTCCGCGTGCCTGGGTCCGGCCGGATGCGCGCGCACGGGCCTACATCCGTTCCGGCGCGTCGACGCCGAGCAGGCCGAGGCCGTTGGCCAGCACTTGGCGGACGGCGACACCCAGTGCGAGCCGGGCGGTGGTCACCGGGGTGGCTTCCTCATCGCCCTTCGGCAGCACTCGGCATTCGTCGGTGTCGTACCACTTGTGATAGGCGCCGGCCAGCTGTTCGAGGTAGCGCGCGACCCGGTGCGGCTCGCGCAGCTCGGCGGCCGTGCGCAGGACCTCCGGGTAGTCGCCGATGGTGCGGATCAGCTCCCCTTCACGGGGGTGGGCGAGCAGGGCCAGATCGACCTCGGTGTGCACCGTCGGCACTGTCAGGCCCAGATCGACGGCGATGCGGGCCAGCGAGGAGAGCCGGGCGTGCGCGTAGCGCACGTAGTGCACCGGGTTGTCGCTGGTGGGCTTCTGCCAGAGATCGATGTCGATGTCGATCGAGGAGTCGACCGAGGACCGGACCAGCGAGTAGCGAGCCGCGTCCACGCCCACCGCGTCGACCAGGTCGTGCATCGTGACGAGTGTGCCGGCCCGCTTGCTCATCCGCATCGGCTTGCCGTCGCTGACCAGGTTCACCATCTGGCCGATGAGTACCTCGACGGTGTCCGGGTCGTCGTCGAGCGCCGCCGCGGCCGCCTTGAGCCGGGCGATGTAGCCGTGGTGGTCCGCGCCCAGCATGTAGATGCACAGGTCGAACCCGCGCTGCCGCTTGTCGCGGAAGTAGGCGATGTCACCGGCGATGTAGGCGGGGTCGCCGTCGCTCTTGATGACCACGCGGTCCTTGTCGTCGCCGTAGTCGGTGGTGCGCAGCCACCAGGCGTTGTCCTCGAAGTAGAGGTGGTCGTGCTCCTTGAGCTGCTCGACAAGCTCCCCGACCGCGCCGGACTTGTGCAGCGAGTCCTCGTGGAAGTACACGTCGAAGTCGGTGCGGAAGTTGTGCAGGTCCTGCTTGATCTCGTCGAACATGAGGTTGACGCCGATCCTGCGGAACACCTCGGCGCACTCGTCGGGCGGCAGCGACAGCGCGCTGGGCTCCTTCTTGAGGACCTCGGCTGCCACGTCCGAGATGTAGGTGCCCGCGTAGCCGTCCTCCGGCGGCGCCTCACCTCTGGCCGCCGCGATCAGCGACCTGACGAACCGGTCGATCTGGGCGCCCGCGTCGTTGAAGTAGTACTCGCGGGTGACGTCACCGCCCTGTGCGCTCAGCACCCGGCCAAGCGCGTCGCCAGCCGCGGCCCACCGGGTGGCGCCCAGGTGGAGCGGGCCGGTCGGGTTGGCCGACACGAACTCCAGGTTGATCTTGCGACCGGCCATGAGATCGCCGTGGCCATAGGCCTCACCCGTGGCGAGCACCTGCCGGACGATGTCGCCCTGCGCGTCGGCGGCGATCCGCAGGTTGATGAAGCCGGGACCGGCGATGTCCGCCGCGGCGATGCCGTCGCGGCCGGTCAGCGCCTCGGCGAGCCAGCCGGCCAGGTCGCGCGGCGCGACGCCGACCTTTTTCGCCACCTGCAGCGCGAGGTTGGTCGCGTAGTCACCGTGCTCCGGGTTTCTCGGTCGCTCGATGGTCACGGCTGGTGGCAGGGCGGAGTCGTCCAGGTCTCGGCTGGTCAACACGTCCACCGCGACGGCGCGGACCAGGTCGGCAAGTGCTGCGGGAGTCACCCCGGGAAGTCTAGGTAGCGGGTGTGCACCCGGTAGAGTCGCCTCGGCCATACGCACGAGGGTCCACTCCCCCACCGGAGGATCGCCATCGAATTCCGTGCCAGTCGGCTGGTTTCCCTGCTCATGGTCGTCGCGGCCGCAGGATGCACAGTGTCACGGGGACCGAACCCGTCCGGTGACGCGCCGCCGACCAGTCAGTCGTCCGGGTTCACGCCGAGTGAGGACAACCACGACCCGTCGAAGAAGATCGACGGTGTCACCGTCACCGAGTACAAGGGCGGGCTGCACGCCAACCCAGGCCAGCGGGTCGCGTACACGAAGGCGCCGCCGGACGGCGGCCGGCACGACCCGGTCTGGGCCAACTGCAACGGCGCGGTCTACGACGTGCCGGTGCGCGACGAGCAGATGGTGCACGCACTCGAGCACGGCACCGTCTGGATCGCCTACAGCGACAGCGACGTGACCGGCGACGGCCTCCAGGCTCTGGTGGACCGGGTCGAGGGCCAGCCGTACATGATGCTGTCGCCGCGCCCTGGGATGGACTCGCCCATCTCGCTGCAGTCGTGGGGCCACCAGCTCCAGCTGGACGATCCGGACGACCCGCGCATCGACCAGTTCATCGAGGCACTGCGGGAGAATCCGTACACGGCCCCCGAACCGGGCGCCCGTTGCGACAGTGACGGCACCGGGTTCGACCCGGAAAACCCGCCGCCCTTCGAACCTGGTCCGCCCGGGCCGGACGCGGCGCCGGTGAACTGACGGGATCCGTTGACGCCTACCTGACACGGTGTCCTTACACTGGGCGGTCGGAGACTCCCTGTAGTGAGACGAGGACCGGCACCGGCATGGCCAGCGGAACGAAGAGCAAGGGCTCGAACAAGCCCAGGGGCAAGAGCAACAGCGCCAACAAGGCCCGACGTTCCGTCGTCGGCACCGCGCGCAAGCCCAAGCCGTGGGGCATGATCATGGGCGTCATCGTGATCGTCGCCCTCGCCGGCGGTGTCTTCACCTACGCGTTCACACAGATCAACGAAAAAGAGAAGTGGGTCGTCGCCGAGGACAACAAGGACCCGTCGGAGAACATCTCAGGCGTGGTCCGCAAGACCTACCCGGCTGGCCAGCACGTCGAGTCGACCCAGCGCGTGAACTACAACTACAGCCCGCCGTTCGGCGGCCCGCATGATGGTGTGTGGGCGGACTGCAACGGCACGGTCTACCCGAAGGCCGTACGCACCGAGAACATGGTCCACGCGCTCGAGCACGGCTCGGTGTGGATCGCGTACAACCCGGACAAGATCAAGGGCAAGGCGCTCAACACGCTGAAGGCGAAGGTCGAGGGTCAGCCGTACATGCTGATGTCGCCCTACCCCGGCCTCGACAAGCCGATCTCACTGCAGTCGTGGGGCCACCAGCTGAAGGTGACCGACGTGGGCGACGCGCGCATCGACGAGTTCATCAAGTCGCTGCGGGAGAACCAGTACCAGAACCCGGAGCCGGGCGGCCGCTGCGACTCCCAGGACACCGGGTTCGACGTGTCCAACCCGCCGCCGTTCGTGGCCGAGAAGCCGGACCCGAAGGACCCGAACACCGTGTCCATGAACGGCAAGGGCGCCAAGGACGCTTCCGCCGAGGAGCAGAGCGGCACGTCGCCGACGACCAGCGCCACGACCCCGCCGGCCTCCGACGCGTCGACGCCACCAGCCACGAGCTCGTCGACACCGCCCAGCCAGTGACGTCCACTCGCGGCCCGTCGAGCCGCACCTGGGTGCTGGCCGCCGCTGCGCTGGCAGTCCTGCTGGTGGGCGCGGCGGCGGGCATGCTGATCACCACCGCCCGCGACGCCAGTGACGCGGCACCTGGCGCCGACTCCGTGGACGTCGGTTTCGCGCAGGACATGCGGATGCACCACCTGCAGGCCGTGACCATGGCGGGCATCGAGCGAGACCGGACGTCGGACCTGACACTGCAGGGCCTGGCGTTCGACATCGAGTCGACGCAGCTGTCGCAGTCGAGCGAGATGGCCGGCTGGCTCACGGTGTGGGTACAGCCGAGCCTGCCGGCTCCCGGCGCGGGCCACATGGCGTGGATGAGCGAGGGTGGCACCCACTCGCACAGCAACGGCGAGGGCGGGTCCACCACCGGCTCGGTGCAGATCATGCCGGGCATGGCGACCACTCAGGAACTGGCGCAGTTGCGCAAGCTGTCGGGCCAGGAGCTGGACGTGTACTTCCTTCAGCTGATGCTCCGCCACCACGAGGGTGGACTGGAGATGGCCCAGTACGCGGCTGAACACGCGTCGAAGGGCTATGTGCGCAACCTGGCGGACAAGATCGTGAAGAGCCAGGAGAGCGAGTCAAAACAGATGAAGGAAATGCTGGCAAAACGAGGTGCGAAGCCTCTCCCGGCTTCGTAGCTCCCTGCCGAATGGGGGGCTTGTTACCAGTGCAGTTCTCGGCAACTGGCGGCAGACACTCCTGACTCGACCTGCAACGTGGCGTGTTCCAGTTGGTAGGAGTCGGCGAGCAGTTCACGGGCCGCGGCGAGGATGGCCGACTGGTCGCAGTCGGGGCCGACCGTCAGATGAGCCGAGGCGACCTCCATTCCCGAGGTCAGTGTCCACACGTGCACGTCGTGCACCTCGCCGACTCCGGGGAGGCGTCCGAGCGCGCCGGTCAGCTCCTCGACATCCACTCGCTCAGGTGCATGCTGGAAAAGAATCCGCAACGAGCGTCGGGCTAGCGTCCAGGTCCTGGGCAGCACGAACAGGCCGATGGAAACACCGATGATCGGATCGGCGTACCGCCACCCGAACACCAACGTGATCAGGCCAGACACCAGAACCCCGACCGACCCGATCATGTCGGCGACGACCTCGAGGTAAGCGCCGCGCAGGTTGAGGCTCTCGGACTGTCCCTCCCGCAACAACAGGAAAGCGAACACGTTCGCGGCCAGCCCGAGCAGTGACACGACCACCACGGGTAGCCCAGGCACATCGGGCGGCGACGAGAACCGCATGACCGCCTCGTACAGCACATATCCGGCCACGCCGAACAGCAGCACCGCGTTGGCCAGCGCCGCGAGCACCTCGGCACGGTAGAGCCCGAACGTCCGTGCGGGGCGGCGCCGGGACCGGCGAGCGGCCACGATCGCGGCCAGTGCGAGGCCGACGCCGAGCACGTCGGTCACCATGTGAGCGCCGTCGGACAGCAGCGCGAGCGAGCCGGTGGCCAGCCCGGTGGCGATCTCGACGACCATGAAAACCGCGGTGACGGCGAACGCCGCCGCCAGCCGGCCCACATGCCGACCTGACGCGCTGGTGGGGATCCCGTGCCCATGTCCGTGGCCCATGGCCAGAACATATAGTCACATGCGCATGAGTGCAAGTCGTGCGAGTGTGACACCACCGAGAGTCGTGTCACGCATCACAGTCCGACAAGGACGTACCGAGAAGTGAACTTTCCCCGCGATACTTCGGTTCTGCCGGTTTCCTGGGGAGGAACACCATGTCGAGAGCCGTTCTGGCCGGGATGCTCCTGTGTGTGCTCGCACTGGCGGGCTGCTCGATGTTCGCCGGGCTGTCCGAGCTGCGGTCCAATCTGACGTCCGCCGGCTACGAAACCCAGAACATCGAACACAACGTCGTCAACGGCCGCAACGTGCTGCTCATCAACGCGGTGATGCCGCATGGCGAGCCGACCGACGCCGAGGCGAACGAGATCGCCGAGATCGTGTGGACGAAGTACCCGGCCGAGGTCGACGAGCTGATGATCACGATCAACGGCCAGCAGTTCATGGACGCCTCCGCCGGCGACCTGACCGAGCAGTTCGGCGAGCGGCCGGCCAGCCTGGGCACACACGACGGCGGCGGGACCAACGTGCTGCTCATCGTCGTGATCCTGGTGGTCGCGGCGTTGTTCGCCGGGTTGATGGTGCTGCTGTGGCGGCGCGGCCGCAGGGTCCAGCCCTCGGTCGCGCCGCCGTCGTACCAGCAGCCGCCGCCGCAGTACCCGTCCGTCTAGTCGAAGACGCGCAGGCGGGCCGCCGACACACGGAAGTGGAAGTCCGTGGTCGCTCCCATCACCTGCACCAACCAGGTGTCGTCGCCGATCTGGAAGACCCGCCTACCCTGCGGCGACATCGGGTGCTCCGGCCGATACTTCCCCGCCAGCCCAAGCGCTCGTTGCCTGGCGTCGTCCTCGTCCGCGCACGGCAGCGTCTCGGTGAGGCGCCAGCGTCCCTCGCGCCCACCGACCGTTTCCTCGATGAGCACGTGCCACTCGGCCGCGTTGACCATCCCGCCCTCGTCGACCAGCACGTCCTCGGGGTGAGTCCCATCCCAGTGATCTGTCACGCGAGGGAAACTAGCGCTCCGGCCAGTGCCATGAGGGTTGATCGAGCAAACCCTGGCCGTCGAGCGTCGTCGTGCCGGCCTCCTTGACCAGGGTCAGCACGCTCGCCTTCTCCAGTGCGCCGACCAGCACGGACGAATGGGTCACCACCACGACCTGGCTGCGCGTGGCCGCGGTGGTGACGAGGTGCGCGAGCGGCGGCAGCAGGTCCGGGTGCAGGCTCGTCTCGGGCTCGTTCAGGACGAGTAGCTCAGGCGGCCTCGGCGTGAGCAGCGCCGCCACCCACAGCAGGTACCGCAGCGTGCCGTCGGACAGCTCGGCCGCGTCCAGCGGGCGCAGGAGCCCGTACTGGTAGAACCGCAGCCCGAACCGGCCGGCGCTGTCGACGATCTCCACCCGGGACCCGGGGAACGCGTCCGCGACCGCGTCGTCCAGTGCGGAGGCGGCGCCCACCTCGCGAATCGTCTGCAACGCCGCGGGCAGGTCGGCGCCGTCGTGGTCGAGCACCGGGATGCGGGTGCCGATCCGGGACTGGCGGGCCGGTGCGTCGCGGTCGGTGCGGAACTGGTCGTAGAACCGCCACGACCGCATGCGGTCCCGCAGCAGCAGGACCTCCGGCTCGGCCAGCTCGCTCAGCATCGAGTCGGTCAGCCGGATGTTGGCCGAGTTCCACCCGCCGTCGGCCGACCGCGCTCGGACGACATGCCCGGCACGGTCCGCCACCAGCATCGACGGCCGCAGCGCCGGCCCCCCACCCACCTCCCCGTCCCACTCCGCTGCGCCTCGCGCTTGAACTCCGGGTCCAGGTTGAACATCGTCTCGCCGGGCCTCGGGAAACCGAGGTCGAGCGCGTAGCCGTACTCGTCGCCGCCGAACCCGAGTCGCAGCTCGATCGGCTTGGTGCGGACCGTGCCCTGGACGGGCCGACCTTTCTTCGCGGAGCTTGCGGAGCGCAAGCATCGAACGCTGCGCGCCCTGTTCCGGGCCCGCCCACAGCGTGGAGGTGATGCCGCCTTCGCGGGCGAGCGCCGCGATGGCGCCGTTGCGGGACGCGTCGGCGAGCAGCCGCAGCGCCCGGTACAGGCTGGACTTTCCCGTGCCGTTGGCCCCTGTCACCACGGTCAGCGGTGACAGGGGCAGCACGAGCTTGCGCAGTGACCGGTAGTTCTCGACCGCGAGGGTCTGGATCACTGCTCTACTTCACGCCTGTCCTCGCCCCACATCGTGTGGAACGTGCCCTCGCGGTCGACACGCTTGTAGGTGTGCGCGCCGAAGAAGTCACGCAGGCCCTGGATCAGCGAGGCCGGCAGCCGCTCGGAGCGCAGCCCGTCGTAGTACGCGAGCGACGAGGAGAACGCGGGCGTCGGGATGCCGGCCAGTGCCGCGTGCGCGACGATCCGCCGCCACGCCTCCTGACCGTCCGCGACCGCGTCCCGGAAGTACGGAGCGACCAGCAGCGACGCGGGCCGCTCCGTGGCGTAGGACTCCTTGATCCGGTCGAGGAACCTGGCGCGGATGATGCAGCCGCCGCGCCAGATCGTGGCCATCGCGCCGAGGTCGATGTCCCAGCCGTACTCCGCGCTCGCGGCCGCCATCTGGTCGTAGCCCTGGGCGTAGGCGACGACCTTGGACGCGTAGAGCGCCTTGCGCACGTCGTCGACGAACGTCTCGCGGTCCACCTGCGGCACCGAGCCCGGTCCCGGCAGCGCCTGCTGCGCGGCGACCCGCTGCTCGGGGTGGGCCGACAGGGCCCGCGCGAACGTGGCCTCCGCGATGCCCGTCACCGGCACGCCCAGGTCGAGCGCGGTCTGCACGGTCCAGCGGCCGGTGCCCTTCTGCTCTGCCTGGTCGACCACAACGTCGACGAACGCGTTGCCGGTCGCCGAGTCGACGTGCCCGAGCACCTCCGCGGTGATCTCGATCAGGAACGACTCGAGGTCGCCGGAGTTCCACTCGGCGAAGATCTCAGCCAGCTCCTTGGGCGACGCGCCGAGCCCGTCCCGCAGCAGGTGGTACGCCTCGGCGATGAGCTGCATGTCGGCGTACTCGATGCCGTTGTGGACCATCTTGACGAAGTGTCCCGCGCCGTCCGGCCCGACGTGCGTGCAGCACGGGGTGCCGTCGACCTGCGCGGCGATCTTCTCGAACATGGGGCCCAGCGTCGCGTAGGACTCCTTCGAACCGCCGGGCATGATGCTCGGCCCGAGCAGCGCGCCCTCCTCGCCGCCGGAGACGCCGGCGCCCACGAAGTGCAGGCCGCGTTCCCGCAGCTCGGCCTCGCGCCGGCGGGTGTCCGCGAAGTGCGCGTTGCCGCAGTCGATGACGATGTCACCCTCGTCGAGGTGCGGGACCAGCTCCTCGATCACCGCGTCGGTCGGGCCGCCGGCCTTCACCATGATCACGACGCGCCGCGGCCGCTCAAGGGCGGCGACGAACTCCTCGACCGACTCGGTCGGCACGAACACGCCCTCGTCACCGTGCTCTTGGACGAGCGACCGGGTGCGGGCCGGGGTGCGGTTGTGCAGTGCGACGGAGAAGCCGTTGCGAGCGAGGTTGCGTGCCAGGTTGCGGCCCATGACCGCGAGTCCGGTGACACCGATCTGTGCCTGATTTGCCATGGCCCCACTCTGCCCGAGGAACGCGCCCGGCGCACTCAGCAGTTGTCGGACCGGCGACAGGTATGACCACTGCGTTTTCGGGTAAGGGCAATCCCCGGACGTCAGTCATCCTGGGGGTCGTCGAGCTCCTCGCGGATGATGTCGTCGATCTGGCGTGACGCCCGTCGCAACGCGCGGGTCGCCGCGACCAGCAGCACGATGAGAACCGCACCACCGATGACGATCGTCAGGGCGACCATGTGAGCCCATCTCGTTGTGTCGGCTGGCGGGTGGCCACCCCCAGGCACGCGCGCACATTACTGGGTTCTTCATCGCGATGCACGTGCATGCGTAACGGTCAACACAGGACGAAATGCCGACAGGGTCCCGATTGTTGCAATCGGACGTGTGGGAGA
>Ga0307512_10004603_pt1 | contig 15005 bp, 21 predicted proteins | sample 14_EM_MG_FD_200267 | JGI IMG/M metagenome (GOLD analysis project Ga0307512, IMG submission 200267) | Populus trichocarpa ectomycorrhiza microbial communities from riparian zone in the Pacific Northwest, United States - 14_EM | ecosystem: Host-associated > Plants > Roots > Unclassified | place... | reverse complement strand
ACTTGTGCAGACAGTGTTGGAAATGAGGACTGGAGTTTCGACCATAGTCTGCCTCCTTTCTGCCCCTCACGATGGTTCAGGAGAGTTAGTTTACTCCGTCCTCCGCATCCTGGGGAATATGGTCCGAAAAGGCGGGTCGGTCTGTGGCGAGGCCGTTCAGGTTTTGCAGAGACTTGTGTCGACCGAACTTTCTGCCGCTCAGTGGGAAGATAACGATCCGACAGCAATTCTGCCGACAGCCTTCTTGGACGCATACCCGGGGCCACTTAACGCAGATTTCCAGCATCTCTCGGCCGCTGTGAAGCCGATACTGGACGATTGCGTTACCGTAGACAGTATACGACCACTGACCTCTGGCGAACTCGCACACGATGCCGTATTCAAGGGGTTGGTTTCGCTGTGGAGGGATGGTCTACGAGCGGTCATCATCGAAGGAGATATGGATCCGCCGGTAAATTTTACCCAGATCTCTGTCAGGTGTTTACTGATATTACTCCAGTCGGAAGTGTTACACATCTGGGACCGTCTCCTGAGAATCCGTTTCGGGCAGGTTGAAGGTAAAGCTTTGCTTGCGGTTGAGTTACGTGTACTCAGCGTTTGGTGATAGAACTCGAGGCGGACACGAACGCATTCATCCGCCAGCTTTCGGGACTCTTGCTCGATATCTTAGTTGACAAAGAGATTGCCCCAAGTCCACATCAAGAAACGGATGGGCTCCCCTCGCCGTCATCGTCACCGATCGCACCACAACAATCTCCGACAACTCCTCGGTCCAATGCCGCACTCAGAATCTTCCTGATGAGGCACCTCTGGCGCATTACTCGCGATGTCCTCCCACTCGAATTGCTCCAGGGTATCTGTGTCCCAATGCTGAGCTACTTGAAGGAACATAACACGACCCTTGTCCCTGGTCTCCCTGGTTGTCCTCCCGGTGACGAAGATGCTCTCGAGCAATGGGGAAGATTGTCCGCTGAGTTGTTGATGGGATGCCAGGTTGGCTCTGTCTTCACGTTTATGGGAGCTACCAAGATCTTCAAGTACGACCTGAAGAAGGTGAAGAGATGGGTATCTCACATGAGAGGTGTTGTGTGGCGACACTACGCAGAGAAATGGATGGACATGTCCGAAGACTGGGACGAAGCCGTTTCTGTCCTCTTGCTTCCTATCACGTAAGGACCCTCCGCACCTCCACACCGGCGCCTATTAACATTCCAGAACGACAGCGCTGGAAACGAACCATGGACTTTCTCCGGAGAGGATATTAGAGTCTGGGAACAACTGGTCACGTACACGTTGGAAAAAGCACTGGACAATGGGGCTGAACCCGGCCCTATTCTCGAGGAAATCGCCGTAGCGGTCCACGAACAACACACACCCACATGGACCTCAGCTACGAGAATCGTTGATCTCATCGTCTCCAAGCTCAGTATCGCGAACCTGAAAGAGACCTCCGCCCTCAAACTGGCAAATCAGGCCTTGATATCGGCTTATGCCGCCCCGCGAGACACTGTTATCACCACATGGCTGATCAGATCCCTTACACGTATTGTGGAGGAAAGCCCAAGTTCGCTTGCCCCATGTGTTCTAGACCAAGTCCAAGAGGGGTTGGGCCTGTGGTTCGCAGACGAAAGTTCAGTGTTCAGCGTGGAGGAGTATGAGTTCGACGTACGTTACAATTTCGCTGCATCTGTCGACCAAAGCTTACACTTATCCTTGTTAGGTTTTAATGTCCTACCAAACTATTCTACTCGTCATCCAAGGGCTCCCTCGACAATGGGAAACTATTGATCGGTTCTCTACCATCATTGGGGCCCCATTCAGAGTCGGGGCACGTTGCCCAGACGTAATTGTCGACACGTTCAACGAGTTCTGGGGATCTGTACGTGCTGACGTCAGCGAGCCCGAAAGTGGATGGCCGGCACCGATCAAGACGGCTTTACGAGCTTCACGGCAAGGAGATGAGAGATCCCCAACCAGCCAAGATCATAAGGCCTCGGAAGCTACTGGAAGCAATTGGTGCGACGATCTGGGTCCCGAGGAAGGGACAATTCGCGAAATATCCAGAGGAAATCCGTCAACGGGTGATAATGAAGTGGCGAAAACACCTGGCACCGCTGCCGTTGACCATTCTATTCAGTCGCATCTTCGGGACGTAACTGCCGTTTGCAAGTCGCCTTCTACCCCGCGCAAGGAACGTCGGGCCCACGTTTCAACCCCACCTCGCCGCCGCAGGTCGTCCTCGTCACCGAAGACTCTGCACACATTGAATCCAGAGCCACGTTCACCGTTGACGGATCTACGGAAGAAGAACAATTCATCGGCCTCGGTCTCTGCGTCTCCCACGCCTAAGGCTTCAGACAAGGAGAATGTGGGTCCAAGGCCACTTCCGGATATTTTCGCATCTGTCCTAGGAAAACGGAAAATGGAGCCGACAATCGAGGACTCGACTAGTTACGTGAAGCGCAGAATCAGTTCATCAAGATCACTGAAGACGGTTCGTACTCCCGTGGCGGCCGGAGACAGCACGACCATTGAAAGGGAGAGTCCCGTGGAGACGGCAGCAAGCGACAGTGTTGTTAATACGCCATCAAAAAAGAGGAAAAGTGAGGTTTTCGCTGGGGTGGTAGTGCCGACTATGAAGGAAGTAATGCTACGAAGACGACATAGTGCGCCACTAAAGGAGATGGCAGATTCTCAGCCATCTGGCCATCCAACATCCACTAGCACTACCCCTCTCAGGAAATCACGATCCGTCACTCGAATGGAGGTAGCCGACCACAGGGACAGGGACCTGGAAGCTTCTCCCAGAAAGAAGATACGGACGATCCGATTCGGTGAACAAATAACACCTGTAGAGGACTTCCCGGTCGCTGGAAGTGGTAAGGATACTCATTGGTGTCGACATAATGGATGTGAAACTGATCATACAAATTGTTGGTCATGAACAGACGATTCAATCGTGACTGTGGATCCCTCTGTGACTACAGCCAAACTATCCTCGGATGATGATCCGATAAAGTTGGGCAGGTACACCCCTCGAGTTTTGGTGTCACCTGTGTTGAGCGTGCGGCGATTGAATGAGGAGAGGTGGGACGAGGCGGATGTCGGCAGTGACGATTCAGTCGAACCGAACAGTCCGACAAAGGACGTGATTGAAAGGAGGAAAAAGATGGGCTGGCCAAGCACACAACGGGCGGCAGGCGGCAGGCGAGGCGTTTTAGTTTAGCGATTTAATGTAAGATTATGTGTAATATAGATATTGGATTTTTTGCCAGGTGGAACTTTACCAGTTTACCCATCACACAACTGATCGCGTCGTTCCCTGTTGTTCTTTGTGTGATCGGATGTGCTGATGATTGTTTCTCCTCTAGCTCTCTTGTCCAGTCACGAGAGCAACCGACGCCGACGTGTACGCGAAGGGGTTAGGCTTCTGTGGGACAAGCAACGTGTCTGCATTGCAAATAGAATCCCCCCCCTCCCTTTTACTTCAACATAACATATATGCAATCAAGATCCTAGACCCCGGCTCCGTCACACTAAAGGTAAACCACGATGCGGCGCTTCCACGAGTTTCACCTTAGTGGAACCAGCATTTTTTCCCCGCTGGTAAATTTGCTCAGAATGTCTTGTCCACTGCGTTATGGTGATCACCCGTCCACGGTTCACTTAAATACCCATCGAACTCTCCCCCTTCACCCCCATTGAACCCTTCCCATCCACCGATACCTCCCTTCTCCTCTTCCCCCTCCCGCTCATCGCCCCTCATGTCCTCCCAGCTGCTCAGCACCCCCTCCACCCACCGCTGGTCTTTTTCCAGCCTCGCGGATACCATTCTGAACAGCGTCAAAGAGTTGGTTTTCCAATCCTCTTGGTCCCCTCTTACAAAAATAGCAGAGTCGGCTGCAGTGTTGTACGTCGCTTTTTTTTACTCCCTCTTTGTCTCACGATCGGCAGCCACCGTTTCTTTGTGGCCTGATCCGTCATGTCACCCCATAACTCGCAGAATGCTGATCGTTCCCGCTTTACTCTATAATGTTATAGCATGATGTCCCGAATAACTAAGGGCCGTCTGAGGATCGTGACGGACTCTCACGTTTATATTTTCCCTCCACCTGGGTCTCCGGCAGACAAACAGAATCCGGTTCCTGGTTTGACAGCCGAGTTCAGGGTTCTAAACCCTACGTTCTGGATACGCCTCTGCATGATGAGCGACCTCGGGTTCGCTGAAGCATACATGTATGGCGACGCCGAGTGCAACGATCTCTCAGCCCTGTTTAAAGTAAGCCCCCTAGAACTGGTCTTCTGTTTTCTGATGCTGATGATTTCCTAGCTCTTCGTGTACAACAAAGATTCTATTGGGGGTCTCAACTCTACTGCCTCGTATCTACTCAGCATCCCTTCGCGCCTCACTACTTCTTACCGGTTCCTTAACACGGTTACCAATTCAAGGAGCAATATCAGCGCCCATTACGATATCAGCAACACGATGTTCAAAGGTTCGGGCATACCCCTACCCGGTTTTCCTGGCAACTGACCCATCGCATCCCATCATTGTACACACTAGGATTTCTATCTGAAGACCTAACGTACTCATGTGCAATTTTCTCGGAACTGGACGCCGACCTCAAACCCCTGGATGAGAAGTTCGAAAATGATTTCTGGTCGGCCGCCGGAAAAACCTACGACCCCATCCCTCAATTTGACGAGATCAGTGTCTCAGTCCCCTCTTCTCCCAGCTCTTGTCCCCCAGAGTACACCTTTGATGACCTGAACACGGCTCAAATGCGCAAAGTCCGACATATCATCTCCAAGGCACGGATTGAACCTGGTCATCGCGTCTTGGAAATTGGTTCTGGCTGGGGTACCTTGGCGATCACTATCGTCCGAACTATCCCCGGTACCCAGGTTGATTCTCTTACCCTTTCCGTTGCCCAGCGAGATCTCGCCATGGAGCGGATAAGGAAGGAAGGTCTCGAAGACAAGATTCGCATCCACCTTATGGACTACAGGTCGATGCCTGATTCTTGGAAGGGTTCCTTCGACCGCCTCGTCAGCGTCGAGATGATGGAAGCCGTCGGTCGCGAATACATGGATACTTTCTGGAAGCACATGAACTGGGCGATGAACCCCAAGAGCGCTGTTGGAGTCGTCCAGTGCATTACTCTACCTGAAGCTCGTATGTTTTCTATTTCCCCCCTGAAGCACGGTTTCGCCTTTTACTGACCATGCGGCCTTCAGGTTTCGATGAGTACTGCAACAATATCGACTTCATACAGAAATGGGTCCGTGTTTACCTGAGATACCGACTCATCATTACGTTTACTAACCACTTCCATTCCTTGGTCACTTCCCCGTATACTTGGTCTATTCCTACCAGAGTGGGTTTTTTCCCATCCTCTCTCCTTAGCCGTCTGCTAACATGAAAATCGACAGTTTTCCCTGGTTGCTTCATCCCATCGCTCAGTTTCATCGTCAATTCGATGAACGTCGGTGCCAGCTCTCAACTCACGATCGATTCGATTTCCAATATCGGCCCCCACTACGCGCGCACGCTTCGGGAATGGAGAAACAGCTTCGTGGAAAAGTTCGAGTCCGTTATCGTGCCTGCTCTGAAAGAGGAGTATCCCGATGTTATGACTGGGGAAAACGGCAGCTACGAGATCGAGGTGTTTAAGCGTAAATGGATCTGTAAGTGGCACCCGGCCCATCGTCACGAGCATAACAGAGCTAACTTATCCCCGTAGATTATTAGTACGCACCGCGCTCACTTGATGGATTTCTAGCCATGGAACTGACCTGTTGGTTTTCTTTCGTTGACAGTTGCTATTGTGAAGCCGGGTTTTCTCTCCGTTCCTTAGGAGGTTCGTATACTGTCCGCTCTTCCCCTCTGGATGTAGCTGAACCAGGTTTATCTTAACAGACCATGTCATCACATTCACCCGTGATGCATCCGAAGACTACGGCTGTAATGTGTATGAGTAATTCATGTTTTCTCTTTCCTCTGCTACCATACACACAATGCTGGTTGTTCTACGATACCCCCCAGATCCCGACCACGTCGGATTGTTCCATCACTTCTAACTTCCTCTTTTTGTTGTACCTAATTCACGGCTTTTGGAAATCTTAGCCTTCCATCATGTTGTGTTGTTGAATTCCTCATGTTGTTTCATGTACTCCCTTGTAATTTCGACCAGAATAATTATAATCCGCCACCATCACTATCTAGTCGGCCTATTCTCTTTCAATCGTAGCTCCTGCACTAACCTCCATCTCCTCGTCATCGTCCAGGCCTCTACTCAGCCTTTCGCGCAGCACGCTCTCCAAATCCCGAATCACCGTAGACGCGTGCATTATATCAGATAAAGGCAGCTGAGAAACGTTGTTCCTCACAGCCGCCAGGGCGTTCTCTAGCATCAATACAGTCGACGATGAGTGAAGCGCGCGGGCGGTACTGGTACTGGCGCCCCCGCCGCCGTCGCTTCTAGCTAGACGCAAATGATTTTGGGGATCTAGGGGATCGGAAGCTATTTCACCAAATCGGGCTGGTCCGATAACAAACAAATTGGGGTCGGGATTTCAGACATAGCCAAGGGGCAGATAATGACAACGATAGCGGGATAGCGAATATGCGAAAAATGGTCGGTGTCAGCAGGAAAGTTTGGAAGACCGGTTACGGAGAGGAATAGAACGGAGAAACATAAAGGGGGGGAACAAAACCGAAAATGACGTAGAAAGGGGAGGAGAACGCACAGGAACCGCGCTTAAGGAAGGTTTCTAGGTTCAAGGTGGGTGGCAATCGGTGACTTACAACGAGTGGTAGGGCGCGAATCCGCAGAAACGGTCCGGGTCTCCGCATCCTCATCATTCCCAGGAATCCTTACACCATGGCCGAGCTTGGTGGACCCCCCTTCCGTTACCTTCAATCCCGGGTCAGAATGTAAGCGGTGGTCTTCTACCGGTTTAGGTGTAGAAACCGGTTCATCAACTCCTGGATCGGAGACGCCGCGTCCTCGAAACTGTAGACGGCTATCCGTTTTCGGTGTATCTGGCATATAAACAGAACAAGCAAACAACGTACATCAAAATGCAGGGGTATCATGTCAGCACCGAATCGAATGGAAGAAAGACGTAAACACCGTAGGTGTACGTAGGGTCATAGAATAACGCGAAAAATACAGGCTGAGGTGTACTCACCAGTTTCTAAACCAGAATCACCGGCACCGGCACCGTCATAATCATCATCATCATCAACATTGCCACCATCATGACTACGACCGGTTTCTTCGTCTCGGCCACCCTCATCTTCCGCGTACCCTGGGTCAAAACCTTCCCGCCCACCATCACGAACCACATCGGTATGGGTACGGATACCGTCCCGGAGATCCTCGCGAACCATGCTCCTGCCGCCTTGTCCAGATCTCACCGGGGCCTAGCACATGTTCAGCCCAAAGCTAAGCCTCAGGCCAGGACAAAAAAGGAGAGGGTTTCTACACGAACCTCGGTCGTATTTACCTCCGGACCCATTCCTACCACGTGTCCCAGCTTAGAATGCCTCGCTCTGCCTTTACCAACCTTCCCGCTGATGGCGGCCGTGATGGCTGTGTGTAGTTTGTGATTGTCGTCTGCATTTCTTGCGAGGGGACTTTCGTCAAGTTGACGCTTTCCAACCTTGCTCACATGTTGAGAAACAACCCAAGGCTGTGACCCTGCAAGTAATGTCCCTGTCTCGTGTAGCACGCCGAAACGCGGGTGGGAGAGTTTCTGCCGCTTGATCAATCTTCTCGCATCGGGATCTAGGATTATCAAAAAAGTGGACCCATGTGAGTTCATGTTCCAAACTATGAGACACACGCCTCCCAGGCCGCAATGGGATGTTTCATGTCAGAATGTATTCGTTCGGAAGATCCGCAGGAACAAACAACACGAGATGACGTGCGCCTGGGTAAAGGGTCCCTCGTGTAGTCACAAGAGTGACGCTAAGACAGAGCCGAGACGAAATACTTTTCCCTCACCGGTTATGCGTGTGTTCCGAGACGTTGGCGATGACGGAGGGGTTGGAGTTGACGATGAGGAGAGTCCTGCGGAGGATTCCCGGATATCCCTCAGACCTCGTGGCTTCCCGCGTCTGATCCGTGCCGGAGGCGTGGGGGTCGTGGGACTGCTGCTCCCAAGGGCTTCTGTTATCCTTTCCTTGAACAATGGAGAAATTTCCCCTTGGAAGAAGGGGGAGGAAGGTCCGATCCTTGTGGTAGACGGCTGATGGAGAACGGCGGGTGTAAGTATTTCTTGAGCACGAGACCCAAAAAGGAACACCCACCGTGGTCGTTTGAGAAGACCCAAACGTGATTCCGGTAGGTGGGTCCCCACCAAAAACTTCGTGGAACGCTTTAAGGCACCCTCTAATTTCCGAAGGATACTTCTGAGTATCTCCAGCAGAAAAAGAAATATTCGACCCTTTGTACGTGTCGTCCCAGAACCGCTTGAACGCCATTGGCCCCCGGGCAGGTGGGGGTATACGTGCGAACGCAGAAGCCAAGAATGGAGCGAGGAGATGAAGAGTTGGGAGATCGGGTGGCGACTTGTGAAGAACGTCCAGGACGGTTTCATAGCAAGACATGACCTTGACGAGATAGTCAGAACAGCAACCCTGAGGTTCGGTCTGCCTGGTATCTCACACTTTCGTTGTACTCGGTGTCCGATAGTACCTCATTCGCGTCCTTAATCCAAAGACACAACGCGTCACTCATCGACAAGACCACAGACGAGCAACGCGACATGGGCGAAGCAACGACGATCCTTTCAATCAGAAGGAATAGTCTCCGCACAATCTTCTTGCGCGTAGGATCTGTAGAATCCTCTGATGGGTATATCTTGACCAACCAGTTGTTTGTCAGCGCAAACGGCTCAGATGGGAACGATTCAGTCTCGTTCAACTCTACACAGGAGAGGATGACGTGAATCAAGTGACCATAGAGAACGGATACAGCTCTAGTCGCCAACAGTCAGCCACGGCAGAGTTCAATGGCGGTTTCGAGCACATACAGTTCATCCGTCATTTCACCCGCGATTCTTTTGAGAATTTCCAACCGCGTGATATCCTGCGTCCCTGCAGATTTAAAAATAGAAGAGAGCAACGTATCCCACGACTCGACATCTCGAGAAGACATCTCCCATTCCCTACAGAAGCATAAATCAATTTCCTATTAGCGAATGTCGGTTATCTCACCTTCTAGCGATCATGAGAAGTTGAATTCCAGTCTCCCAGCCGACGCCAGCGGAAGCATTTTGCCAAGATTTGGAGACTATTCGCCAGATTTCCCGTCTAGTATTTGCACTCACCGGTGTCGGCTTTGGACCGTCACTGCTATTGGATGATGGCGGGGGACGCAATACGAGGGCGACGGCGTGGGCAAAACACCCAGCGACGAGATCCGAACACAACCCCCACCACGCATCCCGGAGCTTCTCGTCCTCGGAAAACGGGTATTCTTTCGCTAAAACGGCGCCCAAAATACGTTCCGCCATGCTCGAGAGACAAGAGCTCGCAAGAACGTTCTTCACGACGCTCCAAAGTTTCCGAACGAGTGTAAACCCGACAGCTGGACTCGTCTGACTCCGTTTAACCGGAGATGAAGCGGAAGCGGGTGTTCCCAGGCTCGGCTTGGTTGGGCTGGAGTTACTCTGGGGTAATAATGGGGAAGGAAGAAAGTTAACGAGGATGTCCGCGACCTTCATCGTAAGCGGAGGTGAGGTTGTCAAGTGACCGAGACCTTGCGTCAGCTGTGTTTTGCTGAGCAGCAACGCTTGCCACATCTGCGCGAAGTCAACCTGTAAAGAGAGCAACGATTCCCGCGTCAGAAACCAAGATTAAGCGGAATTTTTTCGAAGGGAGGGAAATGTACTGGGAGGTTCATTTTCCTTTCAGGCACAAGCCGGGACACCAACCCAACCCAAACATCAAGTAACTCGTCCCAATGCTGCGAAACATCGTTCTCCGAGAGCCGTGAAACGATGTTAACATCAACCCTGCCAATCTGATTCGCAACAGTCAAGAGATTCGTCTGGGACGAAGAAAGGATCGAGTTGTCGAAGAGCTGAGGGGCCAGGAACGCGTTATACCAATCCTGCGCGATCAGCTTGGAAGCATCCGGACTTTCGACCGACATCGAAGCACCGATTCCGCTCAGCAGCCGAACGAGGATTTTCCTTCCGAGCTCCCTAACTTGTCGATCCGGATTCTTCAACATATCCTTCACGATCCCCAACGCATTCCCTACATCTTCGGCGTTCTGAACCTCCTGTTCCTTCAAGGCCTCGTTCAAGTCTCGCTTCGTGCTGTCAATAGAAGCATCGCTCTGGTCGGGCGTCCACAAGAGGGTCGCGACGACCGCAACTCCGATATCGCCTCTCAATTCCTGCTTGGAAAAACTATAGACAGACCTCATGTCCACCACCTTTTCCAACGGTTGGTTTTGACCGCTCTTGGCTAATCGTTCGGCCTCCCGCAGCCGGGCGAATGCCCACACGATACACTTCCAAATGACGGAATGAAGCTCTTGGATTCCCTTCCCACGTTTCCACGCGCTGACTTTGGACAACACCGGTATAACCAGTTTCAGGCACCGCGAATGTAGGAAGAAAGACGCGTCGGAGAGGATTATAACGGAGGATACGACGACCAGCGCCCATGGAGGCGCGTTCGAGCTTGAGCTGGTTTCGAAATCGACGTTGTCCAGTGCGTCATGAATGCGTTTGGCTAGCGGACCAAGTTTCGCTGCGGAGACATTGGGAGTCTTCGATGTTCCTACGGTGTTTGCGTTGATGAACGCCACAATATCCTTTGACAAGGATCTGCGGATGGGGGATGGGATGTTGCCACTGATCGTGCCTTGGGCCAAGGCGCAAAGAACTTGGGAGGCGATATTCCGAACGTTCGATGACTCGCCGTTGACGAGGTATTGCAATACTGAGGGGAGAAATTCCTTAAACAGCGGAACGAAGCACTCTGGGTATTGATTGAGAAACTTTGCGGTAACCTGATGGACAATTGTGAAAAATCGGATATATGGGCCCTCGATTCGGTGCTGACCTTTAAACATTCAACCTTGAAATTAGGATCGGGGCTCCCTTCCACACAATTCATCAAGGATCTAAGGATTTCCGAGGCTTTGGGTGCCAGCACCTCTTGGGGGAGAAACTGTGACTGAAGAGTCCAAAAGCAGAGAAACCTGATCTTGTGTGCACTCAGGGAGGGAAGCTTTGACGCGAAAGTTATCTTGAGAGTATCTCCTAGTAGCAGTAAAAGCTGTTCCGCTGTCGAAAGAGGGGTTAGGTCCGTAACTGGTCGTAAAACGAACAGAGAGGAGGTAAACGCACAGGAAAATATCTGCTGGAAGGGCCCTGCGTGAAATACAACCGAAAGAAATTGCAGAGCACGGATGCACACAAGAGAACGATCTTTCCCCCTTTTCTCTTCATGTACCGACAATTTTCTCTCCACGAACGATGCTCCAGAAGGCGCATTCGACGGAGGCAATGACCCAGACGTAGCAGAGGAGGCATTCCGCAGCTGAACTTCGAGAAAAGGATCTACGAACGCCAGCCGAATATCTCTCTGCATGGCTGCGCACACGATCGACGCTTGTGTCTTGACGTGCTCGAGCGCAGCGAAAATGCGGTCGACCCGCGGAACGTCCTTTGTTGTGGCAATGCCGTGACGAGCCCTCGTAGAGAGCGTACAGTAAGCTTCTGCGATGTCGTGCGGGGAGAAAAGACGGGGAGCCCTGATGGAGTCACAGAGGATATCAATCGGAGCAGCGAGATATTGTGGGTCGTCTAGTGGATCAATCGTTCCCTTCACCGGTCGGTCCGACGAAGTGACAGGTATTCGAATAGAAGGGGTTTGAGCCAGATGAGGGGCCTGGGGTGGTATACGTGGTTTCGTTCTCACGTCCAACTTTGGCATGAAGAAAGGAGGTAACGACTGAACATGTTCCTGGTGAGACTGGAACTGCAGCTCTCCACGAGCGAGCCTCGAAGGTCCCTCTTCAAACTGCGTGCTAGTATCCAGTTGTGGAGCCCGAATCATCGTCGTCGCGTGCAGGAGTGGTTTGGAGGTTCGCACGGTGATGACAACTGAGACAGATCTGGGCTTGTTGTCCGTCGCGGTTTGGAAATATTAACGCGATGGTGCACGTGACCCAGGGTACGCATTGATTCTGGCTGACTGGCTGTGTGGGTCTCCATTTCCAAGCGTACTAGAGTACACTTCAGAGAGCCTCCTGATAACTAGGCAATTCCTCTCCACCACCACCTGAGGAACTCGCAAAATTTCCAACGTGTCCTTCAACCCTCCACGCCCAATCATTCCCTTCCGTCCACTTAAACACGTCCGTCCCAAAATTCACCTCAAACTCATTATCCCCTTCCACCCCAATCGCAGCGTACACGTCATACCTGTCTCGAGGGACATAGATTCCACTGAACGCGTTCGGGAGTCTCACGCCGTTATACGTGAAAAAGACGCTTCTCGACGCGAACTCGTATCCGAACCCGATCGCGTCTCCGGACGAGATCCTCTTGAGCATTCCGTGAGTTTCGTAATCTCGGCCACCGTCAGGGTTTTCGTAGAATTTCCTGAAATCATCGAGGTGAAGTCCGACGCTGAGGCGGTTCCACCCTGGGAACCTCCAATCAGGGTATGGAAGACATGTAGTCCCTATTGTGAACTGGGTTAACAAGAGTGATACGGTGGACTTGGAGCAAGAATCACCGATAGCGATAATTCCTCCCATCCTCTTAATCACGACCTCATAATAGATCCCCTGTTTCCCCTTGGTATCGTACAAACCTGCCATGATGGGCAAGTCGCTGAAGATGCAAACTTCCTTGCACTTCCTATCAGTAATGATCTTGGTCACCCCCGCTCCTCCCTTATTCATCTCAGACTCTACCCTGCCCTTGAACCTGGGGGACGAAGGAAGTCTCATCCCCCACGGCTTGCACCCTTCTCGAGACAACCTCTCGGCCATATCCGATGGGGGAAGCTTAGGTCTCTCGACCGGGTGACGGGCACAGAACCGTTCCGCTTCTTTATATTCGTCAAAGGCGGCGTCCTCATATTTTCCATACGTGTGGGACCTTTCGACAGCTGGAGTCCACTGGGGCGGAGACACGTCAGAGTAGTGGGACTCCTTGGCTTTGCCCTTGCCGGAGAGTTTATCGAGGAAATGATGCATGGTGGACGCAGCAGTGGGGATCCGAACTGGGATCGCAGGTGGGAAATACACAGATTGGGGCTTCACCGAAGTCGTCTACCCTCCCAAATCTTCTAGTGGCCTTTGGCGTTGCCAACCTGCAGGCCCAAAGACGAAAGGAGATCGTTGTCGTAAAACTGGTAGACACCGGCAAAATCCAGAACCACTGGGAATTCCACGTTCACCTTAATCGGTACCTCGATCTACGTCCTTCCGCTCGTCTTATCTGCTTGGTAGACAAGAGAAACCAAGATGGCGACATTGTTCTGCCCCTCATGTTCCAACCTCCTCATCATCTCCGCAGAGACCGGAGTTAACAAATGGGCGTGCAACACATGTCCCTACGAATTCCCAATCACAAAACAAATGACCTCTCGCACCCGCCTCAATCGTAAACAAACCGACGACGTCCTAGGTGGAGAAGAAATGTGGAAACACGCCGACTCCACAGCGGGTGAGCTTCCAATCCTTCCATCGTCTGTGGTGATCCACGACCCTCGGTTGGATCTACTCCGCAGTTACGAGTTATGACCCCAGCTTTACCCCGACTTTACTAACGATTTACGCGCATACGTATCTCACCTGCATAGTCACTTGTGAGAAGTGTGAACATGGCAGAGCGTACTTTTACCAGCTCCAGATCAGGTCCGCCGATGAGCCTATGACCACGTGTAAGTCCATTTCATCTTCCTTTTTTCCCTGTGAATTCTCCTTCCCCACCTCGGAACTTCGTCACTAATCCGCCCGTTTTCTTGGTTCTAGTCTACCGGTACGTCCACTTCGCCACACGCGGACTACGTCTGTTTGTGACTTCCTTAAAATTTTCCATCGGCTAGTTGTGCGGGTTGCGCTTATCAATGGAGAGAAAATTGAGGTCAGGAACCGGTTTGTTGAGAAGGTATATTATATCTAATTAATATGTACTCTAACATGCAGCAGTGTGATTCCATGCAGAAGATACGTTAAGCGGTACACACAAAATCCAGAGGACGCGAAAGTAGGGTGGTATATCAACTCACATCCGTCCCCCGCCCGATCAAAAAAAAAGGGGGATTATACCCTGCAAGTGAGTTCTGCGCCAATCATAGAAAGGGTAGCACCAAGGCACCACCCCAACTCCGTTCCATCGATTTGCTTCCCGAGTTTCGCCTGCCTATCTTCACCGAACTCGTACCCGAGCCGAAGGAGGGTATACATGAAAGTCAGATCCAGACACCAGACCGGTCGGCCCTCCAACTCTTCCATGACTGCCGTGTCTGAGCCCCACCGTTTCGCCCATGAGGCAGGACCGGCACAAACGTCCTGGGCAAGACCGGTGATGGAGGATATAGTGAGCAGTTTGTCTCGCTGATCGACGGGGAGAAGTGGATTTATGCGATCGTAGAAATAGGATAGGAGGAGGATTTTGCCCGTAGGGAACGTGTCCATCAGGCTAGGCTGATACACGCCGTTGAATGAACAAGGTTTGACTTCACAAACACTACAAGATGATCAGCATGCAGCTGGTGAAGGAGAAAAGCCCGACTCACGCATCCTTGGCCATAACGAGCTGAATGAATCGGCTGCAACTCTCGAAGCCGCCAATATCAGCTCCATCCATCGAGATCGTCCTCTGACTCTCTCCCTCCCCAACTTTCACGTCGCCCTTAGTCCCGCTCGCCAAGCAAGGGTTGGGAATGACCCTTTTCTTGTTGGGATCCTTGGGCTCGGGAGCCAAAAACTCGACGAGCTTATGAACGTGTTCCCTGG
>Ga0307512_10004602_pt1 | contig 15017 bp, 15 predicted proteins | sample 14_EM_MG_FD_200267 | JGI IMG/M metagenome (GOLD analysis project Ga0307512, IMG submission 200267) | Populus trichocarpa ectomycorrhiza microbial communities from riparian zone in the Pacific Northwest, United States - 14_EM | ecosystem: Host-associated > Plants > Roots > Unclassified | place... | reverse complement strand
GAATACGATCGAATGATCGCACAGAACTCGTACTTTCTTCTTTGCCTTTGTTCCACCATCGGGCGATGGCGTGTTCGCGGCCTCATCTTCCAGTTCTGAGTTCTCGGTACACATGAGCTCCGGAACTGGTTACTCTTAGGCTGCTGTCAGATATCCCTCGGCCGCCTAGCGTACCCCCATTGGGATCCTCGATTCCGAGTGACCGGGAAGAATCCAGAGGCAGGTTTAGGTATTCGCTACCGCTACCTTCCGTATCTCACGGAGCAGGCCGTAATGTTCCCGGGAAGATAGGACTTGTACAAGCGCCACATACCGACGTCATCGTCGATAACACCGAGTTATTGGGGTACGTCCAAGATCTCCGGCTAAACTCCGCACGCTCTTACTGCCCAATCATAACCTGACATACTTCACAAAAATTAGATGATACCCTTGCCCCTCAATGGAGATTTTGAAGGTCTGGATTCCAAAATCATCAGTCCTCTTTTTCAGTCAAGGTCGTGCGAGGCCGCGGCGTTTATCACCTCAGAACTCGTGCGACCAAAGTGAAACAGAACGCTCGGATCTCTATCAGCGATTATTCAACAGAGGTACGACCTCGTATTTGACACACGTGCTTCAACGCTGGGGGGCGTCGTTACTTTCTCGTCCTAGTACGTTCTTTGGCCGAGCTCGACGCCTGAAGCTGACGGGGCCCTAACCAGGTCTAATCAAGTGGTTTCGTGGACGCGTTGACCATATTTATTGATCTGTGCAATCTCAGGCGCCTACACGGCTATCGGTGTATTAATTGTGTCTAGGAAACACGCCCACGGTCCAAACACATGTAAAGTTTATTCCAGGTGACGCGTCTCCTTGGCCCTCGTTCTTACTCTGGCTATTTTCCGGTCCCCAGGTCCTCTCACCGTATTGTTCGCCTTCCAGCGTTATTAAGGGGTTCTTGAGTTCCCCAGTCGGCTCTGTGACATAGCCCGAGGTTGGACCTGGGCTCATGTGACAACTCACAAAGCTACTACTTAATCGAGCGTCAGCTCATGGGTCATCGAGCCGTGGAATTGGAGATGACTTTGTTGCCCACGCGTTCAATTAGCCCAACCCTGATAGCGCCAGAGAATGCCTCCAGAGTACCTATCCGGGGCGATGTTTCCCGTGGGTGGGAAAAACTGTTGTTCAACACACCCTCGGGAACAAGGATCGATGACACATATCGCGACGATCGGCGGAGGATGGAGACGTTGGCTCTTTGTCCAATATCTCAGCCGCGGAGGATGGATGGGTCCGCGGACCGCGCCGGTCGGCTGTTAACGCACCCGGAAGAGGGGTCTCTTGATCGCTTCGCATTCCCCGTGGCCAAATTAAGGAGTACCACCATTTTCGCTTTACGCGCGCTCGATTCCATCAACCCATTCCCGGTACTCACCCACGGTCCCTTGAGCCCAAAACCATGATACCTCCGGTGGGGACTGTACTCAGTGCTCGATCTATAGTTTGCACCGCTTGAGGATGATGGTTGTGATGACCTGTCTCCCAAGTTTTTCCTGTCCTTCACATCCGGGAGCGATTGGCTTCACGTCATTTGACATAAAATCTCTCGCACTTCGATGTCCTGGAAAAGGGGGGTGCTCGGTGGTCCTGGTCAATATCACTCAGGAGAGCCGTATATGAGCCAAGGGTGAGCCTTTGGCCCCCCCTTCAATATTACCGCTTGGCTTGATGGTTGACCGCGGGCGACCTACTCCGGGTTTCCCTGCGCTCCGTGGTGCGCCCATCCCGGGCAGTGTCCGAAGAATCATGGTTAGTCCGTCCTCGACGGCCATGCGGACACCCACGACTCTGAATCCTCCAAATTTTCAGTTGTTGGACGCGGAGACGAAGCGTACTGCGAGTCTATCGTATTGTTAGCCACTAACCCGACGAACCCCTGCCTAAGGGCGAAGCCTGCTTGGTGTGTCGGTGAGCGTCTCCAGACTCGCGTCGATCACCAAGCGTACATTGATCATCACCCCTTTGTGACCCCCCTATGCGATGCAGCCGCAGGAAGGTGAGAACGTCAGTTTGGGTGTATGATCAATTATCTCTCATTGGGCATATGACAGAGGTGCGACGGGGTCAGACCCGTGTGTGGGAAATGTTGAAGCTCCCGAACAAGGCTTGAATGTGTATATGAAGACCCGGGACACGTATCTTTCGGGGGCTTCGGCGTTCCAACCGAAGAAGTTACTGTTATACCACCTTCACCCACAGTCCTTGAATTCCTCAATCACCGTGCCGGTATGGAGCTGAATGCTACTGACTTCGAAGACCCTTTCGCCTTCGACGCTACGACGCTATCCAAGGATGATTTGCATCTCAGATTGTAGGTTCCTTATCGTTAACCCCAGTGACTACCCCTATCACTGACATACCAAACTTTCCCCCCGCTCGTGCCAACCCGTACTCAGCCGTCTCATCTTCGCCTCCTACCGATACAAGGTCGGGATGTGTGCGCCTTTCTCCAAGCAACAGGCCATAATTCTTGGAGACAAATCCGGGACCTTCGTCCACCCATTCTATGTTGACTTTGCCCAACTTTTTGGGTGTCTTATCTACCAGCGCAGATCGCCCAACCAGTCCCTTCAGCACCTCGAGGCAGGGTTCTTTGCGTTGGCTTCAGAATCTCTTGCGAGCGTGAGGGAATCCGAAGACGCATTCACGTATGCGCAGGCTCACTGGTTCATGGCTTACGGATATCTAATTCAATTACGCTATCCATTGGCGGAGAAGTACCTCGAGTCATGTGTCCGGGCGGTTGAGGGGAATCCCGCTGCTTTCCTCCCCCACTTGGTTCGCGTGGAGGGCCCAGAGGACTCTGAGATCTCTGAGCAATCTCAGGATCGAATGGCTTTCCTCGCCTCTCTCATCTATTATCGGGTATTGCTTCGTGTCCGAGCCCAGGATGCCAAATCCGGTACGCCGCCGGAGGAAACCGTGAGCTGGCCTGCTGTTAGTTTCTGTTTTGTTTATTTTTTCACCGAGGCTGATCGAGCGTTGACATGATATACTGCAGCCCCATAACGCTGAGCGACAGCTTCGGATATTGGAAGGAAGCGGCGATGGGATCATGGGCCATCTGGACGCTCAGTTCAGTCCGGAACTCTCTGTCGGTGACAACCGGGCAGTTGCGGTGAAGGTCACTTTGACTCACAGTTTGTATTTACGCAGGGCATTTACCCCCATTTGTTCAAAATGTGCCCTCCAATGATCCGGGCCGCGACGATGCTCCTTGCTTTCGATTCCAGTCTCCTTGAAGGATCGTTCCAGCATCAAGGTGCGTGATCTTCCCTGCACGTCCTGTCAATGCGCATGCCAAATCCAACTAAATTTAGCGCTCTGGCTTGAGAGAACGAGAGTTTTCATTTCCAAACTCCGTTCCCATCTCGACACGTTGACTGACTTGCAGATCCAGTTTTCCCAAACTGGAGATGCGGACGGATGCCTCTCCTTGAAGTGTTGCATCGCGATCGTGTTGACTCATCTGGCTCTCAACTACAACCTCCTCGGGAAACACTCGATGAACGCTACCGCAGTCGATGACCAAACCTCCTGCGCCGACATGGTCAGCCACCTCGCGGTTGTGACTCAAGAGCTGCGAGTCGAGAGTTCCATGCGTCGGGTTCACATGTACACCGGGGTATGCATCTTCCACCCGCACTTTCCCCATCTCGTAACTTCTGATCTCGTCCGATGCAGATATGTTGGATGAAGGCGCTCAGTATGTGCCGAAGAGAGATGACGGAATTGATTGTGAAACACGGAATCACCACGGGAACTGGTTACGATCCCATGGCTCCACACACTTGCAGCATGAAGGGGTGTTTGCTCGGGAATATCGCGTTATTGACGCAAGCATACCAATCCTATAATGCGCTTTGCTTCCCATCGTCTCTCGGCAACTGAGACGAGGGGTTTAGAAGTTGACCTGTATATGACGGCCATCAACCGTTGACATATTGATACGTACAGTCCGTCTCTCTCTGTCTACTTATCTATTCAGAAGCTGGCATATTCCGAGGAATGATTATTACTTATGAACGCATGGGGTGTAGGAAGTTGTCTTCTCGGGGACCAACACCTCCGCTTCTCCCAGGCTTTGTATTATTTATCGTAAGAAGGCTATTATGTAGTGGTTATTGGGTGGCGCGCGTCGATGATATGGCCACCCTACAACTGTTTGAGTGAGATTGCCAAATACTTGTTGCTGCTGTTTTGATGATTGTTTATCGACTTCTGAAAGTTATTGTGCATTCAGCTGCTGAAAATTGAGCCGTATGGGCGATATGGAAGCCGGTGGTGGGAAAAATGAAACTGAGGAACGTTTCCCCGGTGCGGGTGACCTGTGAACGTTGAACGGCCGGACAGTTGGTGCTAGAAAAGTGTCCTACGGTTGTCAGACTTGGCGTCTCGCATGTTTCCGGGGGAACGATTGGTCACTCGACAGGGAGCAGATGACCTGCTGGGCGAGCTACCCGGACACCCGATGACGGCAGCCGAAGACCCGGGGTTCGGCGGAAGCACTTATCGGCGTCTAACTTGAGACTCCAACTTTACTCTCGTTCCGTTCCGTGGGGTCGCACCGGCCAAATGTCTCTGTTCCGCCAACTCAAACGAGCTGTGTTCGAGTCTGGGCGACCACGACTCCAGAGGAAGGCCCAGCTTGCGCTTCCCAAGGTCCCATTCTACGAGCTCGACCCGCTACCATGGTGGTCCAAGAAGGGCTGGACTTATTTTTTTGTCACCGCAGATGCTATGATCACGTACGTATAACGCGTCCATGCCCTAAAGGAAAATCTGTTGCTGAACACTGACGGAATGTTGGGCAAGGAAGTATCTCCATGGCTGAGATGCTGTGGAATCGCTGGACGCAGATTGAAGAAGCACCGATGGAACCGAAACCCACTGGTTCAGAACAATCATCCTCTCAGAAGCAATACGTTCTCCGACCGCTCTGGCAACGCGTCTCTGCCGTGGTTGGATTGGGATGTGCTGGTTCTTACCTCGCGTTCATGCTCATCATTGGTCGAAGTCGTATCATTCAAAGGGCGTGGATAATACCCGCAGGGGCTAACGCCTCCGCCATATCGAACGCCACGGGAAAACCTGCATCCAATACTGGCAGACAGGTGTTCTTTCAGTGCGTTCATCACTGGAATACACAAGGGCAGCTGTATCCATATCGGGATTGCAAGTTGCACGGGTCGGCTGTGACGAGCAACAGGAAGGGCGAGCCAGAGGTGTTGATGAAGATTCAAGGGTTGCGAGGGTTCTATTCGATGAGCCTGGAGGGTGCAAAAATTAATGGCGAGTCAATCGGTGAGGAGAAGGATGGAGCATCATTGAAATGGGCACGTCGGAGGTTCTTTGATGCCTGGGCGGAGGGAGGTGGATCGAGGCCGAAGTTCCGGCCTAATTTTTCCAGCGGACCCGCGGCGATGAACCGATGATACTTACGCTTTGTCTCCGCTGCAGAATTCATTGTTTTCGTTGGACAGCCCGACGGCTCTGCAACCGAGAGACGTTTCTATTGCCGGCGCGGTTGTCAATGATCAGTGGGAAGCATGACCCGTCTTCTCCTAACCCCCTACTGGACCAATGTCAAAACGGTCGCCTACTAAAACATGAGGCCTTGAGACTCCGCAGGCCTTACGTGTTGATTGAGAACTATCCGATATTTAACTGGCGGCGAACTAGGAGCGCGTCGCCTTTCGTCCGTCTTTTATCCAAGCATCTTGGTCGGTTCCACTAGCGTCCGATATCCCCTCACGTTCGTTCACTAGTCGGGCGGCTTGATTGCCTGTACAACCCTTCAAACTATAGCGTCCTAATAAATACACACCCCTGGTGAGTTTCCCTCGCTCTGTTCGGCCTTGTTCTCAGGCTTACAGTCCGTTTATTCGTCGTCCGCAGTTTGACGACTTACCCATCCCATCCCATTCCAAAAGACCCGACACACCATGACTTGCTACTATAGTGATACCGTGAGTTTACCTTGCCCCTCCTCTTCCGATGCGCCACGACGGCAACGCTGATACGACGGCGATAGGACTCCTGCCCCCCTCTCAGTGTATACTCCTCTCCCCGAACTTCTACTTCGTCCTCGACAAATTCTTCATCATGGCTAAGTCTGCAATCCGACATCGATAGGTCGCTGAGCATCTTCGATACAAAGATTGATGTTTCGTGCTTCGAGGATCTGGAAGATCAGCTGTTGATCTGCCCCCGAGAATCCTTTGCCGACCTCTGCTACTCGGACGCCATAGATACCAACCCCGCCAACGATCCCGATTGGTGCGTTTTTGTCAATACCCCACGGCGTGTGAATTGGGATCGGAACGACAATGCCGTGAATGAACCCGAGACCGATGAATTTGGTTTTTTGGTGTGTTAACCCCGTCTGCTCTTCCTCTGAGTCGTGCTTACTGACGCGCCTGCAGGACCGTCCGTTGAACATTGACCCTTTTGCCAAGCCAGATAGCCCAGCCATCGACAGCTTTTCGTCGAGCAGCTGCGCATCTGATCTCAATGACTTCGGATATGCTTTCCCTTTCTTGTATGGCGACTCACCGTCAGCCATGACCATACCCGACCCCTATAGTTCGGTACACTACACTCCGACCCCTATCACACGAGGGAAGCGGTCCAACCGCTGGAACCGCACTATCACTCGTCTGACTTCTCTTGCCCGTCGGCGCTTTTAATCTCCTCGCCCCTAATCGTTTCTCTGTTCCTTTGTACATATCGTAGTGTAGTCACTTGTGTACCTATATCCCACATGTCACCACTTGAGTTTGAAATTCAATCGCACGTTCTTGAAGTTGTCCGAGACCGAGGTTTGAACCTGAAGCTAAAGAGCGAAGGAGTGCAGCAATCAAGCTTTCACGTTCATCCCTGGTGATCGACGGAATAATTCTGGATAGTACACACCTTCCACTCTCTCGATCATCATGGATGCGACAGAACGGAGCCTCCAGTGCGGTTGGGCCGGTTGTCCCGTATTACTCGATGGCGAGGCAGAGTGGCTTAGACACGTTTCGATACACGTGTTTACTCTGAAACCTGACGAAAGGACGCCGTGGCTCGGACCGCCAGAACTGGATCCTGACCGCCAACCCCCCGCTGCTGATGGTGTGTTCTTTGCAGGACTTCATACGACTCGAAACTCAACAGAGATATTTAGCACCCCCTCCAGACGACCAATCATTCGGAGAGGACGAAGACGAGGACGACGAAGATGATGATGACAATGCCGATGATCACCAAAGCTTTTCCCAAATAAACGCCTCATCTTCGCCCGCAAGTACTCCTCCGCAGCCAGAATTCCCGGGTTCCCCGGACCTCTCTGAGAAGATTAACGGCCCTTCTGCTTCTATGACTACCACAGCTAACCCACTCCGTCTCTTGCGCTCTCCAGACGAACTCGAGCCCACCTTATCACATCGGACATCCGGTTCAGCGGATGATGTCGAGGCCGAACTCGTACCAAAATCGCCGTCACCCTCCACCAACGCATCTCAAAACCCGGGCTCGAACCCAGACCAGAATCAGGAGTCTCGTTACCCCAACCTCCCTCCTCAGGCAACACCCGTGCAGACTCAATCTCAGTTTCCGTCCGTAGGCGTCAACAGGTTTAGACGAGGGACGTTTCAAATCCGTTCTCATGTCGAGACGCTTCGCTTTGGGTTCGGGGTAGGCACGCCACAGAGTCAGGGTCGACCAACTTCAAGTCAGACATTACGGTCTCCTGATCGGTCTCCTGATAGCAGCCAAGTCGGTGCTTCCGGTTCCCAGAGTCAGGCGAATGGTGATGGGACGAGCTGGCTCAACACCCAGGCCTTCCGGCCACCCGAGTCCCAGGATTCATACGAAAGCGACCAATAGTGTAACGGTTCCCGGTATCACTACTTAAACCACCTAATTGATAGATATCGATGGATTATGCTCAAGGACTGGAGTTCGATATGGAGAGTTAACTGTTAAGACAGACCCTTGACCTCGTGCCTGATTTGAATTCATGTAACACCCGTGTGACGAACCTTAAACAGCAGGCTTTCAAGGGGCACGTGGTGTAGTTGGTTATCACGCTCGCTTAGCATTCCTACAGAAACTTGCGAGAGGGGTCCGGTTCAATCCCGGACGTGTCCACTTTTTCTACCTTGCGTCAGCCGTGCGGGGTCCGTGCTAGGTCAAATCAAGAAACTCGACCCCAAGGGCCCGGGTACGTCTACGACCCGAACTTGATTGAACTTCGACGGTTTTTGCGTTTTTAGGGTATGGCGGGCGGTTGCGATCGAAATCCGTGGATCTCCAAGCTACACTTCGATGAACCCCATCATGGTTTGGGTGTCCGGTCGCAGTGAGCCCCGTAGGAAGCGGGAAGACTTCATCTTGGACGTGCCGGCTTTGAATTAAGGGGGCGTGGGCTCGAAAATTTTCGCGCGTGGCAAGAGTCACAGGGAAACGTGTATCTACACGTTGTTTCAACGTTTCATCGGTCTTCAGTCCCCCCGGGAAGTGGAGAGGACCTGTGCTGTGCCTCTTATGGTCCGCCATGCCCGTGTCGGGTGCCAGTGCGATTCATGAGCCACTTTGATGGGGTGGAGGGTTTTATTATAAGTCGTCCCTGCTCTCCCCTGCGGAATCTCTGCAATCACCCACTCCTTTCTCGCACTCTGAAGGCCCCCAGAGCGATGGAGCCCGAACACGATAATATGGGGTACGTCTTCTTATTCGCATCCCCATCTCAAAGTGGATGTTACGTACTAAACTCACGGACTTCTTCTGGTCCCGCGGGCACCATAGCAGGCATGCGACGCTCGAGAACCGAATCTCGGTCCACGCCACCAAAACAATCACCGATGCTGAAGCGAACTTCGAAGAAGCGTGGAAACGCGAAGTTCAGATGTACCATAAGGAGGTGAAACAACGTGTGCGGCGACTCGACATTGCGATTATATATGTGAGTGGGACCCGATTTGCGTTCGGCAGATCTTGGAGAGAATGCTGAAGCCGTTATTGATTCTCTAGGCGACTATTTGCTGTTTAGCGACGTTTTTATCTTTACGATTGGATCGATGCCTGGGGCTCGTTGGTCGCTGTAATGATATCAGAGGTGCGCTCCGGACTCGCTTTAACCCTTCGGCCCCGATCTTAATATCGGTCTGTTTTCTCAGCCGGTTCTGACGTCGAACTTATCGAGACCTGGTGTCTCGTCGTCTTGCTCTCCATTCTTTCCGTTGCCTCTGTCACGAGGTGGTCGCAAGGCACCACCACTCGTTCCATCTCACCCGAACTCCGATCACACGTCGAACAACTCTCAGCTGCGTCCACAGGTCGCAGTGCATCATGGATGGACAAGATTGTTCATTTCGTTCCTTACGGCTCTTTCCTCCTCTTTCTTTACGAAGTCCTCGACAACCTCCCCCTTAACACCCCCACGTTCTCGATGAATGTCTTCTGGTCGGTTTCGCTGCTTACAATACTACTAGCCATCCCAGACCTACAACGGCGACCCCCATCAACCGCGCCTACGCCGGCTCCGGAGCAAGAGTCTCTCCCGTTACCCATGGAGGGCCGCAAGCACCCTGGCGGGCACGCTCGCACGCACAGCAACGGAGAGCCAATAACCGATTACGATGCGAGGGAACCGCTTTTCATGAGCGCCCTACGACAAGAGCAATCTCCATTGAAGGCAGAGAGGATCCAGTGGATGCTCGACCGTCCTCTCGATGACGAGACTACGTCCGCAGTCCTCAGGGCTATACTCAGGATGGCCTGGTGTTCGGGAAAAAACTCACTCCTTCTGAAACGCTGTTACGAAATCCTCCTCCAGTCATTCGACATCGTTGACGGGCAGCCAACTCTCATTCCGCGATTACGAAACTCGGCGTATCTCTCAGCCCGGGCGTTCTGTCACATTTTCATTCAATCCGGGAGTGACACTAAAGGGAATGATAGGGTCATGACTTCCCTCAGAGAACAACACATCGGTTTGTCACCGGGAAATCACGAGAACGACTCTAATCTGCAGTCCGTCCTCGGGCTTACTGACCGTCTGCTGGGAATCGACCATGACATCGAGTGGCCGTCGTTCCAACTCTCCTCCGCTCACCACCTCTGGGTCAGCGATATCCTCCTCCACCACGCGTGCAACCTTGTCGCTGCCGGAAAGCAGCAAAAGGTGTACGATGAAGTCGCAGCCTTCGTGCAAGATACCTTCTCCCTTGAGCCTCCCGCCCCACTCTCGATCGACACCAATTGTGTTCTCATGGTTGGTCTTCTCGTTGACATTCCCGTCCATCCGGATGACCTTCTCGTGTCCGGTGAGAAGAAAAGGTGTGTGATTCTTTTCAAGACGTAATGAAAGAGTTCTAACTATTCCTAGTTCGAGGTTCACCCCGATAACCGAAAGGCTATTCGTCAAACTCGGCTCCACCATCCAGAACAGGACGTCAACGGAAACAGAGATCGGTGCAGTCCTGGACGCTCTCCGATGCATCGGATTACTCACGTATGACATCGTCCCGCGGAGGTGTTTGGAGCTCTTCACCACGATCATGGCAGCCGCTTCCCACATCTCCCCCGATCTGAAATGGGAAGCTGCTCGGCTGGCGATCCACGGAGCGTTCAAGTGGGACGGGTATTACCCGATGGTTTCGGGCCCCCAGGAGGCTCTCTCGTTCTTGGAGCACCACTTCGCCCTCCAAGCGAAAGGGGAAAACCAGGAAGAGGCGATACAGTACGCCCTACGTGCGCTCGCCTTCGGTTCCAGCCCAGCGTGCCTCGACGCCCTGACTCAATTCGATCCGACGGTCAACCCGTACTTCGACGGCATCCGTTCCCTCTTCCACCCCGACAAACCTCACGAACTCAAGAAGGCCGCGCTCTGCTTCCTCTCGCACATCGAAGCCCGTTGGTTCCCTGTCTTCTCCGAACACGTGTCACCTGACGCAGTCCAAGACTTTTGCGAGGACTTGGTCTCCGTCATCAACGAGGTTTTCGTGGACGAGCTCCCAGTCAAGCGGGCCGCGACCACGACCCTGCTTTCCATGGCGGACGCATCGACTTTCCGTCTTCACATCCCCCTTCACATGTGGGAATATCTGGAATTCGTTCATGAGCTGAGAGAAGGCTCGCATCCTCTGCGGAGGTGCAAGGACAACCCGGACATAATCCCCGCGCTGAGGAGGGCGAAAGACCAGAAGCCCTTGCTGTTTTGGTTGGCCGTTTTATGGAGGGAAATCACGAAGCTGGATTCCAAGATCCAGAAACAGGTGGTCGACGCCACTACCAAAGCTGTCGCTCAGTCTCCTCACGTCGAGGACTTCCTCCTACTTCTCCTTAACGCCGAAGAGACACGTTTGGAAGAGAAACTTCGCCCGTTCTCGTCCTGGTCGACAGACGAGGAGGTGGAGAACCTGCGGCTGAAGCTATACGAACTACGGGAAAGCAGAACTCATTTCTACGAGGTGTGCGAGCCCGATGACATCCAATGATTCCTGGCTACGTTTTTCCACATATTCGCCCCACTCATTTTTCATCATTTGCTAAATGGACGCTTGCATCTCTCACTCCTCACCTTTCTGTTTATTCGCTATTACACGCCACACACTGCTTTCGATAATTCCTGTTGTTTCCAATTATTGTATCCCTTGAAACCATCACCTGCTTTTATTACACTAGAACAGTCCATATTACTTCCCAGATTAATAACATAGGAGAGAACCATAAGGTAGACCCGAAGGCTTGCATGCAACAACTGAGACAAACACGAGGAAGAGGGGAGGGCATGCGGCTCGTGGTGAGCGACGCGTGGAGGAAGCACACCAGACTAATAACCCGGCCTTCCCTCATCCGAATGGCCCTCGGTGGAGGCTGGTATCACATTGAAGGCAGGAGTCGTCATATCGTCCCCTTCCTCACTGCCTTCTGGTATAGTATCTTCGTCATATTTTTCGTCATAATCATCACCATCCTCGTTTTCCGCCTCGATGTCAACATCGCCAAAGAGGACGTGGAACTGCGGGACGCCGTTAAGTATTATGGGCGCGCATACGCGTGTGGATCGTACGTACGTGGCTGATCATAGCTCTTACGACGCTATGGGCGTGCCCCATATTTGACATGGTGACTGCGAAGTCATCCCTGGGAGCTCTGAGAATGTTCGGGCCAATGACGATCGAGAGCGAGTGGGAAGTCATTTGATTGAGTTCCTCATAATCCGTGACCCTGTCCAGGTGCTCGAACAGCCGCTTCAAAAGATCAAAATTCGCGGCGGGAAGCTCGCGGAGGAGGCGCCGTATTTTCGCCAGACGAGGCTCGAGGCATTCAATTTCTGAAACACGGCGTGAGATAGGTCCGCTAAAAAGGGGCTGTAACTTACTGGCAGAGCCGATGAACGTGAAGTACATCGTTGATGGAACAACAGGCTCGGGGAGCGTTCGGAAGAAGGATTTAATCACATCGCAAATGGCATAAATATCCGTGGTGTCATCGATAGGTGTTCGCCCTGTTACTCCAAGGATCAATGAAATGACTTGTTCGTAGACCGGCCGAACTAACCGTGGTTGAGAGCATCTTTGATACCATTAATTTCCAAGGTCGACCCTGCGATACGATCTGCCGAACTTTCTCAGAAAACGGAAAGCTGCCGCTCAGAAACTCAACTTACAGATTCCAACTTCGGGCAAACCTCGCGACTCGACTTCCCTGAAACAGGTCTCCAGCATGGAAGGAATGGCTCCCGGGGGAGGATCGTCTCCGAATTCTCTCTGGATGAGAACCTTCAAATCTACACCAAGGACTACAGGGAGAGTAACGCTCAACATATGAAAGCCGCGAAGCAATAGATGACACCTACATGCATGGCCACGGGTATTCAGGTCCAACGCCGCGAGTTGTTCAGCAAGGTTCGCGTTGCTTCCTAAATACGTCAAGCGTCTCTTGGCCGCAGTTTTGGCAACGTGGCTAATCTTGTTCATCCACTTCGTCATATCCTTCCTTCCCATCGCTTGGAGCAAGTAGTGGCCGCCATCCTCGGTGTCTAATTGGAACGTGAATGACCGTTCGTTGTTGATGAACTGGGCAACGCGACAGTCTGCAAGACTCAATACGAGAGTGGGCTTGCCGGCGGTGACAAAGTCCAATTCCTCCGCGGTACGTTTCGGTCCAGAGGTGATGGCGGTGTCGGACGTGAAAGCGCTGGAGATAGGTCGCATGAACTGGAAGAAGGCGGAAGACATGCTCTTCTTGTTCCTATGAGCTTTAGAAACACCCGAATTCGGCTTGCTGTTGTGCATCGCCTTATTGAGATAGTCCTCCCTCTTCTCGTGACGGTGCTGCTCCTGCTTCTTTTCCTTGCTCAGCCGGTCGCGAGCATATCTGTCTCGTTTGTACTTCTCTTGTTGAGCAAGAACCAAGAGGTTGAACGGTCGGGGGATCCTCTTGTTCGGGTGGGCGCCGTCGCTCCCAGCTTCCCGGATAGCATCCTCACGGATGAGACGGTGGTCGAATTGAATGTAGCTTGCCTCTTGTTCGATCTTACCGAGTCGAGCAAGATCCTGGAAGCCCATTTGGCGTCGCCTTTTGCGGGTGACTGGACCGAGAGACGAGGCATTTGCGGCCAGATGACATAGGAACCTTCGAGCAGAATCAGCCTCATACGAGTTCCATGAGGGGGCCGTCGTACCTTCGTTTCTCAAAGTTCACCAGCCCTTGTCCCTCGTCCGTCGGCGGAGTGACCACATTCGGCATCATGATGACTTCCAAAATCCTCTCAAAGAGCCAGCCTATATCAACGAGCAAGGAGTCACCCGTGGAGGTTTGAGCGTTCGACGAATCCAACAGCGCGGAGAAGCTGTCAGCGGTAGTCCTGCGGGCACTGGAAACGTTCTGCCAGGCTCTGGCGTGCAACCTCGACTCAGGACTGAGAAGAGCGGAGGTGAGGACGGCCTCGGCAAAGGAACGGACGCAAGGTTTCTCAGAGATGGGCGTTGATGAAGTGGAGTCGGAGTTTCTAATTCTGCTGATCTCAACTGCCTGGAGGAGCCTTTCGAGCCTCGACTGCCTAGGGCGGATACCCAACTTTGGGAGGACGATCTTCGAGATGAGCCATTTTCGGATGATGGCGAAGGCCTTGATGCATGACCGGATGGATGCTGGAAGGAGGCCGTACAAGGAATCTTGGCCACTGCTGGAGACCAACAACGTAGTTTCCACTTCGCAAACCAACGAATAGAAGGTCTGGACTTCGACCTCGTCGGAATTGGTTGCCGGCTCGCGAGTAACGAACCAGCCAGTGCGATCGGTAGACTGGATCTCGAGAAGGTCAGAGGCGGCAAGGATATCCTATAATCACATCGTTAAACCAATCACTGGTGTTACAATCAGCGGCACTGACCTCCTCGGTGACATTCCTGAAAGCAGCATTCATCATAGCATCAATAATGTTGACCAGTTCCTCGGGACTAGAACGGTCAATATCTGGAGGATCCGAGCTGGCGCGTGTATAACTGTCGCCAGAAATCTCGTGCAACTCCGTGCTCGGTCTCTTGATTGGCGGACGTTTGGTATGGGTCGTGAACAGAAAGACAAGACTTTGCTTTGCTTGGCTAAGGTTCTTCCAGGCCTCGCTGACCCTGACGTCCGTTGAATCACGTTGCGAACCTGAGAAGGTCTCTTCCCGCATCAAGTCCGAGTTGAACGCCTTAAAAGCGTCGTAGAGTTGTCCGTCGTCCAAGACATCCTCCGCGCCGGAGCCCTTCTGAATCCATTCTTGCAGGACCTCGAGAACTTCGGCGCGGTTTTTAATCGAAATCAGGGGCGACCCGGACTTGGCTTGTTGATATCGTTTACGGAGTAACTGCGGCAGGAATTTCAGAAACCAAGAGAAGGATTGAAACGTTGCTGCATACCTCAAATAAAACAAGGGGTGTCACGAAGCTCCTAAACGAGTTCCACCAAACCGTAGAGAAATCCGAATGGTC
>Ga0307512_10004600_pt1 | contig 15021 bp, 15 predicted proteins | sample 14_EM_MG_FD_200267 | JGI IMG/M metagenome (GOLD analysis project Ga0307512, IMG submission 200267) | Populus trichocarpa ectomycorrhiza microbial communities from riparian zone in the Pacific Northwest, United States - 14_EM | ecosystem: Host-associated > Plants > Roots > Unclassified | place... | reverse complement strand
GTGACATTACAAAGCATTGGCTAATAGAACGCTCAAAGTCTGTGGAAGCTTTGATGCAAACGTTGATGTAGCCAACCTACTTGTCTAAGTGCTACTGGTACTGTGATCACCATCACCGACACCATCGCCATCATTACCATTGCCATCCTCACCATAGCCATCGTCACCATCACCATCATCACCATCGCTATCATCACCATCGCCATCATCACAATCCCCATCATCACCATTGCCATCATCAACATCGCCATCATCACCTTCGCCATCATCACCATCGCCATCATCGCCATCATCGCCATCACCATCATCGCCATCGCCATCATCACAATCACCATCATCACCATCGCCATCATCACCATCGCCATCATCGCCATCACCATCATTGCCATCGCCATCATCACCATCGCCATCATCACCATCGTCATCATCGTCATCGCCATCATCACCATCGCCATCATCACCATCACCATCATCACCATCGCCATCATCCCCATCAACCTGAGCCCGAATGCACACATATATGCCCACAATAGGTAGGAAGCAGGCAGCAGGTTCCGCTGGAAAATCTGAGTCAGAGATCTACTCTTGCCAAGCTGCAATTGTCTACCTTTACCGCAGAATGGAAGGCTGCAATTCTTATCAGGCATCGTGAGATCTCGTCACGGTGGCTGAGCTAAAAATAAGCTTCAGACTGTGTTATCGACCGACATCATGATTTCAGCCGCCACCGTCCGCCACCTGCCCGCCTCCTCAGGCCTCTCGTCACCTGCCATCCGCCTCCTCATGCCTGGCGCCTGCAACTCAGCCTGTCTTTGGATCGAGCACCATGGAGCATACATTGGAGCATACAGTCAAGTGAGATTGGGAGTGTCTTGCCTCTGGAGAATGTAATGGACAGCGTGCTCAGGAGTGTACTTGAGAGTATCTTCAGGGTGTACTTGCGAGTGTACAGTCAACCAGAATGGGAGTGTGGCATTGAGTGCATTTGGGAGTGTATTTGAGAGCGTTCCTGGGAGTGTGCTTGAGAGTGTTTTGAGAGCTTACTTGGAAGTATATTGTCAAGCAGGCAGTGAGTGTCATCAAGTGCAATTGGGAGTGTACTTGAGAGCATGCTTGGGAGTGTGCTTGAGAGTGGCTTGAGAGCTTACTTGGAAGCGTGCAATGAAATGCATTTGGCAGTTTTGTTGAATACAGTATGATGTATAGTATCGAGCGCACATAATCGAATGCATATCATAGTAATGTAGTCAACCTGCAAGTCCATAAGACCTCATACTGCCACACGTCAAATATGCTATGGATTCCCATCCCAGAAACAGCATCTCTATAAGTTACGCGTTGCGTGAGGTTATTTTTCCCGGTGTAATACTTGCAAGCTGAGTTGATAAATTCGCAACTGTCAGTTTACCTCTGATCATGATGTAATGTATACACGCATTGTATCTACTTTGATCCTGTTTCACCTCCACATCTCAGAATTACCATATGATCAAAATTGATAGAGTGGCTGTTCAAAAACACTCGAAAATTGCCACCAGATACCAAAAATCGTGCATTTTTCATAATCATGCAATCAATTTCAAATACATGCTCAATTTGAGACTGCAGGGTGCAAGAGCATTGAATTCTGAACATTTCGTGTAAACATTACATTCTGATCAGAGTTGAACTCAAATACTTAATTGGGAGTGGATATTTGAGGATATTTGATGGGGTATGCCAAGCCATCGAAATGGTTGAAGCTGTGGGTTGTCAGCCAATAAAAACCCTCCTTAGAGGTACGTACCACAAGTCAACCAATGAGAATGATTCGAGCCGACAAAGCATGTGTATATATATTAGATGTTGGTTACGGTTGCACCGAACCTTTTTCGGACGCAGGTAATATCCAAATCTAACTTTTAGAAGGAGCGACTAATTTCTTGAATGTTTTCACAATGTCAACTACTATGTCAAGTCAAGGAGGTTGGGTAAAGCTAGAACAGTCCGACATGCGCCTTGCCTGGAATATAGCCAGAAACGCGCAAGGCTGGTTTTTGCGTGCTGCAATAGAGGACACACACTACCTGATCAAGAAACCATTGGCCAAAGTCAGAGAAGAGAAGCAGTGTGGGGTTGTGTTTCCTGGGCATAGCCAGGTGACAGCTGCAATAGAAAGGCACCCGGCAATGGTTCGTGAAAACCAGACTGATGGCTGCCTTCCTCGCGAAAATGGCACTGTAAAGAATCTACAGACATACTGGAGTCGAGCAGCAATTGGTGCACCTCCACCAGAACATGTACCACTTCCACCCGGAACAGCACCTGCGCCACCTTGTGAGTGTAACGGCACGCCTGCATGTGATGTGTCCAGGGCCTTGCAATACACACTGAATATAATCAGCTCGCCACAAGCCTTAGATCTCTAGCGATAATCTTACCTGTACTCTACTCTACAATATTGACATCCACCTTTGCATCTGTATGTACTGATATACCTTCCAATGAGGTCATTCACACGCGTATACCTTTACAATGTGAATGAGGGATCTCAATGTTCTGAAATTGAATCTGTGCCACACAGATATGTGTATATACACACTCATCTTCCCAATCCTCAATTTTTCAATCTTGATGCATATGCCATGGATTGCAAGCCCAGTAAAGATTCAATTCCAAATTTGTTGACTGATGAAGGAACATCCAGGGGTTAGTACACTATCTGCTGCTTGGTAATGCAGCTGACGCCCATTTTGCAGATGAGAGCAGCCTATTGAGCGAACCTGACAGTGAAGACAACCATTGAACCAAAGGAATGGGATTTTTGAGTATTATTATTATCTACAATTAGCAGGCACTTTAAAGTAAATTTTAAAGGATAAATTTATATGCATTATGAAAGAACAATGTAATTATAAAGGAGCACGTACATGGAGACAATAGAATGGCTGCCAGTACACCATTACTGATAGTCTACGCCAAGTCAAATGGTTTCATATTGGGGATACACCCCTGGTTAAATGAGCGTCAACAGGGCCTCAACGTCTTTTGGTGCAGTAAGTTAGGTAATTAAAATGTGACTCATTCATTTTTGTACATAATCAAAGTATTGACTGCCTTTATAGGCAAAAGATAAAGCTACACTCTCCCTGCACCATATTGTTATTGAGCGTCAATGGACTTTCAAAAATATGTGGTGTGGCATCTTGGGTAAGCTAAGTGGCACTAGATGGCAGATTTCTATACACAAGGAGTTGGCAACCTGTATAGCCAGATAAGAAAGAGAGGTTCCTGCGACAGCCTCTCGGAAAATCACAACTCAAATCAGTTGCAAAGCTGCGACTGAATGTTTGTGAGCATTTTAGCCTATAACACCAGTTAAAACTTCATATATAGATAGTGACGGCCACATTGCACTTTGATTAAACATGATGCAATGTGAAAATTAGTTGATGCTCCCTTGATGTTCATTTTCAAGATCTGGCAGGGTACATGGCGCTTTCCCTTTGGCTTTTAAAATTGGCCAATACAGTGATTATGTATAAAATGGCCAAATCACTCTGTAATTACCTAACTTTCAAGACCTAAAATGATTGGAGCTCTGATAAAAGTCATGATTTGGAGATAATAGCGATGTAGTATCGAGTGTTTTTGCCCACCAAAGCAGACAATACTTTAAGTATGCATCACAACGATGAAGTGTCTGATTACCTACTCAACTTCCAAGCCCTACCATCGTTGACCCTCTGTTCATGCTCAATTTCAGAATCAGGCAGGGTGCATGTCGCATTCTCTTTTGCCTATAAAGGGGGCCTATACCTGATTTATGAATGTCTGGAAGAAATCGCCACTCAGAATAACCAGGATGCAAAGACACAAATTGTTGATGATACATTGACGCTCAATATAAGCATGGGGCAGGGACCATGTCGCATTCTCTTTGGCTTATAAATGCATCTAAACCTTACTTTATGAATGTCAGCATCTAATTGCCACCCAGATTACCCAAGATGCAAGACCAAAAATAGTTGGCGCTCCATTGACACTCATTTTCAGAATGGGGCAGGGAGTGTGTCTCTCCTGTTTTTCATTATAAAGGTGCCCGATACATCGAAAAAAGACAATGATGTACCAAAGCATATATTATGCAATTAGCAGTAGGATATCTGAATGCGACCATAAATAGAAAAACACGAAGACCAGAACAGGAGATTGGAAATGACAGGTGTAGCCAAACCCTGCAAAACCCACTGGTTGATGGGTACAGGTCCAGGTTTGGCCTGCCAAGAATCAGTGGTTCCAGTTTTTGGACAGGTCTGGAACCGAACCGAACCGTTTTCGCGGTCCGAACCCGGACCGCTGGCGGATTACCCGGTCCCGTTGCTAACACTAGCTTCAACACTTGTCTTGTCTTGATTTCTCGATACGAACTTCGAGCGCTTTTGTCCCGATTATGATATCACATTTTGTTTCCAATATCACCTACGCCGGACCCCGCCCGTTACACTTCTACCCTGGACAATGTTGCTAGACCCAAGAGTAGAGGTCCCTGCAAGACTCTCGAGATCCCTGTTTCAATCTCCTCATCAATCATGAACACTTATTTCGTTATGGGAGCGTGGATTCAGGGTCGCAGTCGGCAGTATGGGGTAGATATTTATGGACATTCGCCCTTAGGGTTTCGTCATTGTATTTATCCTCACCATTCCTTGAAACTTTGGCCTGGGGATCTGCATATTACTATTGGGGGCTCGTTAGAATGTCACTATGTAACTGGTGATATGAGGTAATAAGCGCAGGTCCAGTATTCAGGATAAAAATATGTACTTGGACTCTGGAAGATTATTATTAGTAAGCTTCCATGCCATTGATAGCTACATATATGGCAGTCTGAATGTCCAACTACCTTCTGCCTATCATTTTTTTGAACAAGAATAGACGTACATCTGTAATAATATCAAACGGGGCTTCACTTGTGGAGTGGCACTAAGCTGTCGACACTGCCAATAGGTAGACGTTAGTGAACCTGAGGTTGTAGACAAAGATACTAGCGCGGTGTCCCCTAGGTGGTGGACCTAGTGTATGTGGAAGCCAGCCAGAGTTACAAGAGATTTGCTACAAAATTTGGCACTGTTTAGCGAATACCTCCAAATAATACGGTAAAGCACGGGTCCGTGATGCGCGGGAGGAGTGCCAAATAGGCTAAATGTTTGCTAATCGAAATCAAATAACGGGATTCTCTGATTACACTCTCTTAGATGTTGCATCGGATTTGTGGAATGACAACAATGCAAATCCTGTACCTGCAATCTTTAAACCATACCGTACGGGGTGAAGGTTCTCGACGGGCATATCACTCAGAGTAACATTCGATGATTTCCAGCTGACTGGACTGTTACAATCGTGTTATTGATAATGCGCTATCATCGTATATTGTCATTTACAAATGTCGAGTTCATACAGTTGACGTCTGCGTACAATATAGTGGGTAGTACGCCCAACCCCAATACGATCGCAGAAATGAGAATCGTTGTCGTGCGAGGGCTGTGATTTTTCTACGAAACCATGTTGGAGAGAATGACTTGCGATGGATATTTCACTTAGTAGGTATCAGTGTGAATGCGGTGCTGTCTAGGACCAGAGTTCAAAGAGAAGAGAATGTACCATAGGGTTAGGGTTACGGACACAATTTACTCCTCCCAAATGGATGAATGGAATGCAAACCAAGGAATGTCCAGTTCCTGGTTTCCGCTACCCATGACGTCACTGTCTAAGTACGATGGGGGGCTATTGAATGTTACATGCGGGCCCCAATCTGGTCCTACAAATCTGCTTGATCGGCCGGCTGTGATCTCGGCCGAGGCTGACCTGTCCGAGGCTGACCCGGACCTGACCATACAGCTAAATATCTACTGTCTGGGCAGGTATCTGCTGTCCAGGATCTTCTATATCGACCCAGACCAAACCACACCAAGGCTAGCTTCGTATACGGCGATCTATAGGATCTGGTTTATTGTAGCGCCGCAAGTGCGCCGCAAGTGCGCCGGTGCCATATGCAACGCTGATTGCATTTTTTCCGCCCGAATAGTTATAAAATTACATTGCTGAGACTCGGACGTGCTTCGGCGCTATAAATAAACCGTTAACATTTTATAGTATTTCTTACACGCTCAGATTATGGAAAATTGATTGTAATACCCTATTCGGACAACCGTCTTGTTGATCAGCTGAAGTGACCAATAAAAAAGCTCGTTTTTCCAGCAATCGTCGTGTGAAGTTCGAGTTGGCCAATCAGCGATGGTTCTATTCGGTCCCCTTTTGTGATCAAGTTTCAAATGCCCGAAGGTGTAGGCGATAATAGTTTCAGTTCCTGAGATGCACCTGGGCATGTGGGGGTTTTTATTGGATCTGGACTTGACGTCCCACAATTCTGCGTCCCTGCATGTTGCTACTGGCGTTATTCGGTCGTAAGCACTGCATGGGTGGTGAGTGGTTATATCGTCGCGGATATCAAAGCAGTGGATGCCGCACTGTTTCAGCTACTGTTTGCGATTGCTTCTCCGCAGTTGAGGGTAACGAAAGTCGCATGAGATCACTTTAGATGTTTACTGACGACCTAACTTAGGGATCGGATCGAAAAGTTTCATTGCAATCCCAATTTGAACCTTTCTTCGGACATTATTTTCAATGTCGACAAGCAAACCCCCTGACGCGACTGGCGATGAACAACCAGAGCTACGAGTACCCGAAACTCCACCTGTCAAACCCTCGAGACCCTTGCTTCTGATGTAAGTAATTCTGACCGTCTAGCATCCGCTACTGATACTCATATGGGATAGACAACAACAGAAATCTCCAACACCGCAAAAGGTCGATTTATGGAGTCGATGGATAACCGCGATCCAGTGGTATCATCGTCTAACACTGGTTACCGGGTTCATTGTAATTATTCTGGCGGTATCAATTCTCAGTTTTCTATGGTGGCCGTACGGCCGAGATAACTCAGACTGTTTTTGGAACAAAATTATCCTTATGGACCATGTGGTACAGATTATTACCGTCTGTTCGGCTGTCATTCGAATCGCAATTTCCTTCCACACCGTTTTGGGCTGTGCAATGCTTGCATCAATTTCATTGACTCGGCGTCGGGTTCTGTTCAAGGACGTTGCGGCGATGTCCATGGCTCGATGCGCAATCCTCGGGCCACTCGACATTTTCCTCCCCGTGTTGCGTGGTACGATGTGGGAGGTCAACAGATGCAATCAATCATACAACCAACTATGGGACGCCGTCCGGCGGATGGTATGGCTTTTGGTGGTGGGCCTTCTTATCTTTCTCGGCGTCGCTTCGCAGTTCACATCAACAATTCTTCTCTTCGATGTGGCAAGAACCACTATCCCTGATGTCCCACAAAGCATGAATGCTCGGTTCCTTTTCATGCCAGGATTGTTTACAAACTATCGACCGGAATATCCGGTATTTGCGGAAAAGCTCGCGACATTCCATTCCTTCAAACGTCCTGAGAGCGCCGGCAGTTTGAGTGACACTGGGCCGACGCTTCGTGCACTCTTTCCATTATCACGGCAGAAACGGAGGTCAATCATTTCCTATAAGGGTCCGGCATATCTCTTTGACGCCCATGTTCTATGTTTTTCACCTACAATCGAGAGCATTAGCAGCTCCGATGCTTTGGAGCCAGTTGCAAAACAAACGTCGACGCACTCAACTGACCACGTCCGTCTGACCGTTGGGTTGGGGCTGCGTCTTTTGGATAAATATTTAGCTTCCGGCACCTCCAACTATACGTTTCCGGAGGCAGAATTAGGGAGTCGTACAGTCGGCTTTAATTGCACCATACCAATATATGAACAAAAGAACCCGCGAAATTACATCTTGTGTGGAGGGGATGGTCCAGCTGGAGTATACCCATCTAACGATTCGCACATTGGGCTTCCTTTAACGGAGATCGGGGATGAAAGGATCTCTTGGTTATTGGCTATAGATGCAGGAGAGACTTCTGCCGACCAATGGCACAAGGCAAAGTTTCCGGGCGGACCAATTTATGGCTACGAAAGCGACGAGTGGACAAAGGCCACAGACACAACAGACAGCGTCACAATAAAGCTTAGTCTATGCCTCCACTCGCTTAGAGCATCTGGAGATGTGGCAATCACAGCCGTTGGGAAAGGCAACTACGTTGAGCCAGTACCATCCATGAACGGCAGTGGTGGCCAGGCTACGATCGACACCTCGTCCATCAGAAAGCAACTCGGCGTGTCCGCTGGTTCCTCAATTCAGAGGAATATAATGACGATCACTCGCCAGGACAATGATTTGAGCATCGAGCGTAGCTCTAGAATCGATGCTGTGCTAGATTTCATAAACGTAGGGACTTCAGTCTCTCTTTGCGCAGGGTGTTTGTTTAATAGCGCCACGGGCTTCACCACCGTTCATCCTATATGGTCGTCAATTTTTATGGACACCCTACGCGATACCCACACGTTGACACTAGCAATTCAGGCCACGATGACTGTCGTTATCAGCGCGAACTACTACGACCGGTTGTCGTTTGCCGCAGAGTATTCCACGGATCGGCTGAACGCCACTGTTCAACAAATTCGCAGTGTTAGTGCTCCTTTAAGAATGACAGGGTTTGTTATCGTTATTGCAACCATTACACTCCACCTCATCTTCACTCTATCAATTGCATTGGTATTCCTGAAAGACCCTCGCAACACTGTGGGACAATGCTGGCAGACGATTGCACAACTACAACAAGGAGAAGCACGGGAGTTCCTGGATTTGGCATCCATGTGGGGCGATGACCGTGTTCAGTCATGGATGGAATGTGACGGACGGTCGTGGGCAAATAAGATAGTGGATATCCAAGTCGACAAGTACGATACAATGGAACCTGGGGCTGTTATCAGCTTCGTGGATAGCAATCCTGGGAGGATATTGAAACTTGCGGCGTCCATCAAGGAGTCGTTCAGGTCGTGCAAACGACGATTTCAGATTGCGTAAGTCGATGTGCGTTTGACTATCTGGGTTCGTGGAACTAATTCCTGACAGTTTGCGCTTGGGAGATGTAGTTACTAGGGTTAGTAGCGGGTATGTGCATGTCGGACATAGAAATGATTCAGGTAAACTCAAATAATACGGTCCATAGTGTAAGTATGTATAATCGACGGGAGGCCGGGACACAAAGACGAACCGGGAACCGCGAATTACATGTAGGAAACGTTGGATATGAATATATTTTCTCGGGATTGATCTTTGGAACACACTCATTTCGTACTCGCGATACTCTACTCTAGTCTATCACGTCCGGTATAGTGCACGCGCCACCATCCGCCATGTGCTCTCCGCAAAGCCGCACTTTATATATACGACATTTTCACTCACGCACCGCGGTTAATGGGTAAGTTGTCTAGCTAGTCCGTTAACATGCTCTCAGAAAACTGGAGTAACTTATTATAAATGGCATTCCATATACTTATCCCAGTTTTTGGCGGTTATTATGCGTGAACTATTATTTAATTTATAGTTGCGGTGAATTATTTTTATATCTGCATTTTATATTCATTTTCATTGATACAGGCAGACAATAGTGGAGAAATAGTTAGCAAACTAATCAATAATTATGGCGAATTTGATAGTGTGATAATTGTTGCTGCGCAATTGACACTTCCTTGAATTTAAAGTTTAAGCCAATACCATGAGATACTAAGCATTATAAGTTGCTTGAATGTGTTCAGCTCATTGGGAGTACAGATATCACTATGCCAAGGACAATGATGTAACATACCACATGTGTAGTTAGCGCCATTAGTCATCGATTGACCATATGTCAATGTGGAATCACTCAGAAAGTGATATAATCAACACACAGCGTCTCATACGCCCCCATACACTCGCCTACTCGAGCATGTGCCACTATGAGTCAGGTTTTGAATCCTTGGGTTTCACTGAGGAACAGACAATGAACGCTTCCGCTTCGTATGTTGATTGGAAGTCTACATCTTTATGGATAAGTCTCTCCATAAGCTAAGCGATCTCCCTGCATCGCACAGAGCTTCTGAAGGCAGCTCCTGGACATCTCCTATAGAGTATGAGAGATTACAGTATCTTGCGATTGGAAATAAATCTAGTCGCCTTCAGATTGATGAGCTATTTCGGCCAACCGATGCACACATTTATGATTTTGCTCCTCTGAGGATGACTTGAACATCGTAACTGCTGACCACTTAGGAGACACAATCATATACCATAATCTACTATAATGACATACCATGCTTATTAGTGTTTGACTCATTGTGGCCATGCTAGCATCAAAAGGATAGCAATGTCTAAATGCCAAGCAACTGAGGATATTCCTCATCCAATATCCAAAAAACGTAATACTACTCAGGAGGATGTATTTTATACTGCTGCTGAGAAGCAATGGAAAATACGAAAATGTCGCCAATAATGATCAGAAAATTACTGATCTGTTGGTGTATTACAGACATCAATGGAAAGCAATTCCCAATTAGATGTATATTGAATGTAGGAAGTTAATCATTTGATCTTTCTGCAGAAGCAACAAAAGCCTTTTCAATTGGAGTGGTTCATAAGACTGTTCAAGCTTGGACTTCACATGTTGGAGGTCAAGAGATCAAAATAAAAGGAATTTACATAATCACTCTCAGAGTTTCATTTGAATGTCATAAATCTCATGTAGTGAAAGATCATGTGTTCAAAGGTATGACTACTCCAAGTGAGTACAAGGCATCACTTGCTGCGTGGTAGTTTAACAACTATAATGCAAAAGGGATAATGTACAGTCAATTGTGATATCTACACTGTGATAATGGATGCTTTGGTTACAGAAAGATGCATTCTGAATATAGTATCAATTATGACAAGTGAGTTGTTGTTGTTGTTTATTCATACTGTGTGCACTCTAATTAGAGTATGACAGAACGTAATACCCCCTCGGCCTCCGCGCGAGCCAACTCGATGGTGGAGCTCCCCCCCCGCAACCCTTCCATCCTCACTGATATATATATATGAAAATTGAGAGATCCACCAAAAGCAGAACTAAAGTGAACACAAGGAGAGGAAAGGAAAGGCACAAAAAGGAATGGATATATACCCCCATCACCGCCGCCCCCTGCACCTCAGTCTGCATCTGCGCATCCTGCATACCGTCTTTCATTTGGGTGGGAACTTCCCGACTTCAGTAGCCACCAGGAAGTGCATCACTGCTTGGTCACATTCTGCCACGGAAAACAGCGCAGAGATCTGCACAGGTCTGGATCTTGCCGCTTTCGAGCCGGTCCCCTTTCCCACCCCAATCCACAGTGTGCTTTCCTGGTTGCTCCACCGGCTGCAGTGGTTGAAGAGGTGTTCCCGCATTTGGGCCCCCATCTTGCCTCCACTGCCGCACCAGAAGTCATTGTCGTCCTCTTGGTGGCTGAACCATTTCAGGTAGACTCCAGTGGGTGCATGCCTGCACTTTAGTCTTTAAAACATGGTAGCCAGTGACTTCATGCTTGCCATCGGAACTGGTCTCTTGGTCCCCATCTTGCCCCTGAGTCTGTAGTTGAAGTGCTTGCTGCACTTGTCGGCCTCCCACTTTGCCTTGGTTACTCATCTGCGCTTGGTGATTCGTCAAGCTCTATTCCAGGCCGAGGTGTATAGCAGCTCTATCACTGTGTCTCCGCTGGGGTCTTGGCCCAGGTTTTCCTTGCACTCTGCTACTGCATTTCAGGGGATGCCGGAGTGTCCCGGGACCCTGTGAATCTTGGTTGTGATGCTGTGGGCTAGGAGAGCACACGCTCTGAGATCTATCCACATCGCTACTCATGTTGCCGGGACCAGCACTAGGTGTGCCGTCTGTTGAATCACGGCTTGTGAGTCGCTAAAGACTGCCACCATTTTCACTCTATATCACAAGTGAGTGGCATTCCAACCCGCTGGAATCAATATAGCAGTGCGTATATCTAATTACACATCCATTGCGAAATGGTTATCGGATTATTTTCATTAATGGTTACTACTATTACACTCTAAAGATGTGGAAAAATTCGCAACCTAAAAGGAAAGTAATCACAGGATTCAATACAATGTACCTGAGAAACACTTCAAATGAGAGAAAGATGTTGGTTACCAAAAGAACAAAAAACGGCTCCTTAGGAATATATGGAGAGAATAATTCAAGAGAGCAAAATTTGACCATCTCATAGCGCAGTGCAACTTCCCCTACAGTATGTTCTTAACGGAAACAGGTGTTGACTAGGGAGTCGGCCTGGTGTCTTCTCTATTGTTTCGTGCTGGTGGGCTCAGGCATGAGCCAGGTGGCGTACGGCCCCGATTGGTTTCGCCTGCCCCAACCAGCCTCACCTGCACCCACGAGCCTTGCCTGCCCCCATGGGCCTCTCCTGCCTCCATGAGATGGAGATGTGCTCACCACTGGTACACGGCTTTGGGCACCAGCTTTGGAGGTTTGCATGGTGGTTATCTTCTCCCTCTATTGTATATACGTCTATAGTTTTCACTCACTCTCTTTGGATCGACAGACAATTGAGCTTCTTCATCCTTTCCCTTTTGCTTTCAACAACAGCAGATGCCTCACACTTTTTGTTGAGTATTGCCATCCCAATACACACATTGTGAAGGATAAAACTACCCTTTCTATTGTGGAAGAATTTCATGTACAATTTAAGGATATATACTTCATTATAGACATTAACCTATATGTGGGATTTTCTATATTCTGAATTGCAGGGAGACATAATAAATAGTCAGCTTTCATACAAAGATTAGAATATATAAATAAAGCTTTCATCTTATTGAATGGACAAATGTACTGGCAAACTTGCGGAGAGAAATCTATCAACTTTTATGCACTCAATTGGGAATGGAGTATGTTATCGATACAACAATCCATATTGACCTAGATAAGGGATTATTGCTAGTTGCTTATGTCTACAGTACTTTAAGACCAACATCAGGTTCGATCAAGGTGTACCAGCAACATATCAGAAGGGAGATTGATTTATTGTCAACAAAGAATATGGGTATAAATGTACAGAAATCTTTAACTAAAGGAACTGAAGTTGTATTTCTCAGATTTATTGTTAAAGGGAAGTCCTGATGAGTAAATCAAGAGCAAGCAGAGAATATAGTCAATTGGACAAGACGTACAAATCAGGACCAAGTGCAACAGCCATTAGGTCTCTGGAATATTTATAAGGAATGTGGTCCAGAATACACAAGTACAGTATCACCAATAGCGGCCCTTTTGTAACCTGATGGAAACAAGTTCAACTTCTGACCTACCTGTAAAGTATATTTTCTTGAACTCACAATATTGTATACTGCAGGGAGAATGGTGATCCTGACATATATCGATTGTGATACACCCTGCATTATATTGACAGACAGCTTGGATGTTGCGATTACAAGAATTCTTTCTCAAAACTTCAATGAGGGCAAAATACTCCCTTGCAGTGTCATCTGCAGAAAACAATCCCCAGCAGAGTTTAACTATGAGGCTTATGACAAGAATGTGCGAGTGATAGTGTATTCTTCAATAGAATGGAAACATTGTGTGCAAAGAATGGAGCCTAAGTTGACTGCTTTCTCAAATCACCAAAAGTTATAATCTTTCACTACTAAGGTTAAGCTCTATACCAGACGAAGCTGATACATGAAAATATCAAAAGTGTATAATCTGGTAATAATCTATCACACAGGATCAGCTCACCAGAATGCCACTGCAGTAATTAGGTTTCAAGCATACACATTGGATCAAGGAGGTACGATAGCCATATAGAATAAACCACGGTTCGTACCAGAACAATTGTTAGAGATCAACTCAATGGAAACTGATGATTACGATCAAGATGAAATCAACATATCAGTACTGGACATAGTCATACTACATCCAGAACACAAAAACAGAATTAATGAAGATGCAATGCAAGATAATCTGTACCAAGCAATCTGCAAGCCATTAAACATGGGGGAAGAAGGAGATGATAATTATGCGATGATCAATGGATTGTTATGTTTGAGGAATTGATTATATTGACCCAATGGAATGAGATGATGAATGGCGCAATGTCCAAAATGATTCAAAAGTACCAGGATACATCGGGAGAGATAGCATATCAGAATGTATATCCCGCAATCTTTGTTGTCCATAGATGGAACATGATGTAAGGATGTATTGGAGCGATTGTGATAACTATCAGTGGAATGAGGTGGCAAGACATGCAAAGCATTGTGTGTAATACTCATTAGAGTAACCAAGTAGGCCATCAGTATACATATTGACCGATATTTTCACTGACTCACTTGAATCCAATCATCATCCCAACAGTCTTGTTTTTTTTTTGTTTTAATCACACTGTATTCACTCTAATTAGAGTATGACAGGACATTAATAACCCCCTCCGCCTCCGGGCGAGCTGGCTCGATGGCGGAGCTCCCCCCCCGCTACCCTTTGTCCCCGCTGACAAATGAAAAGGTGAAAAGAGAGAAAGACAAAAGGAAAGAAAGAAAGAAAGAGAGGTCTAACCACGTTACCGCCCCCGCCGCTCCCGAGCCCTGAGCCCACTCCCTACCGCTACTTCACTTTGGGTGGGAACTTCCCAACTTCAGTGGCCGCCAGGAAGTCCATCACCGCTTGGTCACACTCTTCTATGGAAAACAGCTCAGAGATCTGCACATGTCGGCATCTGCCCGCTTTCCAGCCCGTCTGTAACGGGCGGGGTCGGGCGCAGGCGATATGGATGTTGCGGAACTGAACTCGAAGTACGTATCGAGGAACAAGAATCAGAATATCTTTCAAAGTCGTACTATTGCTTGCTATACAAGAGAACGAGTAAAGAGAGAAGAAAAAGGAAATCCTCCAACACCATCGACACTCTCTTTATATACAATTCGTCTGCCACCTCTCGAACCATTCTCCATGCTCTGATGTACCATCCGAATCTTATCCCATGATCTTACACACCACTCCATTATTCCTTATCGTAACAACCACGCCAT
>Ga0307512_10004598_pt1 | contig 15023 bp, 19 predicted proteins | sample 14_EM_MG_FD_200267 | JGI IMG/M metagenome (GOLD analysis project Ga0307512, IMG submission 200267) | Populus trichocarpa ectomycorrhiza microbial communities from riparian zone in the Pacific Northwest, United States - 14_EM | ecosystem: Host-associated > Plants > Roots > Unclassified | place... | reverse complement strand
GCAAAGTGAGGCTGGTGTTTTCCGTTGGGCCAATCCCAAGCCAAATGGATTTACCGCTTTTCTCTTTCCGGGATCGGTATTTCAACGGAAGCAGGATCAGGGACGCGGACGAGCTGGAAGAAAAGACATGGGAGCGGAGAGGGGAGAGGCCGGCAAATGAACGCAGGACAAGACAGAAAGGTAGATGGAGGATACAAGGGGAGACGAAGGGGAAAGGAAGAATGCGAAGACGGGCCGAGGTCGACAGGGAAGTGTCTTGAGACTCGACGCGGGGCAGGGGAGAAGTGCGCGTGCGTTCAGCTCCGGAGAGATATCTGTGTAGAGTAAAGAGACGATCCGAATAGTGATTTTCGGCTTACATCTGTACTCGCGCTTTGACCCGGATCAGATCGTCGACGCAATCGAAAATGGGGACTGGGTGCGGACGGTGGAGAGCTGGATAGATAGATATGACATACACGGTGGATGACATGACATAATACACTGGGAGTGGGCTGGGAGTGGCTCGTGCTGGCGGGGCCAACCAGCCAGATGGCCCCGGCGGGAGTCGCAGCTGAGCTGAGTCCTGCCACCATATGTTCCCATTCCATATCGCAGCTCAGCCACAGATGCCAGCCACAATGGCAGCCTCCTTGCACTTCTCCAGACACAACCAAGCCGTACGCCGTGGCTCCGCCAAATACAGCGCACAGAGAAGCCCGCAGCCCGCATCATAGCAGATCATGCCCGCCACGCCAATTGCCATCGACGGCGTCGCAGTGCCAGGCGGCAGGCGGCACCCAACCAGACTTGCAGGCGGCGGAACCGAGCTTCAGACCCGTAACACACCTATTCGCAGGCTGTAGGCAACAGAATCATCTGCGGACCAAACCAGCCGACAGCGGAACAGTTTCCCCCGTTCGAACCGGCTCTCCTTTGGCGGGCTTGTTGGGCTCCAGCTTATATAGCAGGCTATTCTAGGTAGGTCAACTCCAGCGAGCATGTATCGCGGAAACGGGACTGACGTCTCATGGCAATGAAGGCCCAAATCCCCAAGCGGCGCGCGGGGCGGAGAGGGCTGTCTCATGGATTCCAGGCCCGCATCCGAGCCGGCTTTTGGTCCGGAGGAACCGGGAATGCCTACATACATGCAATCGTCCGTGAGATTCCGAGAGCAAGCGTTACCCGTCGTTCGTCACAAACAAGGGTTGGGAGACGGCAAATGAGGGTTGGGAGACGGCGCTCCGCAAGAGATCCACAGGCTGTCTGCTCTGGCAATGCTGATGTGAGTCCCACGGCGAGTCGGCGGCGACGGCACTGGTGGTAAAAGATGCATGTCCAGGGGGCCGCAGTGCCCATTCCACCTACCTATCCCATCCAGTCCCATCCGTTCCGCTCCACTCCTCTCCACTCTACATACGCACCAGCCTGCAGGTCTATTCGTCTGCCCGCCAGATCCTCTCCGCCGCGCATCGCGCGCATGCACAACGGAAGAGCGCCAAGCGCCGGCGAAAGAAATCCGCACCCTTAATGAAGCCCCCGCCCGACTAACCGCGACCACACGTGCCTGCCCTAGTCCTGGCCACGGCCAAGGCGAGGCAGGATGGACGGCTGAACCCAGGCGCAGAGTGCGGACCGGTCTGTGGCGCGATTACTAAGCTGGAAAGAACGAGGATGTTGAAATCCACAGGACCGAACGCCACTGCACATAGTCGACCTCTGCCATCACGCATAGCACGGGTTCCGGTAGCAGCGACAGAGAAGTCGGCGAATCTCTGCCCGGCCGTATTGAAGAGCTTAATGCAACTGCACTCGCCTTTGCGCAGATGCGCCCATAGTCACCCAAACTGGACACACCTCGACGCTTGTCGTTTCCGTACGTGCTGAGCGTAAATGGGTGGGGCTCGGCGAACGAAATGCGGAGGCGGAGGGGACCGGGGAAACCGCAGGATGGCCGCTCTTACCTGCATGTTGAAGGGTAGGAATAAATGGCACGCACTGGCGAGCCGAGTGATACTCTATGTCGGCAGACCGACCGAAAGTCTCGACTCGAGCAGAACAGCCGAGGCGAGACGGGCAAAGAGCGGGGACGAAAAAAGCTTACATTATACCGTGTCGGCTACTATGTAGGTACTTGCTTCTTGTGCACCCATGCTGGCAGGGCAGTGGTGCACGAGGTATAACACTTCACTGCATACCAGCCGCCAGCCCTTATCTGAACACCGAAACACACGCAGTTAGGTACCGAGGGAAGCGGCAGTCGAACCTTGCTGAGCCATCCAGCAGCCGACGGCAACAACCTCGCATCGAGTTACACCCCGACAGTCCACGAAGCACGCTTGCAAACGCACGTCATTAGCAACACTCGGAGCGGCAGTGGAGCCTTGCACTTCGCCTGCGAGCACGGACGGACGATTGCTGTACTGGAATTGGCTGCTATTGCAAGACGGCGGGAATAGCGAAGCGGTCGAATGCTGGATCCGGACACAAACAGATTCTACACAGAGGTATGTATTCTGCACTAATTGTGAGTGCACTATAAAGGAACTTCAGCGCATCACGGGACGTATCATGGCAACAGCCGAACCTGGTGGCGACCCAAATTTAAACTGCAGCGACCGCCCGGCGACACACCAAATCCCATTTTATTGAACCACAACATTTCCTACACGATGATGGCTAGCATAAACCCGCTCCTTGTAAACATTACTTTCCTTCCCGGTAGGCCTAATCATTGTCAGCACTGGTAGGTCCCAGTGGAGTCTGAGCCAGCATACCTGTAAAACCTCTGGATACGACTCCAGCGCTTCCAGACCAGTGTGTCCGGTACCAATTCTAAGCTGTAGGCAGGCCCACTTCCAGTCCAGCTGTATATGTAGAAAAACCGTACCTACATGTACCATGAAAAACAAGGGCAAGGTTTTATACACCATGAGTAACTACCATCGACAGGGTACAGGTTCATCACATGGTCCTCCATAACCGCTTATGATGTAGAGTGCAGGCATACACAGTTAGATTTAATAGGCACAGAATTAATACATGGGGAGCGGGTGCAGAATTAATAGGGAGAGCGGGAATATATTTAATAGAGAGCAGGTGCAGAATCAATTAGTGCCGCCGCCAGTAAATAAAGAAGACAGTAAAAGATACAGTCGTGTCACCTCCGTAAATTTAGAGTAATTAAATAGTTACAGCACACGGACAGTAAAGAAGCAAGGAAATGTAGACAGCAAATAGTACGGCGCCACCGCCTGAGTAAAAAGTTTTCAATAGGTTAAATTAACATCCGTAAAAGGAAAACATCAATCGATGAGCCAACCTTTCTGAACGACCAGCCGGTAACTTCGAATACCCATGTACTCACTTGGGAAGCAGCAATGGATCGGGATAGTGGGCGCCGGTTGGATAGTTGATGTAAATACTTCCCAGCCATGAGAATGTGTGCCAAGCACGTGCTTGGAGTCGGCGGGTATTGTATTTTGCGCCGGACTCGGCCCACGAAAGGTAGACGGAATTTTGAATATCATCTGTCGACAGGGCAAAAGAGTCAGGATTCAGTTGAAACTCGAAGTGTGAGTATACCGATATCGTGGAGGCCGATTCCAATGCCTAAATCACGTTATTCTACGGTAGTTAAGGCGTTTTTTTTTGGTTTCACAATAATCGCATCTGGCGTTCTGTTTTGGACACGGCGAGCCAGAGAAGCTCTTGGATTGAGGAGGAGAAAGGTGAGATTAACATCCACCTGGGCCCGAGAAGTCCTAAAAGGAGCTAAGACGGATCCACAGTCCATGCAGCGACCTCTCATACCTGAACTCCGGCCCAGCTTCTCCAAGGCAACTCAGCAGCAAGTTCATAGCATCTTCTACCAAACGCCTTCCCGGGTGAGTTTTCACCTGTCATCTCAGGACAGTTAGAAGGTCCATGACATTCCTATGTCACGTGGGATTTAAGCTGACTTCCTAGCCAGGAGTTAGACCTCTCCAGGCGGACGAATTTGCTCCGATTCGATGGTTATCGAGGAGAGCTTCCCGGAATTCAGCCCCCCGATGGGGCTGAGACCAGTTTTTTGCCCCAACACCGTATTTTCAGATGCTCCGATTGTGGTATGTAGACGGAACCGGAGTACCTGTGGTTGGCACGCTTTCTCGACGTTGGACACCACTTATCTACTGCGATGCTGATATGCAACAGACCATGTGCCTGATGTTGTCTAGCGTGCATCCTCGGGATCTCATACTAGCTTGATAACACTGACTCCTTGGTAGAAACGCTACCTACCAGTGATGATGAGCAAGGGGTGGAATTTTCATCCAGGAATTTTACGCTTAAGTTTCATACAAGGCACGTTCTGTTGGACGGGCCATGGTCATCCAGGAATCAAAGACTCACAATATGTATAGTGAAGGTCCCGCGAATATGTTCGAACGAATGTATGGTTCTGCAACGTCCAAGACTCCCATGGCCGGGTGTTCGCCTGCATGAATATTCCCACCAGCATACAGGAAAAACTTGCCAGATGGCTGACAACATCGCCGGAGGGAATTTTTGACGGATGGAAAGACGACATCATGGAATGCGAGCAACATCTCTACCTTGCGGTATGTACACACCCTCGCGTTCCTCTTCAATCCGTCTAGTCCTTGCAGAGCAAGCGGTTTTTCCCGACGAGCCCACTGAGTCGGCAGCACCAGAAGTGGGGAATATCCTCTAAAGTGCAGAAGCACTGTTCAAGCCCTATTACACTCCATCGTGTACACTCTAGAGGATACCCAAAGACTTCCTGCGGTCATTGACCAAAGTAGCTGATATCTCTGTACGCCTCGAATCTGCACACATGGAGCAACGACGGGTATCACTACGATTCTTAAGACTGGCAGCCACTATTGGCGAAGACATCCACCAATTGCCAGCCCTGCACCCGATCGTGCTACCCGAGTTGGAACTTGGGCAAGCAGTGCGCACGGGATCGGGACCGTAGCCCGACTTAGTTGATGACGCTGCCTTGAGCGAGACGGCGCGGCGGCTCGGGTTGGTAGTAGATGAGAGTGTGTTGGTTAAGAAGGTCGACGGCCTCTTTCAAAGGGTATGCTACCTGTCGCCTCTAAAGGGTACAGGAGGTTTGACACTGGAACAGGCTACGAATATCTCTATCGGCGAGGCCTGCGTAAAAGCCTCGGGAGCAGGGTGCCAGCATGAGGAGGCTGTCTTGGGCGGCGGTACGTTCGCCCCTTGCGTGTGCTTCTGCAGACCCATTGACGGGTTTCAGTTTATATTCCTATCTCTCCTCTTCGTGGCGTTACGCCATCTGACTTCCGTGCTTCTTTTGTCCGACTGCTAACCGTAATGTAGAGTTTGTACGGTATGAATGTTAGTATTCGAAGAGACGACATGCAAGTACCTTGGAGAAAAACTGCTGATCGACTACTTAGGTGGGTATTGCCGAGAGCAGCCCAAGCTGGACGGCTTTCTACTACATGGCCATTCCAGGATTCCTCATCGTTATGTCTATCGTATTCTTTCTCAAGTTCCGCAAAAATTTCCTTAAGCACACAACCAAGAAAAAGCCCATATACCGGCGGGAATACCGACGAGGAGAATCGGATGCATGCGGTCAATAATAAGGGCACCTCATCGATTAACTCTATGCACCGGAAAGTATAAATATTTCTGTGTGGCAACAGCCGACCCCATCAAAAAACAGCGTTGCCTACAAGACAGACACTGGCATCCGAGAATGGGAACCCTGACGTGACGCGAGTGATGGTAGATGCTGGGGTGCAACACCAACTTCCTGAACTTGCTGTCGGACCAGTGCCTGAATCCGTATTGCTGTCCATTTGGATGTTCCTCCACGAGGGCCAATAACCTGTAGCCGACTGGATGAATCGGGTTGAGGTTGCGCTTTTTTTCTTCCGGGAGCATTCAGACGCTGTTTGTGGGCTTTCGATCGGGGCACATGGGGCCGATATTGAAGACTGTATGTAGCCAGTACAGCGGGGCAAGTTCGAATTCGGATAACGACTCTTCACTTAAGGTTCCGCCAATCAAAATTCGGAGCGTGGAACATTTTCCACATGTGTCTCATTCCCCGCTTTTCTTTTCTGTTGCCGGCTACTATTAAGTGAGGTACGGGACTGTCAAAAAGTTGGCCCTTATTGACCGCATGCACCAGAGGAATGAACTCGGTAGCCTGAACATCGCTTTAATTACGCCAATCGAGCGGGATGTGGTTGGCGTAGTGGTGCAATATCTTCCTCTCGTTAGCATCAACACGCATGCTTTCCAAGGCGAAACTTCCCTCCACTGTGCGGCAGCAGCGGGTAGCTGCGGGGTGTAACACTTCTTGCGGAGAAGGGGGCCCATGTCAGCACCGTGCTACATAGCACAGGAGCACGGAATAGCAGCCCTCCAAGCAGCATCGTGGTCAACCAACTCTTGGAGTTGGGTGCCAATGTCAACGCAGCACCAGCTCAGCTGGAAACAGCCCACCAATGGCAATGTGGCATCGGAAGGCGTTCACCTCGCAGTAGTGGACCAACTCTTGGAGAGGGGTGCTGATGTTAGTGCAGCACTAGCAGAATGGGGCGGAAGAACAGCCCTCCAAGCAGCATCGGAAGATGGCCACCTTGCAGTGGTGGACCGGCTCTTGGAGAGGCCACCTTGCAGTGGTATACCGACTTTTGGAGTTGGGTGCTGATGTCAACGCAGTAGCTGAAAACGGAAGTACAGTCCTCCAGCCGCATCAGAAGCTGGCAACCTTGCAACGGTGGACCGACTCTTGGAGCGGGTGCTGATGTCAACACAGCGCCAGCAAAGGAGTGCGGAAGAACAGCCCTCGGAGCAGCATCGAAAGGAGGCCACCTTGTAGTGGTCTAGCTGGCGCGACAAGATAACGTACAACCCCGTTGTTGCAAACTCCCTTCAACCTCCTTCTCAGCATGCTGATTCGATGTACGTACGATAGATGTAATTCGTTAGTGGTTCGAAACCGGTAATCGAAGTAGTCGGTAAGACTATCTATCTAAGGTCTACCTCTTTCTGGCGATGGGATGCTGAAAACGGGCTCCCTTACTAGTTGTTTCTCTTGAGGTCTTCCAGCGACCAACAGCAACGTTCTTCTTTTTGTCCTGTAAGCAATAGTTTCCTGATCTTATTTTCGCTTAAAAGGTGCTGAATCGGGGTTCCATACGGTGTCATTTCGAGGTTTTGGGTGGATTATGGTGGATGATGGTCGATGAGTTCTAACAGTGGCATATAATAAAGTACCTGTTCGGTACTGTGGTTGCCTTTGCTATTGCGTACTAGATTGGCGGTGCCACTGCTCAGCGTTTCCCGGAGATGCTGCTGGGCTTTCGATGTCCGACAGCATTGATTATTCTGAGGCGGCATCTCCTATATACTCCCTGCATAGGTTGCCGAGGCTCGACACTTGCGCTGTCCACCGGAGCCATTTCGATCCGAGTTTTAAATTGCAGAGGCTTCCGCAGTCAAACTCTGCGGCATGACGATGGACCGAACATTTGGCCTTATTCTTCAAGCACCTGCGTTTACGGTTTGCCTGTGCAGCAGGGCGGTTGAAACTAGGATCTGCTCACTCTTCGCCATCTTAGCTGCAGCGGCGTGCAGAGTAATAGCAGTGGGTAGCTCAGCCCGAGGGATTTCTTAACCTGCATTGATGGCCACATCAATTGGTATCCGGTTCATTACAGCAACCGGATAGTGGTTCGCTGGCACACCCAGAGGAGGCTGCAGCTTGCAGTTAGGTAGTAATTGTGATGCGGTACAGACAGAACGAGACAGAGAATAGGCAACGTTCCGTTGCGGCGTAAAGTGTTGGAGATGCAGGTGGACTGCGATGGAGTTGTGGTGGCGATTGTTGGTGAAGAGAGCTGGAGGATCAGGAACAGTGGGCTGAGTATTATTATGCAAGCAGCTCGAAAGTTGTGCGCGGTCTACTCAACTTTTCTGTTTACTGGGCGGTCCGGTCCGCTGGGCAAGCGACCCAGCCCATTTAGGAAAAAAGCCAATTTCCCGGCAGGCACACATATAAAGGTTAAAAATTAGTTACAGGCAATGGCTCCGGTGACGTGGGCCGCCCTGCCGCCCCGAGTCGGCATTTCGTACGGGTGTCAGCGAATACTCGTGCAAGCCCCGTACGCGGTCAGCGCAGTGGAGCAGCAACGCTCGCACCACCGTATCTCCACACGTACTTCCATGGGCGCGGGGGTTCCGTAGTTTAACCTCGGCCGGTTTGGCCAAACTCGTCAGCAGTAAGGGCCACACCTGGCACCTTGCCTGGCCGCAGAGAACGTAAGTACGTACATAGGTGGGTGGGCAGCTGGGGGGGTCATGGGCTCCACCGGGGTTCCGCACGATGAGGTGCGTTGATATATTTGTGTAGTAGATGAATGTGTGTGTCGATTCTTAGGAGTGGTAAGAAGAAGTCTAGCTACAGGAGACGACACAACGGGAACTAAAAGCACTAGCCCCCGAATATCCCTCATCCCTCACTCACTCAGCGGTAGCGGGAGCAAGCCTACATATCTACGGGCCTGGAGTGGAGTGGAGTGGAGTATAAACAAACATGGGGGGTTTTCTTTTTACCCACATGCTCTCGGAACTGGCTCCACTGGTGGGAACAAACCCGCTTTATAATGGTGGCGGCGGTGGCGGTGATGATCGTGGAGAAACGCCATTGACGTGCGTGATTCCGCACGCCTTCCCAGCCTAGCACAGCACTGCAGACTCCATCTTACATCCTTCCAGCAGGAGAAAAAGCCATGTCTCAATTCTGGCTCAACATCCCCGGCAGCGCGCTCGTGATCGGCGCCGGTGCGTACACACCACTCCATCCTCCTGTCGGACGGGCTAACATCGAGTGCGAATCCCCCAGGCCAAAGCATCGGCAAAGCGACGGCGCTCGCGTTCGCCGCCAGCCAGAGCCGCGAGATCGAGGCGCTGATCGTGCCCACGGATATCACGAAGGAGGACGAAGTCGTGCACCTGCGCCAGAAGGCGAGGAGGTGTTTGGCCACATCGACTACTCCGTCAACCCGCCGGCGTACGCCACTTCCCTTCCCTCCCCCTGGGCGATCTGACACAGGTACGTGCGTGCAAAGGCCATGGGCGGTAGATTCAAGTACATGGGCGAAGCGAGCGCGGACGAGGTCTGCGCCTAGCTAGACACGAACGCCATCGGCTTCTTCCCAGTGTTCTCCATAGTCTAGCCCGTCCGTCCTGGGCCTCGGACGGGGACTGGACTGCCTATCTCCAGTCTGTTCATAGATAGGACGGGACTAAATACAATTTACACCGTCCGTCCAACCTCTGGGCTGGGACCGACGGCGGTCGACTGCCAAGACGCCGCAAAACGGTGATATTTCCAGAACCCAGCGAGATCTGAGTTATATCATCAACGAGGCCACCATTTCTAGCGGGGGTTTGGCGGAAGCTGCATTAACCGGTTGTGGTCGGGGTGCAAGCCTTCGCCAGAGTAAGATTTTTGCGCGGACTGCGGACAGGAGAACCTGGCAAAATGTACGCCGCCATGATCTATATAGGTCGCATGCGAGTATGAATAAACAAAAAAAAAAAGCCGGAGTACGAATTAGGGGAAATTTTCATTCACCAAGTGCAATCGCGTGACATACATATTACATAACAATTTGTACTACTGCCGTCCGTCGCATAGCTTTTTTTTTTTTTATTTATTTATTCATTACTCGCGTGCGACTTATCTAGATCATGGCGAGGATATGTACTGTCCGTTTCCTGTCCGCTGTCCGCGCAGTGGCGGCTCGTTGCAAGCACCCCTTTTGCCCTCCGCCCAGGCCTGTCCCGAGAACGTGTGGTGCGCACCAAGGAGATTACAAAAGGAAGGGACAAAAGAGAAGAAAAGCGAGCGTGTAGAACAAAGGAAAAGAAGAAGAAAAGAACCCCGCCTACACCGTTCCTGCGGACGCCATGAAGTCGGGTGTGGGCAGGAACAACGGCGGTTCCCCCCCAACGTCCGGCTCCTCGGTCCCCACTCCCTGCTCCTCCAGCCACTCCCACACCTCCAGCTCCGACACCGCGCTCACAGCGTCATCCTCTGCCTCAGCCGGCACCCGCCTCCCCACATCCGTGGAGGAGAGGAAGCCCAGTACTGCCCGGCTGCACCTCCCATCGGCCAGGAGGTCCCGCGCCTTCCACCGGTCCTTCCATCTCCCAGTCTCCTTCTTCACCTCCGCCCACAGGATCTTCTGCTGCGGCCTCCACTCGGGGCACTCCTTGAAGAGGTGGCCCCGGGTCTGCGTCTGATATCGGCACCACCAGCATTGCGGGGTGGGTCGTTTCTTCGTCCAGTTGAGGCACTGCCCGGTCAGGCAGTGCCCCGTCTTGAGCTGGTAGAACCGCGAGGCGAGCCTCTTGGAGCTCCCAGCTACCGTGCCATCGGGCCGCTGGCTCTCAGGCAGCCGGTACTTCTTCTTGGAGGTTCGGCCCCCGCCCATTGGCGTGCCTCCACCCACTTCTTCTCCGAGATTTCCCGCTTGAGGTTGGCGAGAGATCGTGGGAGAGGCGCCACCCGCACTTCTGTCCGGCCTGGGGAGCTCAGCCACCCCACCCCGCGGGTTTTCGGCTCCCCTGCTGCAATCTTTGCCCACTCATCGGCCTTCTCATTGCCGGCGACACCCTTATGAGCTGGGCCCCATCGGATTTCGATGATGATGCCCGGCCTAGCCCTACGCAGCGTGGCGATGTGCTTCCGCGCGTGGAGGGCGTACCGTTGCCCCGGCCAGGTTCGTCCGACGCCATCAGCCTGATGGCTGCCTGTGCATCCGAGAATATGGTGACCCGTTCGGGGGTCGCGTTCCTTTGCGCTGCCACCTCCAGCGCGTGGGCAAGGGCGGCACACTCTGCGTCATAGGCCTCTTTGGTTGCTGCCCATGTGCACTTTGGCGCCCGCCCAGGTTAGGCCCCTCTTCCACACCACCGAGTATCCGGTAGCCCCGTCGTCCAGTTTCGACCCATCCGTGAACATGGTCAGCCCGGGTCGGGTTTTCCCTGCCTCCTCTTTTGCCTCGGCTTCCTCCTCTTGCAGCAGCTCCACGTCGAGGGTTTCCGGCTCCTTGAGCAGCACTGCCCTCTCTGTCTGTCCGCCGTATGCGAGGGCGTTCTTGAGCCTTCGCCCTATTTCAGTGGGGGCTTCCACCCCTCTGGTGCCTGGTCCCCTTCTGGTAGGCTCAGTAGCCGTAGCCCAAAGCGCCGCTGTCTGTTCTCCAGCTGCGCTGTTGCTGCCCTGAGGCCGGACTCCATCAGCCTTCCCACATCCGTGGTGGAGAGGAAGTCCGGTACTGCCCGACTGCACCTCCCGTCGATAAGGGGGTCCCGGATCTTGAACCGGCTCTTCCCCTCTCGCTTTCCTCCCGCACCTCTACCCACAGGGTCTTCTGCTGGGCCTTCCGCTCTGGGTACACTTTGAAGAGGCGATCCCCTGCCTGCGTCCGGTACCGGCACCACCAGCACTGAGCGGTGGGCCGATTCTTCGTCCGGCGTAGGTACTGCCCAGTAAAGCAGCGACCTGTCTTCAGCTGGTAGAACCTCGAGACGAGCCTCTTAGAACTCCCCGCAACCGCGATGTCGGGCTTCTGCCTGCTCGGCATCCTGTACTTTTTCCTGGAGGTCCGGCCCCCTGCCCATTGCCGTGTCTCTGCCCACTTCTACTTGCGCGAGCGGCGGGAGGTATGCTTTCCGCCGATAACGTGGAACGGTCTCGAACTCTGGGCTTTTCGTACGAGGTGGCTGCTCTTGCCGTCGTCGTCATTGGGCGCGATAGGCAGGTCTGATGGGGATTATCCAGGCCACGGCTGCAAGAAAAAAAAAACACGATGCATTCGCCAAATATCTACGTACACATGTGGGGGTATCCCCATCGGACTCGGTCGCTACAGCTTCGCCGTCCGTCTCTTGTCCCTCTCCTCTGCGTCCTCTTTGATGAGCCTGGTAGTGAGCGCGGCCAGCCCCGGGATGAGCCGCTCGAAGGCGCCGGCGTTCTCGGAGCTCGCCTGCCTCCGCGCGAGGCGTGCGGCGACGCCCTGGGCGATGACCGAGTTGCGGCAGAGCATGAAGGCAAGGCCCCAGTTCTGGCCGTGGACCGTCCAGCCGACCGCGCGTTCGTAAGCGCGCACGGCCTCGTCCCGGGTGGGCAGGCCCGGGGTGGCGCCAGGCAGGAAGTCGGTCGCGTCGCGCAACGGGCTCGTGTCCGGGTTCGCGGCGAACAGGAACGGCGAGAGCAGGTTGCAAAGGTCGCTGAGCGGATGGCCCAGCGTCGACAGCTCCCAGTCGAGGATGCCGACGACGCGCGGCTCGACCGCGTGGAAGATCAGGTTGTCGATCTTGTAGTCGCCGTGGATGATGACCGTCCGGTCCTGCGGCAGCGTGCGCGAGAAGTACTCCATGTTCTTGTCGAAGCCCGGGATCGGCCCGACCGTGGTGCCCGTGTCGAAGTCGCGCGCGGCGCTCTGCGCCGCACTGACCGTCGAGAGCGTTCGAATCTGCCGCGCGTAGAACCCGCTCGGCTTGCCGTAGCCCTCGAGCCCGATGCTGCGGAAATCGGTGTGGTGCAGCAGCGCCAGCGTCGTCAGTGCCGACTCCCACATCGCCCGCCGGTCCGCCGCTGACACCCCCGGGATCGACGGATTCGAGAAGATCCGCCCTGCCACGAACTCCATCACGTAGAACGGCGTGCCCACTACCGACGCGTCCTCGCACAGGACTATCGCCTTCGGAACGGGCACAGGAGTCGGCGACAGCGCGGCTAGAATCCGGTACTCGCGCTCGACCGCGTGTGCTGTCGGGTTCAGCAGCTTTCCCGGCGGCTTCTTGCGCAGCACGTATTGCGCGCCGTTGCTCGCTGTCAGGAGATAGGTCGGATTCGATTGACCGTAGCCGAACTGCGCCCGTCAACAAATAGTGCCCTTCGGTAGGGGAGGAGTACGTCGGTTTACCTGCTTGACGTCCAGAGGAGTTTGAATGTCGGTCTTTGAGACGAGGTAGCGTTCGAGCGACGGGATGTCGATGGGCTGACGTATCGGGCCTGCCATGTCTGCTGTCTGCTGTCTGCTCGACTTGTGGTTGTGGGAATGCCGAGGAAGTAATTGAGATGGAGGTTGTGAGGGGGATGTTCCGTAGTTGGCGAGACGGACGCACCGAGGTTCGGCTCATGTAGGGCGAGATAGATATGTACTCTACATATCTACCGATCGTTCTTGCGGGATCGTTGCGCACCCCTGGCGGCAACGGTGAGACTGTGGCCTGTTAGGCACGTGCCCCACAGATGAGGCATGGCTCATTGAAAGATCCGTGCAAGAGTTACCTAAGCATCTTGGTTCTCATATGTAACCCTGGATGGATCGCTCTTTATATACATCGAGTGTCCCGGTGGAGCCAGTTGTCTAACCGAGCGACTAGAGAGATCGTGAAATACAGTTTCACCTAGTACCATGTGCGGAACAGCAAGATAGGTAATCAGGCGCGGCTTTACCGGCGATGCAAAGAGATACTTAGACCAAACGCCAGAAGGGAAAGGACGACCTCTAATTATAAATGCGCTACAATTCATCGTGTACTGGTTCCGCTGCTGGCTTTGTGCCGTAGCGGTATGCAGCTTCCTCCTCAGCCACCTCGGCCTCCTCACCGCCTCCTTCACTTCATGCACCTCTTCCGCACCCATTCAAGTGACTCCGATACTACAGCCTCCTTTTCTAATGATTCCGACTCACCGGCTACAGCCTCCTTCCTCGCTTCTACAACCGCACTCGCGTCTCCCTCCTCCGGCTCAGACTCCGCCTCTTGCGGTGTTGGAGCATCGACACGTCTACTCATCGTGTTCCTCACGACTGTAGCCCCCTCCTCCTCCGCAGTGGCAATGATCTTGGAAACAAACTCACCCATAGCCCTCGTATCCTCCCGCTCTGTTGCCTTCTCCGGCTCGCGCAACACGTCGCTCGAGATAACGATGGGACTCTGCATGATCACCGCCCTCGTCTGCGTCCTAGCCGCCACACTGGTCTCTGTCCCTTTCCCCACCTTGACCGCCAACCCCACGGACCCTGCAACAACCCACCAGGTCGTCTTCACCGGCCAGACCAGCAACAACCAGATCGGGCCCCAGAACAGCCTCCTGAGGATGATCCACAGCAGCATCCCGATAAGCATCTTGATCGCCATCTCGTAATACCACCGATCGCTCTTATTCTTTTTGACCAAGTCCCTGATGAGCTCTCTACTTTTTCCCAGCACATCATCGAATGCCGAGTACCTCTCCCCCAGTTCTCTCAACGCTTCGGTACTCTGCGCCAGCGTTTCGCTCGCAAACCGACTTTTCTGCAGCTCCCCCTCCAGCAGCGCCTGGGTGCGCCGGAGGGCGGCGGTGACATCCTCTCCCGCGCTCACCAGCAGCTCCTTCTGCGAAACATTCTCGTTGCCCTTTTCTTCGCGCCTCTGGCGGCCGGCGAACAGAGCTTCGCGCTCCTCGTTGCGCTTCGCGGCGAGGAGCGCCTTGCGGTAAGCTCGGCGCGCGATCCGGAGGTCTTCTCCGACCTTAGCCGTGTGAGAGGAGGGAGTACTGTCGGCGAGAGCTTCGTACGAGGCTTCGGCGGTGCGCAGGGTGTGGTGGATCTGCTGCGAGAGTGCGGTGCGCGCGGATTCGGAACTGAGCTTGCTGAGCTGCGAGATTTGGGACATGCACTGCTAACTATCAGCGGACGTCGGACGACAAGAAGGAACCACGGGAAACTGGCGTCTCTGTGGGTAGCCGACAGCGAGGACAATTGCTCGGAGATGGAGATTAAGTCTGCCATTGCGGGTACAGGAGGCGAGGGAAAATTTAGTGACGTTGGAGCTGTAGCTGTACCGTTCCTGGATAGCTGCCATGGGAAGTACAAAGTGGCATCAGAGGGCTTGGCATCAGAGGGCTTGGCAATTGTAGTTAGACGCAGGGCTTGGCACCGAGTATGATGAAACTTGATCCAAGTACAACAGAAATCAGAACAAACAGC
>Ga0307512_10004596_pt1 | contig 15029 bp, 11 predicted proteins | sample 14_EM_MG_FD_200267 | JGI IMG/M metagenome (GOLD analysis project Ga0307512, IMG submission 200267) | Populus trichocarpa ectomycorrhiza microbial communities from riparian zone in the Pacific Northwest, United States - 14_EM | ecosystem: Host-associated > Plants > Roots > Unclassified | place... | reverse complement strand
CAGGTGTGTAGTAAACATTCTTTATAGTCAAATACAGTCTTAATCCCTCCATTGCAGTCCCCTTGGTCCTCTGTGACTCAAGGGCCCTTTATATCTCGGGTTTTAACAGAAAGCTATGTTACAGAGGAGCCTTACAGAAACACTTTAGGAGAAAATTTTATGGCGAGGAAGAAGGTATGTTTCAAACATGTTTGTTCGCTTCTTGAGGGCAGGGATGTATAGGCTCATACGGGTTGGAACCTGTTTTGGCATCAAGTGAAGACAATATCAGCACACATGTCAAACAACGGCAGTGGAGAATTCACAAGTACTACCTACCACCTTTTCCATCCAATAGAACCGTAGTACTATGTGCCATTTCTCACAGCTCCGTGCTCCAAAAGTAGCTGCATGACGCCTTGAAATTGTCCCCTTGACGCGAGGTGCAAGGAAGTCGACCTGAAATTGTCCCGGGAGTTCACATCTGCACCATGCTCAATGAGCATGCGAGCAAATGCCACGTGTTTCCCCCTTAAAGCGAGATGCAATGGTGTTGACTTGTAATTGTCGCAGGAATTCACATCCGCTCCGTGCTCGATGAGCATGCGAGCAAATTCAATATGTCCACCCTTTGATGCGATGTGCAATGGCGTCGACTTGGAAATCTTCCGGGAATTTACATCAGCACCGTGATTGACGAGCGCACGAGCAAATTCCACATGTCCGCCCTTCAACGCGAGATGTAATGGCGTAGACTTGTCGCTGTTACGGGGCTTCGCATACTCCACGAGCACTCTAGCGAGTTCCACATGTCCGCCCTGAAACGCAAGATTCAAAGGAGTTGTCCCGTCCTTATCCTCAGCATTCACCTCTGCACCATTCTCGATGAGCACCTGAGCGAACTCCACATGTTTTCCCATCAATGCAAGATGCAACGGAGTCGACTTGTCATCGTCTGGGGCGTTCAGATCTGCGCCATGCTCGACAAGTTTCTGAGCAAATTCTACATGCCCACCTTTCAGAGAAAGATGCAACGGAGTCAATTTACATTTATCCGGAGAATTCACATCCGCGGCATGCCCGATGAGCATGTGAGAAAATTCCACATGTCCACCCTCCAATGCGAGATGTAATGGAGTTGAGTTGTCATCGTCCTGGACATTCACATCTGCGCCATTCTCGACGAGTATCCGGGCAAATTCCATTTGTCCACCCTTCAACGCGAGAAGTAACAGAGTCAACTTGCCATCGCCCTTGGAATTTACATCCGCACCATGGTCGACGAGCACCTGGCCAAGTTCCACATGTCTGGCCTCCAAAGCAAGAAGCAATGGAGCCAAGTTGTCACCGTTCTGGGTATTCACATCCGCGCCATTATGAACGAGCAGCTGAGCGAATTCCACATGTCCGCTCTTCGATGCAAGATGCAACGGAGTCACCATGTCTCTGTCACGGGAATTCACATCCGCACCACGATCGACAAGCATCCGAGCGAATTCCATATGTCCTCCCTTCAATGCAAGATGCAACGGAGCTGACTTGTCATCGCCCTGGGCATTCACATCTGCGCCAAGCTCAACGAGCACCCGAGCAAATCCCACATGTCCACCTTGAGAAACGAGATGCAACGGTGTCAACATGTCCCTGTCACGGGCATTCACATCCGCGCCATGCTCTACAAGCATCTGAGTGATTGCCACATGTTTTCCCCGAGACGCGAGATGCAACGGAGTTGACATGGACCTTCTGTCACGGGCATTCACATCCGCGCCTTGCTCGATGAGTACACGAGCGAATTCCACATGTCCGGCCCTCAACGAAAGATGCAATGGAGTTAAAGTGTCTCTGTCTTGTGCATTCACATCCGCGCCAAGCTCGATGAGCAACCGAGCGAACACCACATGTCCGCTCTGAGATGCGAGATGCAACGGAATCGACTCGCGAATGTCCCGAGAATTCACATCTGCACCATGCCCGACGAGCACCCGAGCGAATTCAACGTGACCGCCGTAAACAGCAAGATGCAACGGTGTCGACTTGTGATTGTCCTTGGAGTTTACATCTGCACCATGCTCGACGAGCAGACGAGCAAATTCCACAAGTCTGCCCTTCACCGCGAGATGCAATGGACTTGACTTGTAGTTGTCCTGAGAATTCACATCCGCACCGTGCTTGATGAGCATGCCAGCAAATTTAATACGTCTTCCCTTCAACGCGAGGTGCAATGGGGTTGACTTGCAAATGTCCCGGGAATTCACATCCGCTCCATGATGAACAAGCATCCGGGCAAATTCCATCTGTCCGACCTTCAGAGCAAGATGCAACGGAGTCGACTCGCTGCTGTCCCTGGTACTTGCGTGCTGGGAAATCACCCGAGCAAGTTCCACATGTTCACCCTGAAACGCAAGATGCAACGGAGTTGACCCGTCTTCATCCTCGGCGTTCACATCTGCGCCATGCTTGATGAGCCTCAGAGCGAATTCCATATGTTTACCCTTCAACGCAAAATGCAACGGAGTCGACTTATTATCGATCTTGTGATTCACGTCTGCGCCACACTCGACGAGCACCCCAGCAAAATTTAAGTCTCCGCCTTGCAACGCAAGGCTCAACGGAGTCGATTTGTAGAGGTCCTGGGCATTCACATCGGCCCCAAGCTCGACGAGTTTATAAGCGAATTCCATATGTCCGCCCATCAATGCGACATGCAACGGACTCGACTTGTGAATGTCCAGGACATTCACATCAGCGCCAAGCTCGACGAGTACACGAGCGAATTCCACATGTCCGCCCTTCAACGCGACGTGCAGCGGACTTGATTTGTATTGGTCCTGGGCATTCACATCCGCTCCATTATCGACAAGTACACGAGCGGTTTCCACGTGTCCGCCCTTCAACGCTACATGCAACGGAGTCGATTTGTATTGGTCCTGGAAATTCACATCCGCTCCAATATCGACGAGCGTCTGAATAATAGTCACGTGACCACGTCTCGAAGACGTATGTAACGGTGTTTGATTGACACCGAAGCTCGTCTCATTCACGTTTTGTGAACATTCGATGACAAGAAATGCCGTCAAGCTATGGAAGCCATAGAAAGCAGTATAATGCAAACGACTTGTTTTGAGTTCTGTCGGGTGCGTGGGTTGGTAGTGTCGATTCCATGACCGAAGTGGGTCAAATAACCCGAGTAAGACTTGATACCGTCGCGTTCTCGGGTCAAAAAGATGCTTCATCGCGTCTTGCATCCCTTCCGACACATTCTCATGTCGTGCGTGATCGGCCCAGTGCTCGGCGGCATATTCAGCAAGAGGAAAATTCTTCAGAATATCGCTTGGAGTGGTTTCGCGGAGATGCAACAGAAGACCCAGACAAGCTTGTGCAACAAGTGTATGTGCGGATGTTATAGAAACACAGTAACAGGAAATAGTGTCCCCGGCTGAGGCGAGGCGAGTTGACATCAGGAATTCTTTCACTGAAAAGTGTGAGAATTGGATAAATTCGTAATCCCGGTCTTTGACAACGGCAAGCAAACTGGAGCAGGTGGAGAGGACGGCGTCTAATGGGTCTGCTGGGCGCCACCGGGGACGAAGTGTCGGAGTTGGTCCTGCCTTGAAGTCTAACGCGAGAAATTCTGCAAGTTCCTCGACACGAAGTGGGCGAAATGAGACTGCGACACATTGAAAGATGCGGTGCGCCAATTTCCAGTTTGCTTTATTGATATCTCGTAATGTGCGTTCGTACGTCCCGTCGAGGCTTTCTGGTAATTCCTCTAAAGCTTGCTGGATATGGGGGTGACGGCAACGCCGGAGGAACTCCAACTGACAAAAAACCCAATGGAACCTGTATCAAAGATATCAGCAAGCATGGTGGGACATCCTGCCATTTAGACCTCACATTCCATCGGCTTTCCTCGTCAGTACATCGACGACTAGTTCTTTGTCCTCCAGTCTCCACCTTTCCATCTTCGCATCCGTGTAGACAATAGACCTGACGTAGTTGAAAATATCCTGCCTTTGTCCGCTCTCATCGTGTAGGGATACAGTTTGAAAAGGTAAACGATCAATGGTGGTTTTAATGTCGACCTCGGGTCGGCTCGTGATGCAAATGTGTAAACTTTGCAGGTGTAAGTCAACGAGACTCTCCAGGAAAACTAAAACCTTTTCGCGAGGGGAAGGCATTCCAGAGGTGTCTGAACACTCGTCCAGTCCATCAATAATTATGTATACGGGTGCTTGACCGGGGCGTTTCAACATGTTTTTAAGGCATTCGATGAGCTCGCCGTCACTAGGTTCTCGCGACCCATCACCGTGCGCCGAATAGAACTTGGAAAAAACGGTGGCGTAGGAACCAGAGTGATCAAAAAGCTGAAGTAGCAGAGATGACACCAATCCACGAAGGTTCTTCTTGTTGACATCCCGGAAGTCGCAGTAGAAGAACGCCAACGAGGCCAGTCCCCTTTTTCGAATCTCAAGGACGTCCTCGATGATGATGGAACTAGACAAACCCCATAGGTTCTCGCTACAGGGCTACAAGAGGGAGAACATACCAAATAACGCTCTTTCCCGCGCCAGCTACGAAGGTGAAATCGCCAATTTCAGCAAGATAGGTGCGTGTGAGACACAGACACCCACGTTTCCCATGAATCCACAGTAGCGAATCTGGACCAGAAGATTTCCATTTTGCGAAAGTATTGCCCTCGATGAACCATCTCGACGTTCCTTTATAGTGAGATTCGCGAGTAGTGATGTGGTTCTTCTGTAGGTCCGGAGGAGAGAGCCACCGTCGAGCCCCCCCCTGCAAATCCCTATCTATTTAACCATATCAATGTCCCTGAACAGCGACGTGGGTAAAAGGGTGGCTTACGTAGTGCTTCATTCATTAGATCTAAAGCCTCTTGCATAATTTCTATCATGCAGTCAGGCATACTGGTAGCTTTAATCTCACAGATTAGACATACTTAGCGCATCCCAGATCATGTCCGCCGATGCTTTTCCGTCTAGAGTGCAGGACCTTCAACACTGAAATACTTATCATGCTAGATAGAGTTGCCTCACCATCCACGACTATCCGCATATGCTGAGCGAGACCGTGAACAACAGCAAGGGTCTGCGTTGCAGTTGCATGAGCCTCCTTGAAGGTTAATCGATCGAGTCTCTGTAGCGCCGACTCGACTTCATTTTCTCCCAGAATCTTATTTACTATTTTCCCTGTATCGTGTTCGGTCAAGTGACCCATAATGGGCCTGGCTAGTGATGCACTTACATGGTCGACTCTGTTTAATCTGCTTGGTCACGAGGGCGATGGTGGAAAGCAGTTCCACCATTATTTTGACAATAATTTTCCCCATGTCCGGCGTAATGGCCCAAATGGGAGGCTTGGGAGGCTCGGAGCGCTTGAAACGATTGATGTGAATACCGAGTCGTCCCAGGAAGTGTTCGATTGTCTCCAGTAGGTTAATAAGCGCGTCGTAGCTTGAGTTACTGCCTTTGATTGCCTGACAAATTTGGATGTCAGACGTCACCAGAAGGATGTACAATTTAGAATCGGGAACGACAGACAGCGAGTAGGATGCCAAAGGCTGTAAAGATTGGTTTTGCAGAGGGGAAGTATACCTATAGAATGACCATTAAAAATCGGGAACACCAAAACTGTGTCAAACGTACCTTATCAATGCCCTCTCCAAGAGTTGTGATCATAGAAAGCTCGTGGAGGACATGGACCCCCCGCTCGAGGGATCTCATGATTTTGCCGTCGTCCCCTAGAAATCCGGTAAAGGCCCGAGCTTGATGTTGGAGGATGTCCATGACAGAGTGGACAGTATGGCAATTCTCGAGCTCTCTAGCGAGAGGATGGTCGATCAATTTGAACCCTGTCTGTTTCTCATAGTTGTGCAGGGCAGCGTCGAAGGGCAACAGAAGCCTAAGATGAGGATCAGGTCTCTGTGAGTCGCTCATTGTATCAAATTAGGTGGAAAGAAATATCTGTAGAAGTAGAAAAACAAGGGATGTGTGAGGATAGGGCAGATGATGGACGTGTAGAGTCAAGGAACAACGAGGCATAACTTACGCCTGGTGCAGGCCTGGTGCAATCCACATATCACAGCCCCCAGTCTGACAATAAACGTAAACGCCGAGCGGTTTTCGGTTACTCGGGATCTGAGATCCCGAGATCTGGAACGTTTGAAACCTCACAGGCCTCACCATTTACCGTTTGGTTAAGTATTACCGTACAGTATTCTGGGGCTTACAGTGAGTCATTTGGTATAATGTTTTTGGAATTCCGGCCATTTGTTGAGATAACTTATGGTCAAAGCACTGAAGTTGTCTTTTTTCTCCCCAAATTTCACACGCGGACAAGTCCGGTGGGGTCAAAACGACAGTAAGGAGAGCTCATTATGCATTATGCATTATCCCCCCCTTTCTCGCTCGGTTCTATATCTGTACATTCCATCTGCGCAAGAAAGTTATTTCTTCATGTTCGGTACGTGCCAGGGCTACCACAGGCCGAGTAATTGACTTCTTCCCCGTCAGACCATTGCAAGAACCAAGTCTCGACTGTGTAGTCTCTCTCTCCCTCTCTTCCTGAAAGCTGAAAGTTTCCGGTGTCTGCCTCGAAGCGCCTCGAAGCGATGATTTCACCAGCATTCCCCCACTGTCAATGTTGTGGGGCCTACTGCCTGGGATCCCGTAGGGTGGTGTGCCGGGCGACGGCTACAGGATATGCCGACTAGCTAGAAACTGATGCCCCGTCACAGATTGTCGGATCGTTGATTAAGTGAGTGCATCCTACCCCTACTTTGCACCATTTCCAGAAGCGTTGATCCCAACTTGCATCCATTAAACCTAAACTTGTCGACAACTCCCAATGCCATAATGCACCTCGTCAGTTCTTTCGATTCCTTGACCTTTCCTCTCGCAGTTATGTTACATGCCCAGCCACCGCCGCACCAGTTATCACCGTCGGGACAATGCCTCCCTTTTCCCCCCACTCTTCGCGCCTCAATACGTGGCAGCACCCAGATGCCACTGCGAATCGACGAAGATGAAGTCTTGGATACTAGACGGACACATCAGTGATGTCCCGCACCTTACCCTCCCATCCTCGTCGGTGCGTTGAGTTTGTACTGTATGCACAGGCAGATGGCGTGGGTGAGCGAGAGTGGGGTGTGATATGAGATCTATTGCCGATGGGAAAACTGCTCGGGGAAACCCGGGACCGGCGCAACAGCCAAGTACAGTACAGTACAGGTTTTTATCTGATCTTTACTGTAGTGATCCGTGTCCGTGTTCTATGGCGGTGATAATGGTACAAATAATACATGCAGTGGGATGTATACATCATACTCGCCCATTTTCACGTAAAGGGCATAACCCGCTTGGTATGTCGAGGTGGTCCAGCATCCGGAGACGCTCGCAGAGCTCCTTGCCACAAGTGGGTGAGATGACACCAAGACACATCGGACGATGCGGCGAGCGAAAGTTCAATTTGCCTTGTCGATAGCGATATCTCACTATATGCGTTCTTACGTCCCATCGACGCTACCTGATAATTCCTCCAAAGCTTGCCAGATACGGGCGGGCAGGCAATGCCTGAGGAATTCCAACTGATACGAAGCCCAACCGAACCTGTCTCATAGATATTAGCAAGCGTACCAGAAATTCTGTCATTTAACCCTCACATTCCGTCAACGTTTCTCGTGAGTACGTTAATCACCACTTCCTTGTCCTCAGTTCTCCATTTTCTCATCTTCGCGTCCGTGTTGACAACAGACCGGACGTAGTTAACTATGTCCTGCAGTTGTCCGCTCTCCTCTTCAAGGGAGACAGTACGAAAGGGTAACGGGTTAAGGGCGGTTCTGATGTCAGCCTCGGGTCGGCTCGTGATGCAAATCCGGAGATTTTGAAGATGTAAGTCGACGAGTCCCTCCAAGAACCTCAAAACCTTTTCGCGAGGAGAAGGTATGCCGAACGTGTCTGGACACGCGTCCAATCCATCGATAATGATGTATACTGGCGCTTGACCTGGTTGTTTCAGCATGTGACTAAGACATACTATGAGTTCGTCGTCACTAGGTTGTCGCGATCCATCACAGTTGACAGAATGGAAGTCGGAAAGAATTTTGGAGTAGGAGTCCGAGTGGTCGCAAAGTTGTACTAGCAGAGATGACACCAATCCACGAAGGCTCTTCTTGTCGTCATCCTCGGAGTCGCAGTAGAAGAACCCCAACGATGCGAGTCCCTGTTTCCGCATGCCATCGACGTCTTCGACGATGGTGGAGCTAGCCAACTCCATGAATCTTCGCTGCGGAAATGGAATGCAAGATGAACATACCAAATGACACTCTTCCCCGCACCAGCTACGAACGCAAGATCGTCAATTTCGACAAAAATGGAGGCATGGGCGACCCAGACACGCACATTTTCCATAAATACATAGTAGCGAATCTGGACCAGGCGATTTCCATTTCGCGAATGTATCAGCCTTGACGAACCATGTCGATGTCCCTGCGTAGCGCGATTCCAGAGCAGTGTTGTGATTTCTCCACGGGTCAGGAGGGAAAAGCCATTTTCGAGTCTCTCTCTGTAAATCCTTACCTATGAGACCGTCTCAATATTCTCTATCGACAAGGGTAAAAGGAATGGCTCACGTTGTGATTCGTTCATGTTGTCCAAGATATCTTGCATCATTTCTAGCGAACCATCAGAAACATAGACCAGATCTTATTATCCATCAAACATACTTAGAGCATCCGAGATAGCATCTCCTGATGCTTTGCCGTCTATAGGTAACGACGGTCAACAGAGAACGTGAGTCAAACCGGATGGAGTTGACTCACCATCCATGACCACCCTCATATTCTGGACGAGACCGTGGACAACATCAAAGGTTTGTGTTGCAGTCGCACGAGCCTCATCTAGGGTCAACCGATCGAGTCTCTGTAGCACCGATTCGACTTCATTCTCTCCCAGGATCTTCTTCACCAATTTCACTGCGTCGTGTTCAGTCAAGGGACTAATGGACAGGGATACACTTACCTGGTCGACTCTGCTTCATCTGCTTGGTCGCGAGTGCGAGGGTGGAAAGTAATTCTACCATTATCTTAACAAGGATTTGTCGCATCGGCGCCGTGAGGGGTATATCGATATAGATCTCGAGTCGGCCCATAAAGTGTTCGATAGTCTCTAGTAGATCGATAAGCGCGTCATAGCTGGATTTAACGTCCTTGGCCGCCTGACACGTCGGACGTCAGAAGGATACGGGATTAGGAACCGGAAAGACAGACAGTGAGGAGGATGCCAACGGCCGCGAAGATTGGTTTTGCGGGAGGGAATGCCTATCGATCGAGCGTCAGGAACTGGGAATACCTCAAAACACCATCCAACGTACCAGACCAATACCCTCCCCGAGAGTTGTGCTTGTGGAAAGCGCGTGGAGAACGTGGACTACTCGCCAGAGGGATCTCTTGAACTTGCCATCAGCCCCTCGAAATTTTGACAGGTTCCGACCTTGCTGTTGGAGAACGTTCATGATAGAATCGACAGTATGACAATTTTCGAGCTGCTTGGAGAGAGGATGATCGACCAGTTTCAGCTTTGTCTGTTTCTCATAGTTCTGCAAGGCCGCGTCGAAGAGCAGCTCAAGGCTAGAACTTGGCGAGTCGCTCATTGTACGGGGATAGAAGTGTGTCTAGGAGTACAAAAATGTGCCGTGTGAGGATGGGATCGCTAGTGGACGTTGTAGTTTTGAAGGACTCTTGAAGGTCGAGGAGAGAACGAGGCGCACAGACGGTGCATGGCGGTGATGCTCAAGCAGGCAGTGCAACTGAATCGCCTGCGGCAGTTTTCAAAACTGGGCTCCAAGCCACGTGGCATCGAACAGCACTTGCGGCACCCGCTCGGGGTGCGCTATTTCCTCTTTGCTTCTACCTCTGTGCAGTTCCATAGGCGCGAGGATATTCACCCTCGTTTCCTGTATGTGCCAACGACCAAACACAATGCGCAATTCATAGCAAGCCGTCACTGCTCCTGTCGCTTCATCTCCGAACTCGCACTGGAGCTAGCCTATCCCGTATCCTCTTCCCCCCTTCATCCTACAAGCTCCCTAAAAACATCCTCAATTTCCTTTTCATAATCGTACCTAGGACGACATCGTGATTGTTCAGCGCTTTTATCCGATAAATTCACCGGTATTGCGCCACGGCCTGCGCTGTGGGGTCCACAAGCAGGGCACACATGGGGGAGCGCGATGGTGGTTGTCAATGGGAAGTAGCCCGACGTTCGACGTTAGTGGCTTGTCCTTTCTCTGGCACTGGAGATGTGATGGTCTCTACCTCTATATGTGAGTCTTCATGTTGAAAATTCGTCGATTCAATATTGCAGCTATTAATTTCTTAGACAACTCCCACTTTTTGAGGATATCCTTCATCAATTCCCTTTCTAGTCGTTCCTTTCTTGTCATACCCGCTGCTACGAAGCTATTACCGCTCGGCGATGTCGTGCATTCTTTTGGACGTACCCGACCTTCTGTGCCTAATTATACAATTCGCATGGCAGGGCTCAAACGGTGCTGCCCATCGACTATATCTTCGCTGTCGCTCAGACACACATTCAATACCCCGTCGTCTTATCCTTTACGATGTGATCATAGCGGTGGCACTCATGGCGATAGGACCCCTCCACTACGGCTTGTAGGACCATGAACATACGTCGTATCAATGGCCATCGCGGTTCCTGACCAACATCACCCCGAGAAGACCAGGGCCCTCGCCGCTTTCGTTGCGCAGTTTGGGAGGTGACTCATCTCTACACGCCGTTTAGCAGGCCAGTTTCGTAGCTTGTACCAACTCGAGTCACTCAACAACCTTTGTTCCAGCTACCTTAGTTATTGATCGACTTGTCCTGGCAATGGGCGAGTACACTGCTACCGTAGGGGATTTTAATCAAAGCTTCTTTCATATATAAGGGTCGATACACCACTGGCTAAGCTAAGATAAATGGACAATCGAACCACGGGTCTCCACGACAGCATAAGAACAGATCACGTGACACAGCAGAATGTAACTTAAGGCTGGTCCGGCAGCGAGTAACACCATCCCCTTTAGCCATATACCTGGAAAAGTATGTGAACGCAAAAGACCTCTCATCCTCTTGAACACATTTTTCGCCCCAGATGGCGAATGTGGTTGATAACTCTCCACGTGCCGGTCATGGCTCCCTGTACGTGAAGTTAAAATCGGCTATGACAATGCTGAAAGCTCATGGAAACTGACCCTAGGACACGTTAGTAGTCCTCGCGTCGTAATGTATTTGTACCACGTCAGTGACTGATCCCGCTGATTGTGTTGCCATCGTGTGACGGAAGTCGTCCAAGTGAAAGGGTGGATCCTGGTGATGGGAATCGTCATGTGTACTGGCGGTTCCGATAGTTCGAGCAGTATGTTGATCCAAAACCCTAGTGGATATAGGGAAGAGGACAGCGGCCGGGGCTGAGGCCGACGTAGGTGTGGGCTCGGGCGTCTGTTGTATGTGAGTAATCCGTGATACTGCGGAATCAATGGAAAGATGAAGCGGCGCTGCGGAAATTATGTCTTTGCTGACGACCGACATTGGAACGGGTGTCGATAAGGAGTCAAGCACCATAGAAGGGGAGATTGTTTCTAATTTGTTGACTTCCTGAAGAGTGGGGACGCTGCTAGAGGGTGAAGAAGGGATAGCGTTGGCTAGGTCTGAGACGGCGGAGATGTCGACGTTGCTTTGAGGTGTACCAGCGGAAGCTACGACCCCTGGTGACGTGACACGACCTTGGACTTCGAGAAGAGCTTGATGGGATGAAGCAGAGATGAGGGTACCACTGGATGTCAGCTCGGCTGCTGGGAGTGTGCAAGCCCGATTCGGACCTGGATTGAGAGCGGGAAACGAAGAGTTCGAGTCGGGCCCACTGTCTACAGAGCCACACGACGGCACGAAAGGGATGTTGTCATCATTGGCGATGGGATCAGAACATGCATCTGGGGCAGCATCGGCGCCTCGACTCAAAGCGAGATAGAAATGGCGAATCTCCCTGAGGATCAAACTGGGATTACTCCCATCCCCGCCCTTCCGCGATTCTTGAACGATGGTATCCCACAAGGCGCAGAAGTCTTGCCGTAGTCCAGGAAGGGTATTGTGGATGTCAAAAGACGGAAGTTGCCGGAGGACGTCTAAGCCCCAAGACGGGAAATCGGAGCGACAGAGCTGGTGAGTGATGTGAATCAAGATGGCAAGTGACGCGCTGTCTCCATCGTAATCTTTGCGGACGTTATCGACGGATTGCAGTGGGCCACGCGGCGGCCCATGCCAGCGCGCGCTGGAGATGTTGTCCAAGATCCTCGAAACTTGATCCAAACCCAGTGCTGCTCGGGCGGCATTGAGACAGATGAGTACTCGGCGACTTCTCACTGATTCGGGGATAGAATCGGATGAGAAAGCGCGATCCAAGAACCCTTGCAACGCGTGACAGAACTTGGTCCGAAACGCATCTGGTAATTCTTCTTTGAGATGATCCTTGACCACCTTCGAATCGAAGAAGCCAGGGATGGCCTCAAAAAACATTTCTAGTTCATCGTCTTTACCCAGACACGGTTGAAGCGTCGACTCCAAAATATCAACATCAAGCTCCGTCGACCGGCTTGGAATTGTGTCTTCGGCTGCCTTTTGTCTACCGTTGAAGAACCCTTCGCGATAGCAGTCGCGCAGCTCGTGATAGCGCTTCATGGTGTTAATGCAAAGGCCATGAAGGGGTGCTATGTAAGAAGAAAGCTTGAACGCAGCGTATAATGTGCCGAGATAAAGACGGAACACCCAGGGAGAAAGTGGCCCATAGTATAGCGTATCAGGCTTGAAAATCGGTTTCACGGTAAGTCGCACATAATTCACCCCCCCAACCACGACAAACAAAGCAGCCACAAAAGCAAGCACAAAATGATTGTTGTTGAGAAGATAAAGGAACCCACCGGAGATGAAGAAAAAGAGGGTTTGGGGTAGGTAGAAGATCGTCATACCATTTCCCGGCATAATATCAGGTGCTCGAGTATCAGCGACAAAGATCGCACGGATCCGCGCTCGCTGGTGTGGTGTATGTGATGGCTGCTGAGTGGCCACGATGTATCGTTTTGCCCATTCCTGATGTAATATTGCATAGAAGGCGGTCGCAACACTGAAAGCGGCACTTAGGAAGAAGAGCGAGTTTACCCAGATGGTATATCTTGGTGGGGTGAACGCTGGCGGTTTAGCCAAAGTGGGTGGAATCGATGTAGGAGAATTAGAAGCCAGAATGGAGAGAAGCTGATAAATATTCTCGAGATAGAACGCAGAGACATCCTGCGGATTTGGTCTGAGATCTTGGACCGTGACGGAAAGTGATGTAGCGACGGTCGCTAAGAATAGACCGGCCTATTTTTCTCATGTTGGTGTGCACAGCTACACGAAAATACTCATGAGGGCTCACGAAAACCAGCATTGCATCTGCGCTTCTTTGACAGCGTTCGGCCATCTTGTTGTCTTCTTCCTGTGCAAACTTGGAGTACATGGAATAGAGCGGCCATGAGCTATCACAGATGTGGGGTTCTCCCTGGCATGGCTGCAAGAACTGTGCCTGTGCTACCTCAGGCTGGAGGCGATGACCATCTAGCACTATACACCGTAATACACGTTGGTAAATTTGGTGAGGCAAAAAGACCGAAAAGCGGACAACATACCTGTATGTCCACCCTCGATATCTCTGTGACCAACTTGAGACATTCAACTTGATGAGGTATTGCGGGATGCTAGAACGGTGTATAAACAGATGTTGACACGACCTGGACAGACACCTCGAGGAGGTTGTAGTGGCCGCATGGAAAACACGAGGGAGACAATTCACACTATAACGTAGGCAGTTGGTCCACGTGCGAGTTCAAAGGGTTAGTCCCAAGGTTTGAGGAGGGTTCGCGATCCCGAAGGGAAAGCGAAACGGGGAGAAGTAGAGATGGGTAGCTCCGCGTGAGCCGCTTGACTGATAGTGAGTGGGACGAGACGAGGCTTGAAGAGAAGAGAAAGTGGGGGAAACGCGACGCAGAACTCATGGCACTCGTGGCCCTGCCCGGGAGACGCTCGGTGCCTGGTCTCCTGCTCCTGGTGCTGCGTGCGAATTTATATATTTTAACCTGTACAGTATCTAATTACAGTCTAGGCTTAGTAGGCTACTTGTCTTGACAACAAGGGTGAGGGGTAGGACGGAAAATAGAGAGCTGACAGCAACGCGCGCGCGCTGTCCTGTGGCGTCGGACATGTCGGGCGAGTCGGTCGGTCGATGTCGGACGATGAGGAAAGCAGAGGCTGTTCTGAGCCTAGCACCGATGCATGCCTTACAACACTCCGCGGAATGAGGGAGCGCATATTCAACATATTCCTCGGAATGGATGATAGAGGTAAAGTGTGTGAATGACGAGTCCAAGAACGAAACGGCATCGATTCAAAATACCGGCCCACTAGCACGTGACTGCTGTCGGGGGATGCCGTGGCGGCCGGGGCTTTGGCCAATGGCGCCCGACGCGGCGACGCCCAACACTCGCCCAACTGGCAGAATACAGTAGTGGAACCGGCCGTAGCCACCCCGTGGGGACACTTCACAGCTCGGAGTGACCATTCAGCCCCAGTGAAAACTGGAACCAAGAAAAACTGAGTAAATATGAGTTCATCGGCACTAAGCAGAGCCAGTCCGAGAACTTGCAGTGCGAATCTGAGAAAGTGATGCGACTTCAGAAAACCTCAGATAATTCTGAGTCATGTCCCTCTTATCGTCTGATCAACCACTTGAAAATATGCTATGTAAGGTCACCTTACAGTGCATGTATGCAGAACAACCATGATCCGACCCTTTTGCAAATTCTCATGCAAGACGCTGTCCTCCCACTTTCTTCTCTCTTCCTCCCTTCTCCAAAACCACCACCACCACCACCACCACCACCATTGCCTTTGCCAATGTCAACCACCTTGCCATCACTGAAACATGAAACCAACCACTCCCCT
>Ga0307512_10004595_pt1 | contig 15030 bp, 21 predicted proteins | sample 14_EM_MG_FD_200267 | JGI IMG/M metagenome (GOLD analysis project Ga0307512, IMG submission 200267) | Populus trichocarpa ectomycorrhiza microbial communities from riparian zone in the Pacific Northwest, United States - 14_EM | ecosystem: Host-associated > Plants > Roots > Unclassified | place... | reverse complement strand
TACATATAAGGATATCTGTCACCCCCCCCCCCCCCCCCTCCCGCTAATGACACCCGTAAGCTTCCCGGTGATCTGTATTCCTACCCATCGTCCCACATTCCTTCCTCCCGCATTCTGAACAGTGCTGACATGCATGGCCGCCTCTAGACAGTTGGTCAAAGCAGTTTATGGCGGACCCATTGGTCTATCCCAGGCTTTAGAAATCGCAGTAATGTCATCAGACACTACTAGCACTACAGAACCAGGTTCAAAGGTTACCTCACCCGCAATACAGAGGATCACATGCTGTTCCACACGGGTGAAAAAGAGGTCAGAAGTGTTGGTCGAGAATAACATGTTCATGGCAGAGAAAACATTGAAAACTACACTAGCAATAGCAAATAGAGCTGCAAAGCATCGTTGTTTGGTTATCCACCAGGGAACATAAAACTTGGTAAGATTTCTTCCTCCGTTCGCTCTCCTTGCAGACCGATACTCAACGGTACCTTAGGCCCAATATAATTAAACCCACTTATTTCTGCGGATACTCAGTGCAGATAGGAGGCGAAGCAGGATAAGCAGCAGTTATATTCGGTGTGATGTAGTATATATACGAGATGGGATATTCTGTATTTTGTGTTTTTTATCAATTGTTTGCTAGAATAATATATACACAAATTAAACATATGTCCGGAGATATATTATAATATGGAGGGGGCATATTTTAATGTCCATTTACGATTTTTTACTGGGTTTTCCCATTGTATGGTATTGCTTTTATTGCATATGTAATTGAGAAACCATGAATTTGATACTATTATTTCCCTTATATGCTACTGCGTATATTGCGTAAGTTACTGGAGACAAATTTATATCATATCGAGCGTATTGTTAGTACGATAATCCATTTCTGGTGTATGTTATTGAGTTTTTGTTCCTAAAAAGCTATGTTTTTCCGTATATTTTACTCTAGTTTTGGAGTAACAAACTGGATTTTTATGGCTTTCATACGAGGGTTTTCTTTGTTTGTTACAACAGTTAATTGTGTGTTGAATACAGCTGCGTTAATATGTCCTCATACTAGACATATAATCCTTTTATTCAAAAGTTACTCGGATTCAACGGCATAATTTTATCCACCTCAGCATAACTATTTATGCAAGTTTCGTGTACCAGTGACCACAGGGAAACATAGCCCCCTCACGCCACCCGCCACCTTTCCATCACCTACTGCTCCCCCCCCTCCTCCGACTGGCGCAGCCTCCAAGCGTGCCTTGCCCTGAACCGTGTCAAGCTTCTAGGAGCGACGACGGTATCTGGCAGGCCTTGGAGAAGTGCTGGGCCGTCTGATCGCGCTGGACGGGTGAAGGAAACCGGACGGATGCGAGGTCGCAAGGCCGCCCCGGCCCCCACTCGTCTGGGCACCGCCACCACCACCACCCATCGCAGCCTCACGTCCGGCGATCCGTTGCGCAACCGGAGGACGTGGAGGAATATGACGGGGGAGTGGCGGCGGCACCGGACGAAGGGTATATCCGACACGCCGTTCATGCACGGGAGGAGGTAGACGGACGCCGGTGAACTCGGATAACGAGGTTTTAGGCTGCATATGGGTTAGCCAGGGTCTGCGGAAGAGAGGGGAGGAGAGAAATGTACCTCGCTTTCCAGGTCCAACCAGGCGTACCTGTCCATGGGGGCTTCCTGCTGCTGCTGGCAGCAGTTAGTACGCTTACTGCAGTATCGATCGGTCGGAGGTGGTCCTACAGTTACCTCAGCCAGGGCACCGCCCGCTCCGCTCTGCGGACCCGTCGGGGCCGAAGCCTGTTGCAATCCCGTCAGCCCGCGCCAGTGAAAGGCAAGCAGCGCGGAAAAGAACATACCCCTTGGCCCTGGTCAGAGCCGTTCTCGAACCGGGCGCCAGGGGAGTTTGTCTCACGCCCAGCAAACTCCCCGTGTTTGCCAGCACGCCCGCCCCAACCGGTGGAGTTCGTGAGCTCCGTGAGTCCGGTTTGGGAGGGCATGCTTTTGTTGGCATCGACCTCGGTGGTCTGTGTGTATCCAAAATAATGAGATTGTCAGAAAATCGTCTGTAGACGGCGAAAGGAAGTGTGGATGATCGGGTTGCCAAAGAAGGGTGGATGATCGGGAAGATGAAGACAAGAGGGAGAGATGGTGAGGGAAGGGTTGGGGGGGAGGAATTTATACGGATTGTGCGACGAGCGGGTCAAAGAAAACGCTAGCGGGATCCTTCGGCGGTGATCCACTGTGAACTTCAAGGCTATCCGAAGTCCTAGACTGGGAGCCGCACATGTCAGCACCGCAGAGGGTCCACGCACGGGTGGGATGATGTCACTCACAGGCGCGTTATACGAGCGCTGGTAGCCGTATGGTTGTGGTGCGACATTGGGACCACGAGCCTGGCAGAACGCAGTGTAAGCACCACATCTACAACCACATCCACGCTGTCAACCAACCTGCAACTGGCCGGGCGCCTCCGACTGCGACTCGTTCGGATAGACGTTGCGCACATGAACCTTTCGGCGATTCGTCTTCTCCTGCAGGGCAACGGTCGTCAGTACGTACTCACGAGCATACCAAGAAGTTACAGCGACACCAGCTGACCTGGATCTTAGTTTTGAAAGTCTTCAGCTTTTCCACATTAGCCGTGACCAGATCAGGCATGGATTGCAGGAAGCGATGTTTAGGATTCTGCGACCGACGTGTTAACATCACTCGACGATGTGACCCCGCTCGTCGGGACCACCCACCTGAGGAATTTCTGGCTCCTCAACGACAGGACGTGGCAACAGGCGAAAACTTGGTACGACGGGTTCTGGTGGCGGTGAAGGCAACCTGTGGAAACCGCGCATTGAAGCGGTCTTGATCTTCTTGAGCAGTTCAGGCATGTTGGGCAGTCCTCTTGAATCTGACTCTCCTTGTTAGCGAACGGTTTGCTGAAATGCAGTTCTCAAATGCTCGGACGAGGAAGCCGGCGTTTCTACTGGACTGGGGTTGCTCTTGTGTGACGTTTATCCTCAAGATTGGTGAAGATGGCTTCAAGATGCGACGCTGTGGGAGAACTGATATCTTGCTGAAGATTACCGGCGTAGGGGAGACCTGGTGTAAGTGTGACCGCGATGCTTTGGTCGTGGCGTTTAGACAGACTGCTCGCAAAGGGGAAGGATGCGAAAGTCTCAACTGTCAATATCACTGCCGGGGAGTGTTTCGAGATGCTTTCTGCCGTATGCTGGACCCGTTCAGGTCGGACGCAGCGATATGATGTAGGCTTCGTGCTTGCCGCGTGATGCCGGTGAATAGGGACTATCAGTGGTAGGGGAAAGAGAGGGGTGAGAACAGAGGGAGAATCAGAGGTGGGGGGTGGAAAGGAAAGATGCCTGGGAAGAGAGATAGTAACGTGGTTGTGAGTAGGAGTGAGGGTGGTGGGGAGTTGCCAGGTCGTTTCATGTCTTTCAATACTAACCCCGATTACTTTCAGTAGGGTTTGTAGTTCCGAGACAAACGACATCATATACCGCCGAGAAACGCAGTGTTCGCCGTTGTCATGACCTAAAATATCGCCAGCAGGTGATGTTGATAGTGTACATTGAGCGCTGTTGTAGCGCCGCCTGAGCTACTACCCGGACCCCGTCTGAACCTCGTTTCTACGTTGCCTTGAGAGCATCCCGTCAGCTGGTATTATGGAGCATGTTATGCTTTGTCGCGGGATGTCTGGCTATATGGTCGGTTTTGCAAAGGCCATAGTCATGGTAATGAACATGCTAAGGGAGGTAGATGGCCAGAAGATCCACCCAGCGGTATATCCAGTGGGACGACCGGTGAAGAGCCGGGGGTGGTGGGAGACAACAGAAAGTCTCGGGCGAATAGGGCTATGCGTAGGCTGCCGATGATACATGAGTGGATCGGTGTGGTTACTTTTGTTGTTAGCACCGCCCCAAATCACGCCCGGAGGTAACGAATTACCTTCGTGCAGCAACCAGAGCAGCAGCCGCCGAGGAATTTCAGCACCGTGTACGATGGTTAGAGAGTGGACACGATGCTCATTTTTTTTGGTGGCCATATATGGGCATGAGCAAAACTAATACTATTGGCTGGCAGGTTTAATCAGCTTGCAAGCGTACCTACCTCTAGTTTCGGAGTTTCCAGTTTATATATGTATCAAGATAGAGGGAGGACGCCACTTTTACCTCGTCTGCAGGCGGGCGAGACTCTTGCGATCAATTCCGTCCCGCCCTGTTGGATAGAGCCGCAGACCCCTTATCACCGGGTGCAGGCATTCGGAGACCTTGACTGCGGTATCGTTGTGGCTGTGGCAGTGTCAACCGTGAGATATTCGGCGTGTTAAGTGCGCTTTGGAGTCAAACGACCTAATTCACCCTACTCTGGACAGCGCAAGGGGCACTACTGCGAGCTGTCCGTAGCCCACGGTGGTTGCCATTCAAGCAGAAGGTTCACCCAGTGGAAACTACTAACAGTGCTTCATGGGGGAATGTTCATAAGTGACCACAGTTTGTGGCGACACAATGACAAAAACCACTGCTCATTGCTTACATTTGTAATGTATTCCCATAGTAGCAATGACTCAGTACAAGTTCGGTTCCGCTTCTTTCCCTATGGAGCGCTTCATACACTTGAAATCAAATTGTCGCTTTACGTAAAATCTCACCTTAGAACAGCGAACGCCACCGTGCACTCCGCCCCCAACAGGGAAAATCAATACCAAGTCGGGGGTTGAAGGATCCTGCTGTGCATGCAGGAGCTCTCTCCACAGAAACCGCACTATCCATAAGACTACACTGACTCTAGCTCCACCTTCATCACTTCTCCTCGGCGCCAACAACCTGCGAGAGAAACTATTCATCCCATATCTTCCTCGCTCATCAACCCGTGCTCCGCACTCACGGCCATCTCACCATACTTTACGTGTGCCGGCTGTCAACAACCATCTCGCAGCGTGTCGGACCCCACCACCACTCAAGCTCCCCTTAGCGTGGAGCGACGACACGGACGAATCCGCTACAACCGGCACACCGTCACCACTACTGGCAGCCACCCTCAATAGGAATCGTGCGAAACCAAAGCTCGCTCAACACACTAGACGCCCCGCCGGCAGAACTACTCCTCAAGTTTACATTTCGTTTCAGGTAACTCAAGGAAGCGTGACAGCTCTTGGATCAGCTACTATGGTACGATGTCGCTGGTGGCTGGTCGACCAATTGGTGGAGAAAACAAACGCTGCCTACAATTAGCTTGTTCAAAAGCACCCTGCATTGCCGTTCCAACATTCATATGCCGAGCCGCCTTCGGGGACGATGAGGAGCAAAATGTCCAGCAACGCCGTCTTGCTACGTCCGCCACTAACTACTACAGAGATGTTCGCGTGGCCTAAAATGTCCACGAGAGGACAAGTTACAACCATGCTCCCCGAACAGCTAATTGTGGAACATACTGTCGAGACACCCTTCTGGTAGTCTCCGCTGAGACTGGACCCTCTTCCGTTGCTCCTTGCGCCTAACTGAACTGACGTTTGCCTGTGAAGCTATCAGCACGCCAGTGTCCTCCATAGTCAGGGCTGGACCACGGGATAAACTTCCAAGACCCAGTCCCGTCGAAGGCTTGGTCGGACTACATGAAAGTAGACAGTCGCGCCCGAGATGTGGCCGGCCGCCGCGGCCGCCGAACGGGTCAGTCCGCAATTGACTGCAGGCCACCGTTAAAGTCACTTGATACAAATTAGGCTTACTGATCGTTTTCTTGTCACCTCGGCAAGTCTCACCCGACAGGTCTCACATCCACCTGCTCACCAAGTTTGCGGATATAGCCACCTAACGTGCGCAATATCATCATCTCGGCGGACCTTGTGTGCATGCACGCGCCCAGTGTCAAAAAGATGCAAAACGGTCTGAGCGCGCGCAGCGCTAGCTGCTTCCCCGTACCCCTCCAACCACGCACAACCAGTAAATTGCTCCCACGTAAAGAACGTTAAACAGATGTCTGGAAAATCTTATTGCTGGCGCCGGGTTAAGAAAAAAAAGTTTTAGGGCTGTTTAGTCAGCTGCCAGTGTGGCAACGTATGCTCTCACCCCACTTCCCACAAGTGCGTACTCTAAGTCCAACGGGGGATTTATAGTATGGAGAAGGGATTATCGGCCGATGAAAACACAAACTCTCCACCTCAGCTCCGGTAGACGTCGTTGGTTGTCTTGATCCTTTCGGACAGTGATCACGAGTGTAGACGAGGCAAACTGATGGACGGAGATGAAAAGGGGGGATAAAGAGTATCTTGGGTTCGCTGAGTGTTCGTATCGATGATCTCGCTACCGAGAATAGGAAAAGAAAGAAAGAAAGCCAAACAAAACTGTCGCGCTCCCCCCCTCACCCCTGCCTCCTCACGTGCTGATGACAAATCAACGAAAGTAAGCTCCATACCGAGGAGCGACTGGAAGGCTAGAGTTGCAATTTAAGAAGTTAAAACTTTTTATTTATTGACACGAGCCATATTACTTATTGGCTCGAGTCATTTCGGTCTTGGCCGGAATCATTCTAAAAAATTGACTTGGGTCATTCAAGAAAATCGACCCGAGTCATTCCAGAAGATTGACTCCAATGATTCCCCAAAATTGACTCCAGTTATTAATAGAATTGACTCCTGTCATTCAGATTAACTCCAATCCTTCCCCAAAATTGACTTGATGGAATTTCAAGAAAGACCCGAGGCGATTTTGGGGAATGATTTGAATATTCTAGAATGATTCAAGTCAATTAATAAGAATGACTCAAGTCAATTTTCTATAATGACTCCGGCCAATACCCAAAACGACTCGAGTCAAACTATGACTCGTGTCAATAACTAAAATGTTTTAACTTCATAAATAGCAACTCTAGCCTTCCGGCCACTCTTCGGCCGATAAACCCTTCTACATGCTACAATTCCCCCGTTGATAGTAAATTTAGCATACACACTAGTGAAAGTGAGGTAAAAACATGCATTGCCACACCGGCAGCAGACCACACAACCCCAAAACATTTTTTCTTAACCCGGCGCCAGAAACCCATTCCCCAGATAGTTATCGAATGTTCTTTATGTAGGAGCAATTTACTAATTATGTAGCTGTAGTTGGAAGGCACAGGAAAGCAGCTGGCGCAGCCAGCTCTTTTTGCATCTTTTTGACAATGGGCGCGTGCATGTCGCCTACATCCGATGAGATCTTGATATTGCGCGCCTACAGTGATTTTAGTAGCGCCTTGGCCGTCGGCACTCCAGGGGATCAGTACCTCCTCGCTGACGGGAGGTGCAGCCAGGCGGTACTGACTTTCTCACTACTACGCATGTGGGAAGGCTGGTACCAGCTGGGAAAGACGCGGGATGTGAGCTGTTAGAGTGGGGCACAAGGAGCGGGAAGAGGAGCAGTGTGTGCGGGCTGCGGAGCTGGGTGCAGGCGGGGAAGAACTATTACTGTTTCTTCCCACGGCCCCGCCCATGGCGTCTGCTGACGAGGCACAGGGGAACGGGAACCTGTTTCTTTTGTTCTCTATCAGGTTCTTTCATTTGTTCTTTACATTCTATTTCTTTGGTGCTCACACAAGCATCTTGGGACAGGCCTGGGCGGAGGGCAAATGGGGAGCTTGCAACGTGCCACCTGTGCGCGGACTGCGGACAGGAAACCGGGCAAAATATACGCCGCCATGATCTATATAGGTCGCATGCGAGTATGGATAAACAAAAAAAAACTCTTCTTCTATGCGCGAAACATAAACAAAGATCATCTTACTGCAGAATGATTTAAACAAATTAGTAAAATTAAATCTGGTATGAATAAAGGAAGAATATATAATATACAATCTACTTCGCATACTTCAACTAGTCCGCCTTCGGCGGCCAGTCCCGATAAGACGGGCAAGATCGCCCTGCATGTAGCTTGAGAGCTGCTCCAACGTCCAGTACCCAAGTGCCCAGTGTCCATGGATTTGGCACAACGTCAATCATTCGGCATACAACAGACTAGATCGAACTCATATCATGTACCCATCTTCATCGCTAACCAGAGCTCTTTCAATATTAGCAACCAGACCCTCCAACAGTTCGAACTGGGAACAAATCGGATGTTAAACCAAACCAACCAACTGTTGGGGGACTATAAGCTAGACCAACTGTTGGGGGACTATAAGCTAGACCAACTGCCAAGTTTTGAACTGGGAAAACTGTGTGAACTGTCAGCTTTGTGGGTGCGATGTAGGGCGTAGGACTTGGTTGCTCGCCACCAACCCACCATATAAACTTGTGCTATAAACGACTTCTTTTCTTATACCTTACTCTGAGAGACTGCCACCACCACCACACAACACCATACCATGGAGGCCGTACAACTCCAGTTGGAGACACTGATCCTGCTGGTAGTGGTTTTTCAATGACCACCACCTCAAAAAAACGTCCTAAATCCTCGTCTATTAGGAACCATGGTAAACAGGTTCTCGAGAACGCAACCAAATATTGGGCATGCCATCTATGTCCCAACTGATCGAATCCACAGTGGTCGCATCTGAGACTCGAGCTATGGCTACCCACTTGAGCCGAATGGCAGTGGATATCTTATCTGTACCCGTTATGTCCGCTAAGGTAGAAGACTCTCCCCAGAGTTCAAAATGATCCTTACCGATCTGAGACACTCGTTGGGCGCAGACCGTTTTGAACCACTTGGGCGTGTCGAATGCTTCGGTCGCTGCATTCCAAACTACATACATAACATTTGAGAGCATATACGAGACTAAATGGAAATTCCTGTGCTCGCTATTCTTTTCTCTGTGGCTGCTTCCTTACTGCTCTTTTTCTACTTCCATCTTCTCCTCCCCCTCTACTGCCATTACAACTTACCCTGTTGAACTGACAGTTTATCCGGTTGAACTGGGAACTGCACCCCCTCTAAACCGAACCAACTGCAAATTAGGGGTCTTCCAATTGAACTGAGCGCTAAATAAGCTCCAACTGAACTGTTTCAAGCATTATTCCTATTTCAACTTGCAAACTGTTGGAGGGTCTGGCTATCCCCAATCACTGTTGCCATAACCTCTATAGGTTGCACGGGATTAATAAATAAATAAAAAAAGGAACAAAAATATTGACTCCAAACAATAAATACAAGGTGTATAAATAGAATGACTTGACTCAATAAAAATCTGTCACTCAATTAATTAGTAGAATGCCTCCGGTCCATAAATGGAATGACTGGGGCCAACCAATAGAAACGACTGCAGTCCGTATCTTCTAAGTAGAATGGCCCGACGAGAAATAAAGTGACTCGAGTCAATTCATAGAATGGATCCAGTCAATAACCAGAATGAAACTAGATAATAAATCCAATCACTCGAGTCGCCAAATTTTGATATATTTTGAGGAAATTTGACCGTGGTGAAAACGGCTCCGCCCACCCTTCCAGCTCGCCATGCAACATAAAACGTTGATTTTTAATCTAACGCTAGGAATTGAAACTCGAGATAACTCTCTAAAGACCCTTCTCCCGAATAAATCTGTAAATTATGTAGTTGTTAGGGGGGGGTGTTGGGTCTGGAAAACAGCCCGCCCAACTAGGTCCAGGACCTCACGCTCACTGGACTTGACCTGTCGTGAATTGATATTTTCCTAATCTGAGTCAGGCCTAGTATCAGATCCTTTCCGTCTCGTATAGCGCCCTGCCTCGCACTGCCAGTGGGTAAATGTTTTAATAGGGAGCCTGGGTGATTAGGTGGGAGAGTCGGCACTATTGACTGAGGAGGCTGATGATTCAGTGGAAGACATAACTAACGGTGGCCGCAAGACGGTCGAAGCGCAAAGATGAACGGAGAACTGGAAACACAAGGTTGCTGGGAGCGTAAAGCTGGAAACGTGAAGTCGAAGGACAGCTGTGGTTATCTGAAAACTGGGCTTAAAATGTGAAGTTACTTCCCGAACACGGATTTAGTGAGAACACGAAGTCACTGAGAACGCAAAATAGGTGGAAGCGGGAAGTCAGAGAAGCTCGACGATAGTAGCAAACAGGTGAATGGATTGCTATGAGTGCGAGGTGTTGGCAGCTGGGGAGAACGGAATCGATTCTTGCGCAGGGCATGCTAGTTCATTTTGGAAGTGGCTGTCACATGTGGCGTCGAATTGAATCATATTAAAAAAACAAGTAGTACAGTTCATGTCAGAATAATGGGCGTCCGGAGATGACGGACCGGAGCCGACACGTCCGCAGATGACAGCTGCCCGAGTCTCCCGAGCACCGGCTCGGGGGACAGTCTTCCGTCTTTACCCCCTAGCGAGTCCCTCAGGCCCGTTGTATATAGAGAGAGTGTTCCTCCTTCGAAGTTGTATCAATCGATTAATTCACCATCTTCATCTCTATCGATCCCTATATTCCAACAGTTCAGGGGCTCCGCTACCCTCACCACAACTCGTACTATCAATCACGCGCGAAACCGCCCCCCGCCACGATTCAGCGCACCCCTGGCAAACACTTACAGAGAGATGCTTTTCCGTCTGTCCTGTTAATCCAACAAGAATTGACACTGTTTGGACCCAGATAGGCGAGAACTCGCCTCAGTGGCAGTGTACATACAAGCTCAACACTACGAATGTCGTCCACGGAAATGCAAAAAGACCGGAACGAAATGTCGCGAGAAATGATGTCCATGTTGTCAAACCCCTAGTGACTGCAATCCGCATCAAAGATCTCTGCCAGGTTCTGATGAAGATAACGGGTACCATTCCGTGCGGAATGACCAGTGATGTTCCTTCTTAGAGACGAAGGGCGATGCTGTCCATACCTGCGCAGAGGATGATAAGCATCGAAGAAGTTTCCCTTGGCTGTGGTCTTCACTCCATCGCCAAGCGGGTCATTGCCATCGAGGCAAATAAAAATTATATGCCTGCTCAGATCTTTCATGTTGATAGGATCAGGCAGTATTGAACGTTCCGAGAACTTGGAGGCATCTTGTGGTGATTCTCTAGAGTGAGTACCCTCTTACAGGATTAAACTTCATATGTGTTAACTTTTAATAGACAAGATATTACCGACGGGAAACGCGGTATCTGCAACGACAATCGATTTATCATGAAAGGTAAAGTACTGGGCCAAAAGTTTCTGCACCCCCGACGGCGCCTCCCCACCACACACATATACCTCTCTAACTCAGCAACAGCACCATAGAATGTAATAAAAACTTGCATACATAGTCTCTAGATACAAGTGCATCTTCCAATAATTCTACAGCCAAAAAAGAATTAATACTTTGTGTACCAGCCCTTCGCTTCCAGCAAAGCGGCCACCCTCCGAGGCATCGAATCCCACGGCGTCTCCAGAACTTCCCCCTCAATCTCTTCCCTCCAAGTGTGAGGGAGAGCCTCTGCAAGGGCCCTTCTCACTCTGGCCTGGACTACGGGTGTCTTGTGAGTTTCTGGAAACCTCTTAAGCATGCTCTCCTTCAGCCTCTTCCACAGGTGCTCGATCGGACTCATGTCTAGGGAGTTAGCGGGCAACGCCATGACCTGAATATTGTGTTGCGCGAACCAAGCCATGGTATCCTTCGCAGTATGTATCTTTGCGTTATCCTGTTGAAATACAGGGTCGCCGAGTGCGTCGTGCGCCTCCTGGTGGACATCGTCACGGCCGTCCCCAAGGACTCCGATATAAACCTATCGATTGACCGACTTCTCGAAGATAGAGATAAGAGGCCCCTTTTTACGCCCCCAAATACACCCCCAGACCATCAGCTTTACCCCAGGACCCTTGGTGACTCCATAGATACAGTCTCTGTGGTACTTCTCAGGCGGCGTGCGAAAGACAAAAATCCCCCGAGGATCTTTACTCTTCTCGACAGTGCACTCATCACTGAAGATAACCCCTTCCCAGTCTGCTTCATCTCAGTCCTTATGCTCCTTAGCCCAGGCAAGACGATGTGCAACATGGTTTTCAGCCTTAAGACCAGTCTTCCAACTATAATACAGGTATTATATGCCGAGATCTGTGTGAGGAAGCAGTCAGAGTCGCACCACCAGAGAAAAAAGGCCACGCGCAGCGGCACCGGCCGGAGGCTAGAGGGAGATGGGCTATCTATCCTGCACAACATAACTCCACAACACAGTTCTCTTCTTCACCAACCCCCGGCATTCCAAACACATCACTGAAAACGCCAACATTTTAGCGCGCACACACCAAAAAACACATCGCACTTGGGCCCCACCGACACCACGACGTCCGGTGACACGGACGGATCGGTCGTCAACATCGGGCAAGACGAGCGCCCCCTACCCAGGGAGCCAGTTGGAGACACGGGGGTTGCCGAGCAGGGGTAAGAGAGGGTGGAAGTCGAGAAGAGTGAGGTCAGCGAGCTCGGGAGCGATGTGGAGGAACCGGAGAAGAAGACGAAGGGAACTGGAAGGGCGGGGTTCAGGCGAGCCGCACCCAGGACTTCCTTTCGGCATGACATCAAGGCCCTCCTCCGTAACGGCTCTAGAAACCGGAGGGTGCACAGCACGGAGGACCGCGACGGCTATGGCGACGTTATTTTGCGACACCCGGAAAGCCGGTCATGAGGGGAGCACTCGCGCGCTCCCTCTCGGAGGCAGCTAGCAGCCCACAGCAGGTGGGAACGGCGCAGACCCTGAATTCTGCCGAGACTTGGGGAAGGCGGGGTGAGAATGGAGGGAAGCGAGGGGGAATCGATGTGGCGGAGGACGATTGGACGCTGGCGGCAGCCAATCTGGAAGAGAGGATTCTGAGTGCCGTAGCCGCCCCGGATAGGCCAACCATGCCTCCCCCACGCCTGCTAGATGGATGACCGCAATCCCCGCGCCAGACACGCCGACCAAAGGAGACAAGAGGATGGCGGTTGGCGCGCCCGGTCCAATCAGACCCACTCGCCCCGGGGTACGACTGACGCCGGTGGACTTTGTGGCAGCTTTGGCGCTGGAACAGATTTTGGTAGCCGCCGCCGCGGTGAAGAGGAAGATTGGTGAGAAGATCACGCACCTAGAGAGAGGGCGGAGGCGGGAATCGCCATGACCAAGTGGGACGAGCTGGGAGTGGCGCTGGCGGAGCAGTCAGCTCAGCCAGGCGGATTGCAGACGGCAATAGTAGCGGTGGGGGCAAGGGCCACTGGAGAGGCCGTCGCCATGACGGCGGCGAGGATCGAGGTGCGAAAGGACTGCCAAGGAGGCGCCAAGGAGGCAAGCGCTACCATTGGATTCGAGCGATATGTCGGACGTGGAGCGGGAAGGGCTGCATAGATCTCGCCTCGCCCCGGATGCTAGTGCGAATGTGAGCAACACCCCGCCGGTGGTAGGAGGGGAGAAAGAGGATGAGGAGGGGAGAAAGAGGATGGGAAGGCAGCTCACGCCGCGGCACCCAGGCCAGCAGCCCCACCTGCGGTCCGTCCCATCCCCAACCGGCCGGAAACAGCGGCTGCGGAACGCGCGGCGGCAAAGAAGAGGTGGGACGAGTGGACGTTGGAAATGAGGAAGGCGAGTTGTACAGGAATGCGACGGCCCCTCTCACGGGTGGGGGAGGAGCGAGCATCGAGTGATACGCGGCAGATTCATAGAGGAAGGCGCACCAGGCCGGAATGAAGGCGCTTGAGAAGTGGTGGGAAGAGAAGCAGTGTGTGCCGCTCCTGTGGGCAATTGGTGCTTGGGGGTTCGCGCCGGTACGGGGCGGTAATGCATGATGCCGGGCTATCGAGCCACTCGCCGCAACCCCGCCAGCGGTAGTGCTCACACGGCCGGTACTAGGGAAAGCGGCGATTAGGCTTCATACAGTAACCTCAACAATCTGGCCAGGCCAGTCCTGGCGTAGGACCGGACTGGTCTGCGAGAGGTAGTCCACTCCAGTCCACAGCCTGCTAGCCAACGAGCTTTTTGGAGCCCGGCTGGTCTGGACTGGGTCGGCCAGCTGGCAGGGCAAACAGTGAGACCTCATGTTCTCCTTCCACATCTTGGTTGGCGAGTGGGTTTCTGAGGGTTGGACTGTGACGAGGACACCGCCAAACAGTAGGCAGAAAATCGCGCACACACAGGAGAGTATCGGAAAGAGAAGAGGAACGAGATATTCTAAAATGCTGTTGATCGAAGAAATGGCGGAAGTGCAAGCGAAATCAGGTGGGCATCTCTTGGTTTCCGGGTTTGGGGTAGGCGGAATCGGGTGGGGCATAGCCCCCGCAGACGAGTGAAATCTCATGATTGCGTTCTGCTGCCTTTGCGGAAGCGATCGACCACCATCACAACAAGACATAGAGAATTGACTCACATGTGAGAGTATGGAAACGGAATGGGAACAACATTATCTAAAAATTCTGTGGATCGGAGATGATATGGTGTCGCTATAAGCATATTATGTGAGTATTTCTTGGCTCGTTGGGGTTTTGGGGTTTTGGGCCATACAACTACTGTATATTGAGAGGAGGGGAGTAGAATAGTTAAGCAAGTATATGTGATCGCACACCGAGAGAATAGCATCGGAGAGAGAAAGAGAACAAGAGTGTCTGTGGGTGATGCTCTCACCACCATCTACTCGCCGCCATCTAGTTACTGGCTGCCATCAGTTTGCCACCATCAACTCGCCGCCATCTACTCGTCGCCAGCCATTCACTCCATCTGTCCGTCGACACTAACAGCTGCTGGAACCGAGGCTCCAACGAAGATTGCTACAACATAACGTGAACACACATCGAATACGTGTTGATGAAGGATCAGGTGTTGATGAGTACGTGGGAGGATGTGGAAAGGCATTGCTAGTCACCTTGGTGATGTGACACATGACGCTCGAGGAGTTGGATGGGTGGTATCGCGGTGCAGTTCTCCGCAAACGCCAAATCTCCCATTTGGACTCTTGTTACCGGATTTGTTCCTATCGGCACCCCTACCAACACCACCACCGCCAGCACCACAGTTCTGTGAATATGTATCTTAGTTGGTTTTGCGTTGCTAACTGTGGATTGCTATGGATTGCGAAATACATGAGTTTTGTAAACGAACTGACCCATGTTGCGCACCCAGGTTTT
>Ga0307512_10004594_pt1 | contig 15031 bp, 17 predicted proteins | sample 14_EM_MG_FD_200267 | JGI IMG/M metagenome (GOLD analysis project Ga0307512, IMG submission 200267) | Populus trichocarpa ectomycorrhiza microbial communities from riparian zone in the Pacific Northwest, United States - 14_EM | ecosystem: Host-associated > Plants > Roots > Unclassified | place... | reverse complement strand
AGCGGGAAACATCCCCGAAGACGTACAAATCAAATACTCTCAGAATCTCGTGTATCTTTGTCTGTTTCTCCCCATGAACTATAGATATTCGGTCGCGTATTAGGCCTTAGGTCCCAGCCAGTCCTTGAAACCCGACTACTCACCTGCAGGAAGGCCGCCCATAGTTTCCTTGACGATCGCATAGTGCTTGTTCCACTTGCGGTCCTTGGGATTTAGGCGTTCACGCTCTATCTCCTCAACGACAGGCGGGATAGGGGCGACTGTCTCTTGAGTCTTAGCACGCTTCTCTCTCTTCGACGTGGGCTTCTCGATCTCAGTCTCATCCTCGCTATCACTACTGACTTCGAAAGGATCAGGGGACCAGGGTCTCTTCGCCGGTACCCGTTCTGCTTTAGCCGAAACCGGGATCGGAGCTGAGCCAGTTTTACGAATTGGCGCTTGTTTCTTCTCGTTGAGCTTGTTGGAGTGTGCCCGCCTCGTGGCAAACAAGAGCGTTGACTGTCTGAGTGTTGGCTGGGTTTTGGATTTCCTTGTTGCAACCATGATGAAAGTACGAGGTTAAGGAGGATGTTGAACTCTTTCCTTATTCGGCTACGCAGCCACAGTGTTATCACCGATGTTGATGAGCCCTCAGACACGTTCAAGATTTCTTCCGTAAACTCATTTCGCGAAGAAAGACCCCAACACGGTTGTGTACCAAGAAAAATCTCACCGTCGTGTAGCGGTTGATTTTGCGGGGACCCCGTTCAAGCCTGGACCGGCTGCCAGTCGTACTAAAGCTCCATTAAGCGAAAACATCGCACGACCAGGAGGACAATAGAGTTGTGAGTACTCTACATCAATAATGGGTATTATGCATATACGTAGTGGTAAAGGGCCAGCGAAAGAAATATGAGCTGGGATCGGGTGAGGGACAAGAGAGTGCAAACAGTGGACGGAAAAGAAAACTCCAAAAAAGAATGAAAATGCGGCGAGATCATAGATGCAAGTGAGGCATGTTACTACGACAAGAAACAACGAGTGGAGTGGGATCTGGAAGAAGGAAACCAACAATGAACAACCGAAAGTCGAAAACAAAACGCGCGGCATCATGAGGAATCGACCCTTGTGAACGGGGTTGGCATCCTCCTCTGAGCAACAACATCCTGAAGAGTCAACGAAGGGGTCACGGGGCTCAAGACTCCAACCGGGGAAGATACTGAACCAGAAGCTGAGGAGGATTCGGACGAAGTGGAGAATCCAGATATTGACATCTGTTGTTCGGCCATCTTCCTTCTCCTCTCCCCGACTCTCCAAATCACGTCCTTCAGCTCTTGAACCACTTCCGCGCCGGGACCCACGCCACTGCTGGTCGCCCTGTGTCGAGTTCCAGACAGGTTGGTCGCCCAGTCGTCTGTAGACGAGAGTCCCAGTTCCCTCCTTTCCCTCTGAGCCTTGGCGAGCGCGATCCTCTCCTCCCGTGTAATTTTCGACCGCTCTCTTTTAAACCCGCCCAAGTCTTCAGTGTCGGCCTCAAAAACCTCTTCAACACCGATGAACTTTGGATGAGGGTCTTCCAGTCGCGACTCTAGATGCTTCGAGAAGTCGTCATCGCCGTCGTCGAGGCCAAGAGAAGCGTTTGCCACGAGCATCGAGGTTTGGAAGAGAGCCCCCACCGTCATCGACCCCCTCTCCTCAACGGATTCTTCGGTCCCGTTGTCATGACCGAGAGGGGGTAACTCTTCCATGTCGGACCCAGAAAAGACATCCTCGATATCTTGGGGGGGAGGGGTAGTGAGTTGATGTACGTGGTGGCGGAGATGGTCTCTGCCTCTTTCGCACTCCCTGAATGCAAGCCCGAGCTCCTTCCGCACCCGCTCGTAGGCCTCAATAGCAGCCGTCGTGCTCGTCGTTGTAGGCGATGAACATTGAGGCTGTGGATCGGCGAGGGGATCGTCCAGCGAAAGGTCCGGAGAAATAGGGTCACGGGTCTTTCCTGAAGCAGTATCCCGTAAGGCGGTTACACACTGTTCTAGGTTGTCTCTCGCTCCGTTCAAAGCGCAGGTGAGCGCATCCACATGAGCGGCGAATCTCATCAAATGGCTGGGCATCGGCGCGTAAGACATCATCTGTTCAATACTCCGGAACGGTTTTTTCGCCTTAGCTATTGTCGGAAAGTCCGAATCGCTAGCATTTGGTGGCACGCTCGATGACGTCGAAGCTGAAGGCGATCGAAGGTGACGGGGGATCGGCGTGAGGGATTGGGGAAGGTAAAGGGGCTGCGGGTAATGTTGGGCTTGTGAAAGTGAGCGGGAATGTGACGGTAGCGTGATTGGGGGAGAACGTGAACGTGATTGGAGGGGAATAGTTCTCTGTGGGGGGCTCGTGGCTGGGTTGGAAGGGGATGCGCTCGCTTCCCTGGATAGTGAAGGTAAGCTCGGCGTCTGGTCCTTTATCCTACGTTTCTCTGCTTCGTCCAGTGCGTCCATTAGCCGTTCGGTAGCATCCACCAATGAAGTGGTCAGCAAGGCCATGACGGACCTCACATCCTCCCAATACTCCTCTTCCTCCTCGAACCTTAGAGCAAGGAGGTGAGAACACGTGTACCTCTTAGCCGACAGGGCGCCTTGCAAAGCGAGATTAAGTGCTGATATCGATAGGGGATGCCTCGAGGTCTGAAGCAAGGTAAATCTTGAAGACGGTGAGAGGCTGGAGGTTTGGTGTCTCGGTGAAGGTCTAGAACTGGCGACCGAATCGTACCCCATACGTCTGAAAGCTTCCAGTCCTCCGCTCATGTGCTTCCGCTTCACATCCAACGCGGCGCTCCCAAATTGGTCCCCATCACTGGCTGTGATAGCTGATGCCATGGTGCAATCGTGAGGTATTACGATCTCCTGGCCAAGCATTTCCAACTCCTCTGGAATTTCTTCCTTCACACCGTCCAAGAACGGGGTGACTGGAGCAGAGAAACTAGGAGTTCGCTTCATTAACGGTGGTGACATCTCGGATCTACGATTTTTGCCGTTAAGCTTTCTCCTGAACATCTGTGCTGGTGAGGTGTTGGATCGGGCGAGGTTGCCTTGTGATCCGTTCCAGGTAGCCCTTTTGTCGATCTCGGAGGGTACATCGGGCTCGCTCATGGTACGCGACCTTGTATGGAACGCATGTGATTTAGACCTTCTCCGGAGGGAGCTGGGACCGGGAACATCGGAACTGGAATCGAAAGTTGATTTGACCGGGGAGGTCGGAGCGTACATTTCCGATAGTGGGGCAAGGTCCGCCGGGGATGTAAGGGCTGAAAATAGTTGTCGGATATTATCGGACTGGACCTGGGTGGCATGCAAGGAAGATTGCAACGCCATGCGTAAAGAAGTGGATGGGGAGGACGTGCTTGTGGGGCCATAGAAACTGCTATAGGCGGATGTTCGTAAGTTTTACGGGATACGACCAGTAATCGATGATAAATCACCTCTGCTCCTCACTTTCCACTATTGTGACGGCATCGTGCACAGTAGAGTGCCACGCATTGCCAGCTTTGACAAGGTCATCAAGTGTCTCCAATGACTGTAATGAAAAATGGTACCCCGTTTTAAAAGTTGCAGATGATCAAACCAGGTGAAACACTCACAATTGTCATTGTCTGAGGCTTGACGTTTTTCTCGGCTTTGGACAGATGGAAGAGAAGGACGGTCAAGATCGCAATGAGAGCGGCCAGGGCAAAGTTATCGGCGATAAGCGCCACAACGGCCATGCATACAAATGTCAGTGGCCAGTGAGAATCAGTGAACGAATCCAGGAGGGCGGACGATGGAGGCGGCGAGGCAGCGGGATAAACGGAAGAAGTCTCAGAAGTTAACGACAGCCTCCCGGGGAGTCGAGAGTGGAACACGCGGCGTTGTGTGGACTGGAATGAGGTCGACAGAAGGGATGATGATATGACATTGTACTTGAAACGCTCCGCGAAGACTTTGGAGTAGGATTTGGGATGTAAATTTAGGACCTAGGAAGAGAACGTCGAGAGGATGAGCGTCTTGAACGTAATGGAATAGATAAGATCCTGCGTACGTGCAGAACCCAAGACACGGCGGCGGCAAACGGGAGCTTGTCGGAACGGAGAGCGTCGACATCGTCGTAATTACCTCCAGGCATTACCTCGATGTCTCTCTCGGATTCTGTTAACGTAAAACGAAGAAAAGGGCGGGTTAGATGATGGGGTTTGAGGGGGAAGCTGAATGGGTGGCGAACCAGTAAAGTAGGTTTGAAGAGGATGTTGGTCATAGACGGGCTGTGCCATGACAGCGGATCGTGAAAGTCGTGAGGAGAGGGTTCGATATGAAGAAAACGAGTGTAAGGGTCGGCTCGAGGAATAGTTGAGGGATAGAGAGACAAGGTGCGTGTAGGGTGCGGTGGTCACTGGGGGTTGGACCTACGCTTGGTTATGCGGTGAAGAGACGCCACGTGGTCATTCACACTCGAAAACGGAAATCAAAAGAAATCCGCGGTGATTGGAAAAGAATTGACTTTGTTCGGACGAACACATCTTCCGCTCTCATTGTATGCATCGACGTAGCAGGCACCCCAGGCCAAAGCCCACATATACAATGCAATGTACACCATGTACTCACGTCGACCACGGCTCAATCCGGTCCGTGCTGAAACATCGGGCCAATCTCCCTTCATTGCAAGTTATACCTCGAGTTCATCTCACCCTGATACCCTCAGATTCACGCTTTCGGTCACCTGGGCAGAGCCAGCCTGAAAAGTCGTTGCAAACGTGGGAACCTCGGTGATCGGACTGGTAGGTTGGCTCAGTTGTTCCGGACCGAAAGCTTGAAGGATTCCTCGAGCAGGCTGAGCACGAGAGGGGTGGAAAGAGATCAGGGAGGTCTCTCGTCCCATCAAATGTGCAAAGATCGCCATCATAATTAATTGCCTTCCGACCAAGATACATCCAACGCCGGTTCGTTCAATACACTCACCGGTAGTATGGGACGTAAGAGGGCCAGGGTGGAGACAAGACGGGTTTTGTACCCCTCGCGATTGGGATTAGATATAGACGAAAGTGAGTCCTTCCGGGGTTGAGACCATCAGGGACTGGAAAAAAGGAGCTGCCGTCCCCCTCGCAAGGGACGAGGGACTGGAAAACTTTGTTTGCATCCGCCGAATTGCCACGCCGAAGGGGGTCGCCCTCGCTTCGACGCGTTTCGAAGACACACCAAGCGAGATGAATGCGATCTGCGCACGGCGGGCACGTTGCAAACGAATGCGAACCCCCGAGGGGAGGTGGTCGAGATCAAGTCAGACGCCGCCAGTATCGTAAGGGTGTTGTAGAGTTCAATATATGTGATTGTTGCCGCTCTAGGCTCCCCCGATAACGAAAGGATGTTACAGCCGCCGGTCCAGTCGACTGCAGGGGCCAAACGGAGCTCGACTGAGCCCTCGATATCCAGCAGAGGTCTTGTAGAAAAAACCTCTGGCCGGTAGAAAAACCTTCCGTAGACGGGACGAACCGAAAATAAAGAATCTGGGGTCTCGTTGCCCACGTGCCGACCATATGTTATCATAACACCGGCTGCACTGAGGGCTGTACACAGCGCTACTCATTTCTTCTTCCTCCCTCAAAAACATCCTCCGTCTCTTCCTCTCCGCTCCCGTATAGAGTCCGCTGGCGCTGCGTCGCGGGGGTCGCTGTAAAACTTTCTGCGACCAAGTCTCTCTTCTGCAGAACCCTCCCGATGGATTTTCAATCTACTACCGAGATTCACTACCATCATCCTCAGCAGACGCAGCAGCACCCCCACCAGCAGCAACCACCTCAGCAGCAGTCTTGGAACCAGACCGCCGCCCCTCTTACCAACCTGTTGCAGCCCCCGCAGTCCTCTTCCCTGGCTTCAGTCCAGGACCATCACCACCATCAACAGCAACAGTTGTACCACCACTACTCGACGCCTGGTTCGAACGACAGTAGGCCTCAGACCTCCACCTCCCTCTCTTTGAATATTTCCAACCTATCCGTCGCCTCCCCAACAAATCTCTCTCCAATCACTCCCTCCACCCACCCGTCGACAAATTCAGCCGTCTCTCCCATCACCCCGATCAGCCCTGCTCAACAGACACTCGGCAGCGGTGGTCCTGGGGCTCATATCCACCATCACCACCATCCCGCCGTACATCCTTTCCAGTTTGTCCCACCACCAATTGACCATCGGTATGAAGACCAATCGACGGTTCCCGTTCAATACGATTATTCTCGCAGGTTAACCAGCTCTCGTTCGTCCTCCTCCGACGAGAAGTCTATCCCCCGAAAGCGCAGTTTTACCAACAACCCCACCATGCTGGATGACAACCTCTACGAGACCGGCGACACGGACATCCATACACCGGGCGGCTCCGTTTACGACGAAATGGACGTGTCCTATACTAACGCTGTCTCTGGAAGTCCCGCTGATGGTGGGAGCAACAGCGGCGGTGAGGAAGACCCTCTCAAGCCCTTGTCTCAATCTGGTTCGCTTAGCGGTAAATCAATCACCACCAATAACTTTGTCACCAAGCTCTACCAGTAAGTTGTTTTTCTTTCTGGTAGCTGTCCTAGATCCTGAGCGCCCTGCCCTAGGATGATCATCGATCCAAAGTCTGCCCAATTTATAAGTTGGACAGAGCTTGGGACGAGCTTCGTCGTTTCCAACGTCGCAGAGTTCAGCAGAACTATCCTGGGATCTCACTTCAAACACAACAACGTGAGCACAAGCTCTAGCTTGTAAACTGAGTTCTCATCAGCTTCTCTGACTCCATTTCTCCTTGTCCTTTGAATAGTTCTCTAGTTTCGTCAGGCAACTGAATATGTACGGTTTCCACAAGATCAACAGGGTAGGTGTTTTTTTCTGCCTGAAACATTCAACTTCCATTTCGTTTGGCCCCTTGACGCTTTTGCTCCCTTCTAGACCCCGCGGTCCCAGCGATCCTCTTCTGATGTCCAAACTTGGGAGTTCTCTCACCATAAGTTTCTTCGGGGACGTCCCGATCTCCTCGAAGAGATCAAAAGGAAGACAATGGATCCAGATCCATCATTGACCAGCCTCAAACAGCGGTTGGAGTTACCGGGGGAAATCGTCGTCCAGTTAACTGCCATGAAGGACGAGAACAGGCGGATTAGGAAGGACCTCGAGTTGGAGCGAAGGAAAGTCAATAGACTTGCGGCCGCGGTCAAAACCATGTGGGACGTGGTTGAAAGAACTTTCCCGGGATGTACGTCGGCCTTTCGCCTATTTGCCATGTTCCATTTCCTTCGTTTCCCATCGCCTTTGAGACGTTTTGAGCGAACGCTGATCTCTTCCTTCATTTACGCCCTTTGTTGGTCGGGACGATCGCGTGCCTTCTACTTTGATCGGTGACGGCGTCTCCGTATTCAGTGCCTGCCTCGTTCCCGATGGACCTATTAGAGGAACACGAAATTCACGGAGGACCGAACATCTTAGTCACGGCACCTGGATCTTCGAATTCACCGGTCTCTCCTGCAAACGTGACGAATGGGGTGGCCAACCCTACTCACCTTCCGTCTCTGTCTCTTCCGGGCGTTAACGCGCACAGCTACTCGCTCAGCCCTGCATCGTCACCTACTACTTCGGAGTTTCCGATGCATCATAATTCCCCGCATAACTTGTCAAGGCAGAGCAGCTTCAACTTCGACGGACGATACGATCATACGTCCTTGCCTCCGTCTCCCCGGCCAGGACCACCAGGCCAGGCTGGAGACGACAGAGTAAAGCGACAGAGGATGAGCCCCGTCGACCAGCCGATGGGCACTCTCCCATCCATTGCTGGCGGCAATCCGAACGCTAATCCACAGAACGTTGGAGGTGATCCAGGGAAGAAGTTATCCAGGGCGAGGAGCGACTCGGCCCCGATGGGTGGTGGCGGACCCGGCTTCTTCGGTCAAACCAATTCCAACGGTGGACTTGGCGGATTTCCGTATGGCATGCAAGGCGTCCCGGCCAGGGCCCGAGGATTAAGCTCAGCTGGTGGAAGGGGAAAGAGTAACACTGGGTTTTAAGTCGTAGGTTCTTACTCTGACCCTCGACGCGATACTAGGGGGTGACGAAGGATAGGGAGAGACATCTGGGCCGTTCCACCCTCCCAGCTTACTTGAATCTTTCGCTGTGGTTTTCTCCTTTTTGTCTACCTCCGTTCTTCCCGTTATTTTCGCGCTCCTTCGAGGATTTGGTGAGAGATGAGCCTGGCTGCACTTGGCTCACATGGGCTATACGGCCCCTCGTGCTTCTTTCCTGCTTTTCACCCCCCTCTGATTGAGCTTACTCCCTGTCCCTGTTTCTTGCTGCCTCGCATACTTTTCTCATAGTTCAATGTCGTCGTTCTGATCTAATTTCACCCATCCCTACCCTTGGTCGCTTTCAAACCTCCCTCTCGGTCCTCGGCTCGGTTCACACCGATTTGTTTCCTACGCTCGTCTAGTATTGATCTTCATACTGCTTTTCCTTTCTTCCCCCGTTTCTTTCGCCACCGTTTCATCTCGTTTTCCCATCCACTGTAGTCTAGAGCTTCAGGCTGTCCCGTTGCTTTTCGATAATCCTTCGTTGTTCGTTCCTTTCCTCTACAGGGTGGTCTTTACACGGTCCACCTGACCTTCATCTTACAGCTATCTACACACCATCTCCTCATGCTCATCCAAAGGCTGGTTTTTACCCCTCGTCGCTCGTTTACGACACCCTACTTGTTTTTGATTTCGTCTCCTTTTTGTTTCCATACTGCGAAAAGAGTCATACTGTGCCGTTTGAACCCCGTTTTGACTCTCTTCTCCCGCCTCGTCGATTGATATATTCCTCAAATTTGTGTACTGTAGTAGAGTCCAAACATTTGTAGATATGCTGGACTTCGCCGGTCGACAAGTCAAATTTTTTCAGGCAATGTAAATATGCGGAACCTTCCCTTTTCGACTCAAATGAATCCGAGGGAACGAGGTCACCGATGACCTCGTCGCTGTCTGCGGGTCCATTGGTCGTAATTATTATTGAAGCCGGTCGCCCTTAAATCCGGAATCAACCGCCGGTTCGCTGGGATGATTATCTCCCGTTCAATCCAGTTTGTCGCTTCTTGGCGACTGGTGGGACTGGCTAACGGAATGCGGGTCAATGGGGGGATGGCGATAACGAGAACAGAGAACCTTGCCGGGTGCAGACCCCTCACCGAAGGAACCCGATATCAGTCCCGTAGGCCTACTGCCGAAGCCGAGCTCATTCAGATCTTCAGATCCCAGATTGTTTCCTTCTGCGAGACCCCCCTCACCAGGCCCGGTTGCATTAATTGAGGGGAAAAATCGTTTGTCCCCCCCCCTTCGAGTTTATGCGGTACGCCTCTCGGGACCCTTGGGCCGTTCCGCTCGGTTAGAGGAGCCGTTTTATCCGAGAGAAGCGGATGTGGCGAGTTCGAGACCCGTTTATGGTTATGGGCGTGCACTTTCATTTCTCATGATACCAAGTACTCATTCTGCTTCTTTTTAGTTTTGAGTTGGGCCGGCAGGTCTGCGCGCGCGCTCCGTTTTTTTTTTTCGCCTCGCCTTGTAAAAGTCGTCTACGTTTTCTCTCGCATCAGGTTTCGCCGGGGGCTACTAGTACCGGGGACAGGAGGAGTGTGTGTTGCAGGAGCGCTGTGCATATGGCCCACAACGGATAATGTAATGTTGTTGGCGTGATCGCGCCCAGGCCATCTCTAACTTAAAGTTCAAAATATGAAATTGTGGGTTCCAGGGAAACAAGCCGAGCATAAGTGTATAATATACCTGTGGGGGGGGGGGGGGAATCACGAAATGCAAGCAGCATGCGGATATGAATAGCCCTGAGACCCTTATTAGTGGGGCATCACGAGGACGCCCAATGTCGTGGACCGCATGAGCGATGTACATGTACTGAATACCCCACCCCACGCTTCCTATTGGAGGGAGAAAAAAAAACCGAGCGTTCAATGGGGTCGGAGATCGTATGCACGAGGTGATTGGATAGTGTTGGTTATGAAAAAACCCGTGACGTTCGTTCTGACGATGTGTTGAGAATATGAAAATTTGGAGACAAATCTTTGGGGTATAAAGCGGATGCTGAGTACAAAGGCGTGGTGTTCGCCTGATAGGTGCATTCATCCCTTGGAGACCTTTGATACTTTCAAACAAACTCTGTGAGCGCGGGACAAACGGGACGACCCTGGTACGAGCACTTTGTGGACGCAGGAAGTAGTCACTCGTTGGTCGCGGAGGGTGCAATCTCGTAGGATTGCCAGAGGTCAAAGTGGGTTCTTGGGCATGCCACAGCAGAACTCCATGATTGGGCACGACTTACGCTTATCCTAGCGTTGGCGATGTATAGCATACGCCAAAAGATCCTCCCTGGGATTGGGCGGGTTGTAGAGAAGGCCGCCCCTCTGCCTTTAGGGATCTTGGCAGCCACTTCGCTGCTCGGTGTTCCTATCGCAACCAGCAGGACCCGGTGCATTGCTACCGCCGGTCCTTCTTCACTTAGCGGTACCGACGACTTCGGGCAACCAAGATAAGGACCTGGACGCTGGACAACGAGCGCCGAACGTTGCCCGTGGGAATGTCCTCGGGGCCTCGGCAACCAGTGTGACGGGTTCCTAGTCCTACCTTGGGCGACGTGCGCCCATCGAATGAACTGGTTTTGCATTGAAGAATGGCCGGTTTTATTTGGCGCAGAGGGTATGTAACCCACTGCCCACGATATTCGCGAGATTGTACTGGGTGACCATCTGTCAGACTGGAGATGCATATATTCGTCATAGTAGGGTTCCGATTTATTCCTTAATATCTGGGGCTTTCAGCATGGCGTACACACCGATGAAACCGAAGCATCAGGCGTCGAGGCTGCGCCAGCACTTGGTGGGGTTGGATTGCAGTACCGGTGTGCACACAGTGTAGCCTTACGGACAGTTACTGACCAAAGTGACAGCAGATGTACTTAGTTTTGTGTTCCCTTCTCCATATCGCAATAAACATTGTGAAAAGGCCTGATTGGTGTGTTACATTCTCAGCATCCGCAGCACCAAGACAGCGCTCATGTTGAAGGGAAGGGGCCCTTCCCGCCGCAACAAGACGATAACATGACCTATGACCTTTACGGAGATCCGAACTGGTACAATAACCATTAAGCGACCGGATCCATTACGACTCGTTGCCGTCATCCTCATCCTTTAGCCATGTCCACCAAGTCCAACGTAGACGTCCTTGTCATCGGTGCTGGTCCTGCCGGGCTCATGTGTGCGAATGGGCTTGCGCGGGCTGGAGTAAACGTCCGAGTGGTAGATCAGAGGTGAGCCGGGAGGCAGCCAGCGGCGTGGCCCTCTTTTTGACATTTTACCCCTGCAAATCCTTCCCTGATCCGTTCTAACACGCAAATTCTAGACCAGTCATGGTCGTAGCGGGTCAAGCGGATGGAATTCAGCCGAGAACGATCGAAGTGCTCCAGGTCCGCCGCCAACTTCTATGAGATAAACGATGACGATATCTCTCGAGATTGACTCTTTCCATTCTTAGAGCTATGGACTTGCCGAACGTCTATTGCGCGAAGGAAACCAGATGCACATGGCCGTCAGTCTTCGTTCACACACCCCTTGCCCCGAAGGAGCGTGGGATGTATTGCTCAGCTGACACGCTATTTACTTCCGTCTTTTGATAGGCTTTTTACAACCCTGGCCCCAACGGCGGAATCGAACGTACCGGTAGAGCACCGGATGTGACGGCGCCTACCGCTAGATATCCTTTCGAGGTTGATACCGTTGTCACCTTTCAGGCAGGGGTAATGCGGCCCCTCCCAACCAGCGCTAATGCCACTCTGTTGCCAGGTCACGTTGAACCAAGGCGCCGTTGAATCAATCTTCTTGGATTCGTTGTACCTGATGGGCCGAGCAGTGGAACGCCCGATCAAACCCATCTCCATTGAGATATCTCAGAATGACGCGGAACTGAGGGATCCCAAAGCTTACCCCGTCAAGGTATGCCGTTCCCATGTTCGGGTGCACCGATGTTCCATGCTCATGTCGAATTCACTCGCGACCAGGTGCATTTGAAACGACTTAATGCCACTGATGATCAGTCTTCGACCGAGGTCATCAACGCGCGGTTTGTCGTTGGGGCCGACGGTGAGCAGCCATGCCTGCAACCTTGCTCGAAACAGGGATAGAACATTGATCTCGTGGTTATGAAACAGGTGCTCACTCGTGGGTTCGCAAGAACTTCGGAATTCAGATGGAAGGCGAACAGACAGGTGCGACCTTCCCGCCCTATCAGCCTCACCCTACCGCTGTTCCTTCCTGTGGCTTACGACGATCATACTGCTATAGATTACATTTGGGGTGTGATTGATACGGTCCCCGAAACCAACTTCCCGGACATTCGTAATCGCTGTGTCATCCATTCTGAAAGCGGTTCGTGCATGGTAATCCCACGAGAGGGGGACAGGGTTAGGCTGTACATTCAACTCAGTGATAAGCAAGTTGTCGACGCTCCCACGGGGAGGATTGACAAGGGTAAGGTGACAACGGACAGTTTGCTACAAGTGAGGGTCTTGTCTTGCCCTTATAGGTCTGTTCCAACTGTCCGGGCCGCTCAATTTTTATTCGCAGGCAGTCAAGAAGATTATGAGGCCTTACACCATCGACGCCCGAGATATCGAATGGTGGACGATTTACATCAGTACGTCGCCCTCTGCACTACACTTGAACACTTTTTTTAACCATTGTATACACAGTTGGTCAACGAGTCGCCTCAAAATTTTCCATTCACGAGCGCGTCTTCATCGCTGGCGATGCTTGTCACACGCACTCTCCCAAGGCTGGACAGGGTATGAATGCCAGTATGAACGATACCCACAACCTTGGTAAGGCGCCGAGATTGGAATTTCGGTTTCCCATCGCTGACGCCATCCAAAAGTTTGGAAGCTGACCCATGTCCTAAGAGGTTGGGCTGACATTTCACTGCTTAAACTCGTGAGCCATTCTTCAATTTGACACACAACTTTTGCCGAGAGTCAAGTATAGTATGAGTTTGAGCGACGGAAATATGCACAAGACTTGATCAACTTTGACCGCAAATTCTCCGCTTTATTCTCGGGAAAACCAAGGACGCAAGAGAACCAGAACGGCGTGTCACATGAACAGTTCTTGGGGTAGGTTGACCCAAGATTCTGCCGTGTCGAAGTTTGCGACTGACGCGGTCACTAGGGCTTTCCAAACCTTTGGCGGGTTCACCTCTGGGATCGGCATCCATTACGCTCCTTCCACGATAACCGACGTCACCTACCAATCCCTCGCTCCCGGTCTTCTCATCGGCCAACGAATAATTCCCCAAATTCTCATCCGAGCGGCCGACTCCAGACCGTACGAACTTCAAGACCTCTGCCCAGCCGACACGAAATTCAAAATTCTACTCTTCCTTGGAGATATCGCGGATCCCCCACAAGTAGAACGAGCGCAGAAGTTGGCTGATGCTCTTGGAAGGCCAGAGAGCTTCTTGAGCAAGTATGGGAGGCAAAAGCCGGGTGTGGCGGGGTGGAAGGTGTTTGACATATTGACTATTTGTGCAACGAGGAAGGAGATGGTGAATTACTTGGACGTTCCGGCGTTTTTGAGACCGCACTGGACGAAGTCAGTTTTCTCAGACCCCCAAAAATATTGAACTGCGACTGACAATTGAGCAACGGCCTAGGATCTTCGTCGACGATATAAGCATTGCGCTCAATGCTGGCGGAAAGGTTTATTCGACGTACGGGATCGACCGTAGTGCTGGTGCAATTGTCGTCGTCCGACCAGATGGATACGTCGGAATTGTGGCGCCTGTAGAGGATGTTGGATGCCTCAACACTTACTTTGCTGGCTTTATGACCCAACGTGCTAGTCTCTCTTCCCACTTGTAAAATACCCCTCTTCCCGTATTGAGTCACGTACCGGTAACGTCGTCTACATTTCCGGGATGTTGTACAATGTATCGCGAGCAACGGTTTTTGACAAGAAGATTGGAAGTTGGGATGTCGGTCAAGACATTCAAGAGAGCCTTGGCCTCAACTTTTATGCGGGCCTGAGTCAGCCGTTCACATAAACCGCATTTCGTTGGTGATCCCTTCCCTAACGGTCCCCACCCACCTCCCTTCCCAGAAGGGCTGTTGCCGCGCTACTTTTGTATACTGCCATTGGGGCAGAACCTTCCTTCAACACGGTGTACTATGGTCCCACCTGTGCCTCTCAGAGAGTGAGGTCTGCGTGAAGACGCTCCTCGAGTGCGCGAAAGGCTGCTGGCTGACCATGCTCGCAGGTTGCGTGAATCCCGGTTCAACTAAATCTAAAGGAGTTTTGTTTGCACTTGGAGAGGGTGCCATCAACAGGCCACTTCTTTCCAAGCCTTACCTTCTTCAGACCACATCCATATGCAGCAGTTTCTTGGGATTCTTGTCTGAACACATCTGCAGGTATACAGACCTGAAACGGCGATATACTTCCTGGTTGTCTGGGTTCTGGTCATCTGGACCCAAGCCATAATACACCTGCCTCAGGATCTCTGTGTGGGGAAAGTCGGTACCGGACACCCCTTCGCAAGCAGTGTTCTGTGGAAGGGAGACGAGGAGGGCAATCCTCTTTGGAGGCTGGTGATATCGGGATGCAACAAATTTGATTGCCGTTGACGCGTAGATAAACAAACCGGCTGCCTTCTCGCAGAGGATATGGACATCAAATGAGAGTGGCCAATCTTCTATGACATCAAAGTGGCTCCGGTGTCTGGCTATGTCGGCTAAATGCGTTCGAAGGAACAGTTTGATGTCAATGTCGACCAAGGGGCATTCAACGTCGCGGAGTTTGAGCACTTCCGTGATGGGTCGGAGGGCCGCCAAACAAAATCCAGAGCGGATTCGCAGTTCGGGTCGTCCAGTGATAAAGAACTTGACACGGGGTATCTGCTCGATAGGATGGCGGAGGCAGGTTCTTCATCCTTACATTCGTCGAGGGCATCGATGATGGTTAGAGTCGAGATGTGGGTGACTTGAAC
>Ga0307512_10004592_pt1 | contig 15039 bp, 17 predicted proteins | sample 14_EM_MG_FD_200267 | JGI IMG/M metagenome (GOLD analysis project Ga0307512, IMG submission 200267) | Populus trichocarpa ectomycorrhiza microbial communities from riparian zone in the Pacific Northwest, United States - 14_EM | ecosystem: Host-associated > Plants > Roots > Unclassified | place... | reverse complement strand
ATTAGGTCCCTACAGAGAACTAAAAAAAAATACCTCTTCTCTGACCGGCTGAGGACATTCATACATCGGTGGACGTCTTCCATCTCTTTCATGGGATTAATATTGATTCCCGAACGCTTCCCACCCCAGATGTTCAACAAGAGGACAATACCAGAGGTGAATATTGGCATCTGAGGACAGGTCAATCAACACACGATTCGGTTCTGTCGCGATGAGACCCGGTTACCGTCAAATGGTGCGACACCGGTCCTAGCCTTTCTCTCGAGTAATCGACAAGGTGACTGCACGACCGTGCGGCATTTGTACAGATTGCGAGCGAGGGGAAGGAAAGGGCCGAGGGTTTTCGGGGCGACGGGATAAAGGGACGATGTACAAGAATCTGAAGGTGGTAATAGTTCGCATAAAGGATTGCCGATTGACGGAAGAACTCCGTATCCTCTCGATGGGGGTCCCACCGCACTAGCGTTGCGTGATGGATGAGAGTGAGAACCATGGATCGACGAAAAACATACGATGATCCGGTACAGAATCAACCCATTTATTCAAAGCAGAGTCAAGCTCGGCAACAATGTGTTGTTCCCACTGTTGGCCAACAAACCCAAGCAGTGCCTTCGACTTATTGATCGAATACTGTTGGTGGTCATTGGTCAATAAATGCCGGGATAGCGCGAGGCGGTGCTGCTTACTATCGTTCTGAGCGCGAATGCCAGGATCTGACTCAGCTTCAGGTATGCGATAAAATAGGACAACTTCGATGGCTTTCCAGGTGGCTGCTTGAAGGCATTTTTGGGATCCGGCGGTGACCAGTATTCGTCATCACACTCCGCAGGGAGGTCCAGATCGAAACTAGGACCAAGATTGGTTGTTAGGGTCCTCATGAACTCGTACTGTTTATCCGAATAGAACCTACTCTTCATCCTGCAAGGCACAAGGACGCCCAAGGCCCGAGCTTGCCGAACGATCCAGAGCCACCAAAACCCTACGCAGTATGTCAGCTTAAACGCCAATAATACTCTCAGGAACCTGCCGTACCAGAAAGCCCGTTTCCAGAGTTCATCCTCTACAGTCAGACTGCTCCCGTAGACCTTCCGTCTGTGAGCACCAACGTCCTGCACCAGTCGAATACCGATACCGATAATGGTCCAACACGACTGTGGTGCCGAGGAACCTTGTAGGAACAAGGCAGATAACTATCCGGCGAAACATGTGAGAAGGGGGGAACCTCGAGGGGGGGTGTTGTGATCTCGTACACAGTATATCTGGAGATCATAAAGACCCGGAGGCGAAAAGAGTGACCGGCGAACCATCTGCACTTGATTAAACCACCCCCAACCAGCCGAGTGCATAGCATCAGTTCCTGGTAGTGCCACGCGTAGATCATCAGAAAAGCGAGCGCCGACTGCGGCAACGAGCAGCATGACAGCGCCGAAGCCATCGTCACGGAGATGGAGGTTGTCGGCGAGCGACTTTTCGAATGTGGGTCGATGTAAGAGGGGCAGGAAGGAGTTCATGTTCGCGAAGTAGAGATCCACAAGTCTCGTGAGTAGGTCAGGATCAGGGAACTGGTAGTGTGGTTCTGGGTCTTCGAGTTTGGGAATGACCCACTGTCGGGCCGTTAGGGATAGACGTTTAATGGTCGTAGTAAGAGGGGAAATACTTGCTGGTTCGAAGTGCCAGAATTCTGGGCGGCGAGAAGGGAGTTCCTTGACCGCTTGCTGTTGGATACTACCCCCTGTCTGATCCAACGGATCAACTCCGGCAGGGTTGTTGAATTCCTTCTTCATGTCCATAGCAGTTTGGATCAGTACTACACCGCTGGACTTCCCGAAGAATCTGGTATTTCCGCGGTCAATAGACAGTCGGCGCAGCTCGTCGGTGATGCTGATCGTGGCGAATTCATCATCGCTAGAGTGGAGATCATCCTCTCCGTTTTGGCTATGGCTCTCCATACTTCCAGCGGAACCCGGAGGTTGTTCACTACCCATCGTTCCGAGTTTGCCGCTCATACGATCCTTATACCAACTTTCCTTGTCAAACTCACCGCCGAGTTCCTTCGAGAAGTCGGCGTCTGGACATAACTAAAAGAGGGCAACTGATAAAAAGTGGGTCGACAAAGGACAAAAATGGGTTCCGCACTGTTTGCAGGAGTTTCTCCATTTTATCGAGCCGATTTTCAAGGCTTTCTACATAGCTGTAGGCACAACAGACATAAACGCCTCACGATGGAGAGGGAAAAGTCGACATACCCTTTGGGGGGTCCGCGTTTCTAACGAAGGAGGGTATCAGGGGTTGCTTTGACAACTAGAAACAATGATAACGCACCTTGGCCGCCTCGACATACGTGCAGTCCAGATTATACGTGACACAGTTGGAGCACCTGTTTCCGGGCATCTGACTACCATCACCTAGGTAAGATAGCCGATTCCGATTAGCCGAGACGAGTATCGGTGATTATGGTCACCTACAGCGAACTAGAAGAGCGACATGGTCAGTGTTGGGTTGTCTCAGGACCAAGTGAACGCGGGGGAGAGTGCGGACCTTTCTTTCGGCGGCATATATCACAAGCACGCTGGACCTTTCGCTTCTTGGATGAGGGGAGAACGGTGGATGTGCCCTCCCCGGACTCGGGAAACTCGTCTTCTGCAGATGACATGGTAGCTAATTGAGAGAATGGAGAGATAGTCGACTCAGATGAGGCAAAGCGAGTGATTTACGCTGAGGATGGAGAGTGAGAGGATTATATAAGAGATATGATTGGAAAACCGTGGGAACCGTGGGATCGAGGCGAGGGCCTCATTTGCCGGAGACGCGTCAGTTGTCAGTCGCGTCACAAGATGACTGGTTGCCTCGGCACCTAAGCCCTCCTCCCAATGGCTGCGGAGTCATAGAAAGTCAGATCATTCAATAGGCTCCCACTGCGGGCGATCTAGGAATCCATCTTTTTCTTGGACCTCGTCCTTCCACCCAGCGGTAGTCCATAACCGGGTCCCCGAGTCCATGTGCATGCCATGGTCCCATCCTCAACTCCCCGATGAGCGATCCAGGCTCCTCAAGACGGGTCATTCAGGGTCCACCACAACGATCTGCCCAGGTGCTGACTGCCAAAGCAGCCGTGTCGCTACGGCTTGACGTCGTTTTTCGTTCTACCTCCACACGCCCCGACGAGCCATCACGAGAATGCGCAGCAAGGGACAGCGCTTCAAACGTTATTCAAAGTCCCAGATTTGCGATCGTCGTACCGTCCCAGGGCCGTTTCACCGATCCCCCTGATGCACTAGCAGCGGTTCAACATGCGCAGCGAGTTCGCGCAGTTCCTTCTCCTCTGCCCGTGAGCATCTTCCTCTCGATGTCTCCCAAACTCATATATCTTTCCGCAGCATCAACATCTCACAGCTGTCTCAAGAATGTTTACGAGCAGTACCACAGCTCGACATCTGTTCCAGGTCTAATACAACCCTGTATGTCACCTGGAGGCTGTTGACCTTCACTGCCGACTTCCGAGTCTCTGCCGAAACTTACAAGTCTTCAGCCTCTCCAGTACCAACAGCAACTGCGGGAATTCTACGCTTCGCAGTCACAGGGCGGTTGCGGCCTCACAGCAGACCCTCAGCTTGCTTTACTCACCCTTGACCAGTTGGGATGATCGTGTTTGTAGGAAGCGAGTCTGCACGGTCCACGTCAGGAACACAATGCAGAAAGCTCAAGGACATCACGGCCACTCATTTACTCCACTCGATCAGAAGTCGGTAATGGGACACTGCCTTTGCGCGGATCCAGGTGACGACTGTGAGTCAGAAATGGATCGACAAAGAACCCCGGTCGGTCGCTATGGATTACCCCGCCCCCACAGAAGAGCCGAGGCAGATGGCCGAGTAGTTTGTTCCGTTTGACCGTGACCGATTTACCATCGGAAAACTCTCCAAAGTGAGGCATAACAATCTCTCGAACAGGCACCTCACGCTCTCCATTTCTTCGTGTCATCGAGAAAGACAGAGATACGATCAGAACTGTGCTCGTTCCTGATCGGGCAGGGCGGCAATGGTTCGTTGTCCTAGCCTGCAGGTTCAGAGGTGGGCTTGAGGGATTTTGTCGGCCACCCTATGAGACCGTCACCGGTTTCCTAAGTAGCTCTCCATTAGCTGCAATGGCCGATAATAGGTCCGGTGAAGTTGTATCTGGTCGCGTGTAAACTAAATTACGGAATAGATGCCTATTGTGTCGTGCCTTCGGAGATTTTTGGGACGCACTCACGGGACCTTCCGTTCGGATGGCTTTCTGTGGGGCCCAAATTTGGTCAAAATCCCGTCGGTGCCGCCGCGCTGTGTGCTGTGGGAGATGAAGCGGAAAGTCTGCACTAAATGCGATGGGCGGTCAAGATTCAAGACTGGGTTTCGTGAAAACCCGCTCTTTCTAACCTGGAACCTTCTATATGCTGGATAGATGCGCATTGCTGTTACGGCTTGGCAAGAGACGAAAGGAGTCTAGATCCTAAGATCGACACTTACCTGTGCAAGTTTTCACATTTGTCCTTGTCCTTTCAGTGTCTGATCCTAGAGTCTGATACCCAGTAGCCCTGCCGTGCACTCGAGGTTCCTTGAGATTTCCTCATGCCCCACCCGGGTATATTGTGCAAGGGCCCACGACGGAACTGCCCACCCTGGGCAACCGGTAAGACCACCCCACTCACCCCAGGGGTTCCGTTTCTCGTATGCCACCACTCGTCCGCCGACCCCCGCTCTTGGGGAGGAATGACAAAAAGTATGGCTCCGGCGCCCTGACTAACTCCGCTTGGCTCTGGTCTCACCACGAGCATTTGCCACGGTTGACGACCGCTCTAACCTCGCCCGCGCCACGGCAAATCAGGCACGGACCGCTGTCTGACTATCGGAGCTTCTGGCCACCAAAAATCTGCCTTCCCCTCGTAGAGTCGGTCTCATCATTAACGGTGTCATCTTGTCATGGACTTTATCCTATGCACGTCCGCCCGTGCCAGGTGCCATACTTAAAACACGAGGGTTAGTGTGGGGTCTCTTCACTTTTTTCCCTCGTCCTCCTGCTCTCAGATCCCTACTCAGATCCCTCCCCTCCACGCCTGGGCGGTTCTCGATCTCTGTATAGGATGTCATTCGCAGGATACGTCTGGGTTGACCTCCCAAAATGCCGAAAACGCTGTTGGTTCGCCCAGCTACCCCCAGCTGAGGAACTCCAAAATTACATTACAATCATGGATGACTTCGGCGTTAACCTTGAGAAGGAGAAGAAAACTGAACACGCTTTTCAGCATCTCATGATGTGGTGAGCCTTGTCCCCGGTGTTTTATATATATCCAATCGACCGATTAGCTTAACGCCTAACGCTCCATTGCGTCACAGGGAACCTGGCCACATAACGACGACAGATTCTATCTCGTCCATGAACATGCCACCCGACACGACCTACCACATCACTGCATTGGCGTCAGCCAACATGGAAACGGGACGTTTTCGTGCATTCGCTACCCATATTTACGTCCGGGGGAATATTCCCCACGCGGAGTACGCATCTCACTCGTCAACGTACACTATTATTAGGCGTGGCAGCAGGGAGAGACAGGTCGTCGACGAGTCTAAGCCTCTTCCTTTGGCTTCACTTGTCGTGTGCTAACCCTGTCCACTCTCCGGATTCCGTTCCCTGTAGGTCCGATCCAACACGTCCGCCTCCCATGACAATTGACCGATCTCTTACGCGTCGCCGTAGGTCTCCTTCACTGTATCTCTGGGTTTCTTGTATTCCTGCCACCATCAACATCTTTCTCTCTTGGCACCGGGGCTCTGTCCGACACGCATTTCTGATCTCTGCCGTCCCTCATCGTATCATACAACGCCTATCAACACTTGGGTCCTGTAATTCTGTTCCAACGCGAAGCCCCGCTCAAAAACACCCATTATTATTAAGGCCACGACGTGGTGGCCCCTTTAACAATTACCTGCATAGATGTGTACCACTGGATGTAAATATTGTAGAACACGCACTACCACCTTCCTCTCCTGTTTCTCGATGCCGTTATTCTAGATCTAGAATACCACTGTTATATTCTTTCCGGCACTTCGTCACTCTGGAATTCAATCCACAGTTGTCTCCGCCTATATTCCATATCATCCAGGGATGTGACCCAACCCATCCAACACCTCACCTGGGTGGAACCCATATGCTCGTGTCCGGGGGTCCTCTCGGTCCCATTCGATGGCAAAAAGCAATACGACAATTTTATTCACGGCAGGTATTAAGATGTACAAGAGGGTAGAAAAGAGAGACGAAAAGTTGAATAATACATAGCCATATTCACAACGGGACAAACTCGTGAGCAGAGCAGAAGGGTGGACCAGACAAATGCAAGTGGAAATAGGTTTTGTCGGACCCTGGCGGTGTCAAGAAAAGCACAACCATCTGATCCCCCCCAGAGTAACAAAGGGACCCGAGGAAAAACCTTCGCACAAGAATAGACTTTTGTTTTTCGCAACGGAAAGAGGCCGAGAAAACCATTTCAATAATGCCGATAGGCGGGAGGAATGATCGAAAAAGGAGGGGGAAGGGGAAGGGGAAGGGAGCGGGAGTGGGCAGAAGAATATAGGGCGTACCGTACGTCCAGAAACAAGTACACATTATACAGGAAATGTAACAAACGGGAAAGGTGATACGAATACGGCCCAACAAGGTCGTATCGAGAATAGATAAACCAAAATCAGAGGCTGAGGAGGAAAGTTGACGGGAAGACGAACATCGAACGTTGAAGGGGAACGGTGGAGTGTCCGGCCCGGAGAACCTACAAAAGTAGGGATAGATACTAATCGGTGGAGTACACCATCGTTCCCCGCGTTGAAGAGCCTGAGACGATGGGAGAAGCACGGAACGGCGAAATATGTACGTGATGGTAGTGAGTATAGATATGTGTGGATTGCTGATGGATGTGTGCGGATCGATGCTTGGTGTGGGGTATGACAAGTGAACAGAAGAATGTTGATGCATGGGACATGGGAAGGAGAACAGAATCGACGGTGCCGTCGATGACCATAGTACACATGGAAAGATGAGAAAAACGAACGAGAGCCAGACGCAAGCAAGAGCACGACGAAAAACGAGGGATTAGATGGCGGCAGGTGTAATGTAGGAAGATGGAGGATGTTGAGACTCGAAACGAAACAATGAGGAACAAGGCAGATGGACATCCCCCGGAAATGACGAGGAAGGTTCACCAGCCCGAGTAGTGATACTCGTCAGCCCAACTCCTGTTCCTATCCAAGGCCTTCTTCCTCCTTTCCTCCTTGCTTTCAGGCTTAGGGTTGTCCGTATCTCCGCTTCCTGAGCCAGAGGCTTGACTTTCATTGACAGAAGTCAGCGGCCGAATGCCAGGGTTCAAAGCGCTGACAGGACGCCTTTGATAGGGCTGTCCTCCAACCTTCGACACCTGCCTTTCCCAAAGGAGGTTCCTCCTGAGGCTCTCAGAGAGTTCAGTAGACAGCATGTGCCTCCTAGTTGTGCGTGGAGTGGAGGGAGCGGTGGGAGGAGGTAGGTTATATGGATGATGGAGAGGAATGGGAGCGACGTGGTTGGGGTTTGCCGCGTTTGGATGGTCGACGACCTGATGGTTGATAACGTTTGGGGAGAGACTCGGCTGAGGCTGTGGATCTGAGTTCTGCCGTCTCGGAAGCCTACGCCGCCCAGGGCCTACTAAGGCAGCTAACCGCTGCTGTGCGAGACTGGTCGACACCTCTAGCTTGTTGTCGTCATCCTCTCCATCGCTTTCATCCATTTCTGCACTATCAGGTCGACCCCGAGGTCGGTATTTGGCATTGGCCCTCATATCGCTGGGACCAGCTCCGTTGTCATTGAGCTGGGTGTTCGGATGATTGTTCACCGTGACCTGGGTCCTCGTTGCCTGAGGCATGGCTGCCTGAACGCGAGCCATCGGCAACGCAGGGTTCATTCTCGAGTAAGCAGTAACATCCTGACTGGAGAAGCTCGTCCTGTACGGGTGGTTGACGGGGAAGACCGATGGATCGGGGTTCAACAACTGAGTCAAGAGTCCGCTCCTCGTCCTAGGTGGACCATAGAGACTTTCGATCCCTCCAACCCCGGAGACACCTTCCGGTAGGTTTGTGTAGGACTTCCTTGGAAGCTTTGCGAACATCTCCTTATCGCGACGCTTCCGCTCTTCCTCCTCAGCAGCTTCCCGTGCCCGACGGGTCACTTCATCCTCGACCTTCCTCTTGCCCTTTCCAGTGTTCTTTCCGTTGCTCTTGGGGGGAGGCTTATCGTCCTCAACCTGGCTAACCTCTTCAGAAGCCCATTCGGAGTCGTCGGAATCTTCAGTCTCGAACTCGGAGTTGGACGAGGAATTGTCATCCTCCACGACGATTCCACGGCGTTGGGATTGAGCAATGGAGGGCTCATCCTCGACAGGGTAGGTCTTAGATGGATGCTGGAGGTCGACCTTGTTGCCAGTAGATCGCTTGTCGTGAGAAGTTGTGCTGTTTCCTCTCCTCTTTAAAGCGGGTGCAGGAGGACCCTGTTGCTTCGCAGTGACAGTAGCATTCGTGGGAGTCAGGGTCGGTTGCACGGGAGTAACCGGGGAGAGTGGGTCCTTGGCCTTGTCTTTTGGTTCCGTCTTCGTCTCACCCCGCTGGGAAGTCGCTCTCGTTATCGCTAGATTTGCGGTCGTAGGCATGTTCGAGGTGGACTTGGTGCGCTTCTGCTGGGCTGTCCTCGAGTTCATCCTCGCCGTGAGCGGACGTGCTGGCCGAGCCGCAACCTGGTGGCCGGTCTTTCTTCTGGTCGTAGTAGCTCCGGTGTTGTTGGTGATAGCAGCGGCAGACATGTTGGTGGTCGAACCCTTCTTGTTTCGAGGCAAAGGGGCGGAATCATTTGAATCCTTAGATCCGACCGAACCGGACGTCGCACTGAGCGCTTTGTCGGGGTGCGCAGAACTGTCCGCATCCAGGCTATCGGACCTTTCTGACGTGGTCCTTTGTGCGGTTTCGGCCAACGAGGCTTTCACTTCGGAACTGTTATTTCCGTTATTTGACTTGTCGTCACCACCAACGCGGCCAAGGGCACTTCCTGCTCGATCTGGTGACGAATCAATTTGTTCAGGTGACTCTCGCAAAAAGAACCGTGACTGGTGGCTTAACACGGGCTGTCCCATTGTCGGGAATTCAGGGACGGTTACGTGTTTGGAGGTTGTAGTCGTAGGTCGTGTAGAACCGACAATTCCTGGAGATTGTCGAGTCAGTGGCCTATGGGCATACTGGGGAGGGATGGCTAGGTGTGGCGGCAAAACCTGCAACCGGTGGGGAACAGCCAACGTTACCGCGCTCGAGTCGACGCTGGGAACCATATATTCGGGAGTAGCGCAGACGAGACCGGATGTCCGACTAGGCGATGCCGGTAGGCGACCAGGCGCCAGGTGTGAAGGAAGTTGATTGATCGGGTTAACACCAGTATGATTGGTTTGATGCGTGGACAACGGGGTAGCGGGGGGAGTTGGATGTGGGGTTGGATTCACAATTACCACTTTCGGGAACGGGGGAACGCCCGTTGTCGCGGGAGCCAATAAAGCAGACACCGTGGTCGAAGGAACAGGTGATGGACTCGCAATATCGATGGCACATGTCAAGACATCAGGTGGTGAAGGCTGTCTCCGAGGTAGGGATATTTTCTCCGGGAGAATGTGGCAGATGATTTTTCCAGCAGGAAACGATGATCGAGGTCTTGGGGAAGCGATAGTATCAAAGGATGGCATAGATGCAAGTGGGTGAATGATAGGAGAGGGGACGCCTGACGAATGAATATTAGCGGACGAAGAAAGGTGGTGTGGCTACTCGAAACCGTACCTTTTGGGAATGGGCTGACAGGAACTCCGAGTACTGGCGATGCAGTTGGGGATACGAGAAGAGGGAGGTCAGTTTCCGAGGAAGGTGTCATCTCCGTCGAGGATGGAGGTGGAGGATGGTCTGGAGAAGCGGTAGATGCGGACATCTCGCGATGCCATAACCGCCAGGAGAGATTCTCGAGTCGACGGCCATCCTGAAGGGAGTTTTTACACTTGGTAAAGACTAATCGCCAAGGATAGCGGTGAGCAAAACGGGGAAAGTGGCAATGGGAGAACGCGCTCACCACTCCATAGACTGTACACGGCGACTTCACCCTCGAGATCTTTGACAACGTCTGCAGCAAGAGAGAGAACTGGGTAAGACAAATCGGACAACATTTGATGGTCCGGAGGGGAGCAGAACCCTGGTGAGCGAAACAGAGAGCAAAGCGGATTGATGGTGCGCGCAGAGCGGATGGGTTGACTCAAGATGAGGTCAGTGGACTGTTCCGGAGTCGGAGAGGAGACGACCCGGGAAGGGACCGGGTTAGAGACTTGGAGAGAAGCTTTCGGTCAGAAGAACGAAAGTTCACCACAGCATTTGCTCCGTCGGTGTCTGAGACTGAGGGAAGGGTGGATGTGAGGCTCAAGAGAGAAGGGTTTCCCTAAAATCGGATAACACGGTCCGTTCCTATCACGTGTACAAATACGGCCTCGCGGATGATGCCGCGGTTGCTGAGGGGCAGTTCCCAGAGCGTACAGTCACAGAGAGATGAAACAATCGCGAAAATATATCCTCCAAAGTTTCCAAACGCCCCGGGCTGGCTCGAAATACACCGCACGAGGGGAAAGTTCACAGCGTAAGTTACAGCAGGCATTCATCTGTACAATACTTTTCAACTGGATCCGAGACCCTGTCTCGCGCAGCTCGCTCGCTCTATTGTCTGGACGCACGCCCGCCATCGGGTGTGAACTCACAGGTTCCTTTCTCCAAATGGTACTTGAGGCCGTTTGGGTTTAAGTAAGACTGCGCATACATAATCAAAAGCATCCGTCAGTGATCCATTTGTACGTGGACACGCCAAGGTCGCAACCACAATTACATACCTTGAGACAACCGGTGCGCTAAATGGAATGGGAACAAGGAGAAGGACAAGCAGGAGAACATGAGGACACGCCACAACTGGATTTTGGAAACCACAAGACGTACAGGACACTTGTACATCTTTGTCCTTGTTCCTCTTCGGGCAGATTTTCTTGCTGCAGTCGATGGGATCGACTGACCCGATTTCGGGTCAAGCACATCGGTGTGAATTTGATCGAGCGAGGGACAGGAAATTGACCTATCACCAGACTAGCCGAAAGGCAAGATGACGGATAAAATGATTAGGGTACGATAGCGGTTAATGACACCGAACGTACCGAAACGGGCAACGAGGCTGACACAAACGCCGTCTCTTCCGTCATCGGTTGACCATGTGGATACCGGATGGCGTCCATAGACGTCTCCTCTGATGAATACGAGGACGAGTCGCTATCGTCGTCGGGGAAGAAATCCCATAGTTGGGTTTTTTTCGAGTCGAAATCCAACTCGAGGTCGACGATGGTTGGCTGGCCGGCCGAAGTGCCGGGATGACCGTCGTCAAACATCGGGAGATAATCAAATGGGCGAGGCGTGGCGAACCAACTCCTCATAGGGTCGCATGATTCTTCGACCGGGGTCGAAGGTGGTGTGTGGAAGTTTGGATAGTCAAAGATAACATTGGATGACGGAGATAACGGAGGGTTATGTTCAACGGGGAGAGCGGCGACTTGGCCGTTAGCAACGGAGGAACGGAGAGTGGATGGGCCGGGAGCAAGGAGATGGGACTGCTCGAAGTGGGCCAACAGTAAATGTAAATCTGGGAGAGATTGACCGCAGCAAAAGAAATTTGAACACTGGGGAGAAAAAATGGAGGTCATGATCGAAAGGTAGTGTTGTGCTTCGTTAACTTACAAAGTCGCGCTCAAAGGAATGGTTTGGAACGAGGGATTCGAGGTGCTCGTACATGGAAGAGCCAGGTGGTGGTTATGGGAGAGAAGGCTAAAGATTACGGACCGGGGTGGGTGCAGGCATGGTCTGTTGGAGACGGAAGACAAATTGAGCAAATCCCGCTGTTCCGATATTGATCGGCGAAGATAAGAAGTCACGCGTTTTACCTCTTCCTCAATTTGATGTCTCCCTAAGCCTAGTGACCCTGTCTGCAACAATCCATCCAGGTTAAATCCCCGCACAGCGCAGAATACACCTGCCCCATACGTACGTTGACCGCAGCTACTGCGCCTTGTGACCCCTGGACATCATATACTACCTCTGCGCTCAACCACCTCCTCATTCTGAGTCTCGCTTATGTCGGACAGACCACAAAAGTTCCAGTCCATGATCTCTCATGGTCTCAACAACACGCCTGAGCAGCCAGACCCCATAAAGCTCAACGTTCACGGCCAGATTCCACCATGGCTCTCCGGCTTACTCTATCGTACCGGTCCGGGTACGTTTGGCGTCCCCACGAAGCACGGACACGAATGGAAACCCGTTCACTGGTTCGACGGTTTGGGCCTCAACCACAGGTTCGACATCAAACCAAACGGTGAGGTATGGTATATGAGCAGGAAGGCTTGTCCCGAGGCCGAGTTATCCATCATGGAGAATGGTACCAAATTGTCTTTCTCGTTCGACCACGGCGACCCCTGTGAGACCTACTTCCAGAAATTTACCACCTTCTTCAAACGCGCGGTCGGAATGATGCCTTACCGTGATGAAGAAGACAACGTGTCCGTAACCCTGACGCCCAACATGCCTGGATTCGCCGTGCCATCCTCTCATACGACGAACAAGGTCAACGGCATCGAGTACATCGTTTCCAAGACCGACGCCGACACCATGTCGATTCTCGATCCCGAGACCCTCAATATTCTCGGACCAGCCCATTACAGGGATGTGGACCCTGCACTCAAAGGTGCCGCCCTAAGTGCCGCCCATTCCTGTACAGATCCTATCAACGGTGATTTGTTCAACCACGTTTACAAGTTCGGCCCGTCCGCAGGGTACACCGCCTTCAGGATTCGCGGGACGGGACCAGACCGTGGGAAGCTCACTGTGCTAGCAAACATCACGGACGCTCCTCCCGCGTACCTCCACAGCTCTTGTTTGACCGAGAAATACTTCATCTTGTGCATCTGGCAAGCCGACATCAAATGGTACGCTTTTCCCCTTCCGATCGCTGTGCAGAGCCAACCAAAGCCGATCATCTCCATAGGCACGGCTTGACCATCCCCTTCCACCGCAATATCATGGATGCCATTGCTGACTGGGATCCTAAGCGGGAAGCGCTGTTTTATGTGATTGATAGGGAAGCCGGAGATATTGTCGCCAAGTACAAGGTCCGCTTTTTCATCAAAACGCGTCCAGACGACCAACTGATTCGCATTCGGCGATAAGACCGACCCTTACTTCTGCTTCCACACCATCAATGCTTATGACGAAGGGGATGACATCATCATCGACTTGACCGCATACGATGACTATTCAGCCCTCCACACCCTCAAACTCGACAACATGCGATTCCCGCTCGAGTACCCTCGAGCCTCCAAGGGTTCGCCCAAAAGGTTCCGCCTCACCAAGGTTTCCTCGATCCCGAAAGGGACCGTTGTTCCAGCGCAAACAGTTTTCTACTGTGCTAAAGCAAAGGTGATGGAACTACCCACTATCCATCCCGCAAAATACCACCGGAAGTACCGCTACTGTTACGGTATCTCCGTCGGGGGTGGGCCAGAAGTCGTCATCTCTGATGAGATCCTCAAACTCGACATGCACCATCCCGACATCGAGTCTGCCGAGATCCACGCGAATGGTAGCGGGCAAGTGTGGAGAGAGGAAGGGTGTGTTCCAGGCGAGCCCATATTCGTGCCAAGGCCGGGAGGAACAGAGGAGGATGATGGTGTCGTTCTGACGATCGTCCTGGATTCGACGCTCCTACGGAGCAAGCTCGTGATCTTGGACGCAAAGACTATGAAAGAGATTGCGAGGGCGGAAATGAAGACTGTCTTCCCGATTGGTTTCCACGGCACATTCATCAAGACAGTCCTGTAAAATGCCTTTCTTGCCTCTTCAGCAGTTATCTGCCTGAACCTGTACACGTGTACGCGTTTTAACCCCCTCGTATTGTAACCTTTTTCGCTCTGGCGTTTTTATCTTGATCGTGTGCTCTAATGGAAAATCCTGGCGCGATTGGGACAGGGGTCGTTGGTTGGAGATACGGGTGCCTCGCAAGTTACGACATATGTATCACATTGACGACTTCGATTTAGGACTACGAGACACGCCAGACTTCACCACGTCGACATTGGATGGGATTATGTACGGACTTTCGCCGAGAATGAGAATATAGTGGGATAGGGCGCAAAGCATCCCAATCTACGTCCCAGCTAGACCCAGGATGGAGAAACAAATTAAAAAAACACACCAGAAGCGGGCTTCCATCGCCATCACTCATCCCGCACTCTGTTGGATCATTCGAAGATCTTGACCTGTTCCTCAAGCCGCTCCTATAGTTCTCTGCCGAGTACGGGGTCGCTGCTTTGAGACTCATCGAACCTTGCCAAGAGGGCCAAGTGCTATGGACGTGGAGTTAGCTACAACGCCTGAGGAAGTCAAACATTTCCGTGAAGCTCCGTTTGGACTCCTCGATACCCTTCTCCGTGCCAGCCCACAGTTGCGTAATTGCAGCTTGTGGAGGTGTCAAGTTGAGGCAGTTCTGGCAGTGGATGGTTTATGGCACGCCCGCCAAACCCTTGGGGTGATGTCACCATAATCGGCCATTGGGTAAGCATTCCGCGCGAGTTCTATGCTGACTTTACCTGGGGAAAACGGTTATGAGGAGACCAGGCGTGAGGAATCGACGGAGGAGTCCCAGACCTGGGTGGGTTGCGGACGAAACGGTCTGATCTCCGTGTCTCCTAGCCGGCTCTCGTGCGAAGACGAGATCTGCCTGCAGAGCACGAATGAAGCGGAACAGTCATCGCATCCCTAGTTCTTAGAAGACCTCGCCGACAAGATGACTTACGAACTTGCCATATCCGTACAGCCAAAACTCTCCCTTCCTCCTCCGTTTGGGCCGAAAGCGTCGAATTCCAGTCAGGGGCAAATAACC
>Ga0307512_10004591_pt1 | contig 15045 bp, 21 predicted proteins | sample 14_EM_MG_FD_200267 | JGI IMG/M metagenome (GOLD analysis project Ga0307512, IMG submission 200267) | Populus trichocarpa ectomycorrhiza microbial communities from riparian zone in the Pacific Northwest, United States - 14_EM | ecosystem: Host-associated > Plants > Roots > Unclassified | place... | reverse complement strand
CAAAGCAAGTTACGACTTTGAAACAGCTTCGACTCTTGTCTTGTTCTGATCTCCTCGAAACGAATTTCGAACACCTTGTCTTGTTTCCCGATATCACATTTGTGTTACCAATATCACCTACTCCTGACCCCGCCCGTTACACAGACAGTATCTCTATCAGCAGTTGGGCTCAGACAGCAGCTGTGACTGAGGCTGAGCTTTGACAACAGCTCTGACTGTAGCTCTGACAGCAGTGGAATGCTGACAGTAGTGCTATGGCTGTGACAGCAACCACTCTGAGAAAAACATTAACTCATCTGTCCACATCAGCAGGATCTATCCGGTCCGCCATCTGTGCTTCCCTATTGGGGTTATTGGCAGCCTCTAGTTAAGTTCGGTCAATGTTGTTGAAGTCAGTGTCTACTGGATTAAATTCTACTGTGTTTTGAGTCTGGAAAGATTGGTTGTCCAGTGTGACTGTTTAGCTGGTGGAATATCAACATAGTGCATTGTTCTTACTTGGCATTATCCCTGGTTTGGAATCATCCTTGCCCTCCACCAGCCTAGGTAGGAAGTTATTCTTTTCTTCATTCTCCTCGGTCTCTTTCACCATTTAATCCGATGTATCTGCACCAATTATTCATTTGGTCGTGTCCATTAAGTCAATGATTGATAATGTGGAATGTTCCTTCCCTTGCTTTACCCTCTGGGTCGATGTTTGTTCCTGGTTGAGGGGGTTCATCCTAATACAATTGATATCATTCTCGGTGTCATCCACAATAACCATCTTGTTACAGGTAACCAATGTAACTATCAGACGACATTCAACTTTGGTAAAGGTCCGACAGTTATCTCTGCTCAATTTGTTCAATGGACTGTATATCAGTGCAACTCTGGAAAATGGACTTTCACCCTGAGTGGACATTGTGCTTACCAAACAGAAGTCATCAACCTTCAAGTATATCGCTAGATTATATTACTGAATCATCCAGGCAAAAAGTTTATCATAATGCCAGGGTGCATTAGGATTGTTTGAGAAGTCTGTTAGAGCTTGAGGCATGATCAGCTATTCCAGTATATCTTGCTAGTGATAATATTCCATATACATGAAGAAAGAATGAATACTGCTATCTCTGGTATCCTTGTACTGATGTCCAGGTCAGGTGGCTCCCACAACAGAGTGAGCTGGTGAGCTGAATGTACCATGTTTAAACCTCCATCTGTTGAGAGGTAAGAGAGTAAGTTATAAGGGATAGCATGAATAATTCCATTTGAAAACAGCTAACTGAAGGGCACTATCTAAGCTGTTGATCAGAAAAGGGCTGAATCAAGATGACAGGATTTCATCAAACTATTGCAACAGTAGGAAATGATATTGCGAATGATACTGCCAATTGGGTAGTACCTCTACTTGAGTTACTCCTACCCCATAAGACCAAATCTCCCCATGGACAGAAAGTGGCTGAGCTTCCAAGTTTGGATGTAGTAGACCCAACATAATTACCTAAAGTGTCTTTGATTGGGTAGTCGGAGTAACCAGAAGATGGTGTAATACAGGAGCTGATGAAATCTGTATTGTGGCACTGGGCATGATGCTGTATTTGGCTATGGTAGAGTTCATTATGGTCTTTGACTTTCAAGTGGATCTTGGTAGAGCGGTCTTCATTGTGGTGGTGGCAGCCATTGAAGTGACCATTATCTGAATACATGACATGGACCTTTGCGTTGTATGGAAATCGTCATCATGTATCTGCATGTCTGGTGTACGTCCCAGAAGATCTCTGGAGTTTTCAGCAAGTATCTCACAGATATCCATAAACTACGATTGGTTAGGTGGATATCCAACAATGTAAAGGTTTCAAGGTCCAAAACTCAATGTCCATGACTCAACGTTCCAACCTCAATATCCAAGACTGAATGTTTGAGACTCAATGTCCAACACAAAATGTTAAAACAAATCATCCAAGACTCAATGTCCAACACTCAGTATCCGAGGTACAATTGCTGAGAGATTATGCATCAGGCGAAATGCATCAGACTCCGTGCCTGAGACCCATTATCTGAAACTCAATGTCGAAGTCTCTATTCCCAAGATTCAATATTCAAGACTCACTCTCTGAGACTCAAAGTCCGAGACCCAATATCCAAGACTAATTGTCACAGACTGAACAGGCTGAGGTTAATGTCTGATATTCAATGTCAAAGTCTCAATGTCAATGACTCAATGTCCAAGAGTCATTGTCCAAGATCTAATGCTGAAAACTAAATGTGAGAGACCTACTTTACGATATTCAAAGCTAGGGATTTGAGGTCACGGTCAGATGAACTTACTCAGTCACATATATTCGTTTCATGTCACCCATCAGTGTATATTTTGATATTCGTGTAAAATAGGATAGTGGATATGATGTATTCAGTTTGGAATGCTGCATCAGCTACAAGGCCTTGACTGAATGTGGACCGGCCACTTGCAGAATATATGTCATAGGTTGTGTTCTTCAGCATGGAGATACAGATATTATCTTTTATCGGCAAAACACCAGTAGGCCATCTCGTTGGGACTAATGGTAGTGCCATATTGATGGTTGTTCAGTGGAGATGAAGATTGCAGAGAGGATATGAGGATCACAGAGTGGACATGGCAGTCAACTGGTAAATGTCAATGGATCGGAGTCAATTGCCAAGGATTGTATGTGGTATGTCCTAACTAGCACTGGATGGGCTCTGACCCATGTTTGATGGGATGATAACTCAATCACAGTGTTATTGTGATGCTATTATGCAAGTCTATCCAGATGAGAACCTGCCACAGAGTGAATTATGGAGTGTCTAAAGAAGCAAAATGCTGGTTAGTTGAGTCAGGTTGAATTGATAAAATCTAACAATATCAGTTGTTTTTTTGAAGGGCAAATACAATGAGGTTTGAAAGGAAGTGAGGGGTTGTATGTTGAAGAAATGCTGATCAGTTTATGGCCAAAACATTGGCTCACACAGTTCTGTACATGGTTGTGAAAACTGTTTCTTAAAGTTGGAACTTGTCATACAAGGAAACACGATGGGGTAATGATAGTGTGGTACAACAAACCGCATGTGGCTAGCCTAGATTCCAAGTCTGTTTAGGATACACTGAATACATAGCACTGGGACATGTTGTTTGGAGCCTCCCTACAATTAGTTCCAGTGGGAGCTGTACATATTTGTAACCTTTTACCTACAACAATGCAGTCGTTGATTTGCACTTCATGTGGTGTTGTCTTTTCGATATAAAGTTGGCTCAATCACCACCGCATGTCAACAGATGAACCTCTGTACCACAATTGTAGAAATGATTCTGGATCAGATGGGCAGGACTATCAACTTGCAGACAACATTTCCAAATTCGATGACTATATAGAAGCCGGTGAGGTGTGATGGTGATCTTCCACAATGCAGGAGCCTCAATCAATGATGCAGTAAGAGTTCAGTTTTTGGATAACGATGACTTGGACACCCTAGCTCCATTTGCCATACTCCAGCCATTGCAACTTTGTTCTATTGTGGATACCAACCTAGGTAAAATAAAACTCAACATCCTCAAATGAATACATATTGTATGCAACCTCGATGCTTAGAACCTTGATCAGCTATGTCAACTAATTGCGAATATGGAAGAAATGGACAGACTCTGATTCCAAAGGGAGGAGCTTTTTGTTAATATTGAACAAAATACTTTTCAGTTTTGATGTTGGAAACACATTGCAGCACTACAATACTTCCTTGGACTTCTTGAGTTTATGGGGTAGCAGTCACATGCATCAGTCAAACACAGTGAATACAAGGTAAATGGATATAGACTGAGATGTGGACCACAGATTGGTGGTAGAAAATGTAGGCCAGTTTCCTTCTATTGTCAGAGATAGTTTCTTGTCAGATTCTGCATTGTTCATGGGAGAGTTATAGCAACATTAAGAGAATGTTAGAGCTGACGGAGAGAGTATATAAGAGATATCCTATTGGAGTGTTCATGTCAGGGTGTGTCAGAGACAGCATGTCAGAGAGAACATGTAAGAGTGAATGTGTCAGAGAGAACATCTGGGAGAGATCATATGAGAAAGAGCATGTCAGAGGGACTGGGACAGGGAGAATGTGTCACAGAGAGCATGCTGGAGGGAATGTGTCAGAGCAAATGTGTCAGAGAGAATATATCAAAGAGTGCGGGTCATAGAGAAAGTGTCGGGGAGAATGTATCAGAAAACATGTCAGAGAGAATGTGTCAGAGATATCTTGTCAGGGAGACAATGTCAGAGGGACCATGTCAAAGAGAGTATGTCAGAGAGATTGTGGTAGAGAGCATGAGACTAAGATTGTCAGAGAGAGTGGGTAACAGAGAGTTAGTATCATATTGTGAGAGATTGCATGTCAGAGTTTCAATGTGACAGAGCATGTAGCATGTCAAGAGTATCAGCACCATTGTTGACAGGATTTCTCTACATATTTGAGCTTTATCAGTGCAATGAATTTTAGTCACTGGGAGCCTCCAGGAGTGTGTGAGAGCAAGTGGAGTGCAAATTTGGAAGAGTCGATGTGTGAAGAGAATCAGACCATCGGAGGGCATGCTGGCTGGCCTTCAGAGTACCTTGGATCTCTCATGACTACTGCAGTCACAACATGGGAGTCATGGGGATAAGCAAGGGAATATGTCAGAGTGCTGGAGTGAACATTGGGAACACATGGGAGTGTTGCCCAACCAATGCAGGAATCTCAAACAAACTCTGTGGAATACCTAGGTTCTTATAGAATTTCATCTGGAGAATTGAAGACATCATCTGAGAATCTCCAGATGCTTGTGAATAATGGATGACCCTTCACAGCGAATATTATAGATGGCTCATTAATCATTATCACTTCCAAATTATACTTTTACTAGCTATCAGCATCTTCTTCAACAGTATAGTTTTTGCATCCCTACTTTGAGGAATGAAACGTAAAGGTGAGAGATTCGGAACAATTACCAGAGAGTGTCAAACACTAACATGGCTAAGTGATGGAATGATATCAATCGAACATGGTGTCAATGTCATCCATTACATCTCCCATGTTATCTGGGCTGATGATAGCAGCATTACAAAATTTGTGATTGGTGCACAGAAGCTGAAGGTGTTCCTTGTATTTGCTGATAGTTCCTATATGGTGAGGGGTGGAAATTGAATTGCAATGTTGTTTGGCTAACTTTGTGGTATCTAACCACGCTGTAATGAGATGTTAACTAGCTGTGAATCGAAATGTGGTATCAAAGGCAATATGATATATTCCAATGACACAGGAGAGCAACTGCCAGGAAGTGAGCAGCACCAGATGGGGAGTGCTGGGGTGAAAACGTGGAGGACAGAAAAGGTAATTGCTGAGTGCCGAAGGCAATAGATGCGCACCTACATGCGCTGAGGAGCACTGATGGGGATTGCAGTGTGCCAATCCTAGTGGAGAAGGACCAATCCCAGCAGATGCGGGCTGAATGGAGGGTACAGAGTGCAGATTGAACTTCATCAGTGCCAATCAAGACCAAGGAGCATTGATGGGGATCCAGGAGAGCCTATCACAGCAAAAGAGTACCAAAATGTGGGGGGGCAAGTGATGCGGAAAACATATAGGAGTGACAACCAGACCAAGAAGTACCAGTGCAGATTGAGGGGTACCTATCCCAGTGCAGGAGCATAGATATAGTTGGAGGAGGGAGGGAGGGTAGAGAGTATGGAATGATATATGGGAGCAACAATTCAGACCGTGGAGTGCTTGTCAGGAATGAGGAGTACCCATTGCAGCTGAGCAGTGCCAGAATTGGGCAGTGCAGAGTGCGCAATGCAATTTTGAGTGACCAATCCATGCCAAGCAGTACCAATGGAGATTGAAGAGTGCCTCTCCATTCATAGGAGAGCGGAAAGGAGAGGAATTGAGAGTGGAGTATAATCCAGGAGAGCAAGGCAAAAAAATTGCGCCTGGTGATGGACGAGCACCTGTCTGAGCCGAGTGGAGCAGGAGGGTGCGGTGTAACGGCGACACGTGACCCGTGGCTGGGTATGTTCCAATGTATATACGTCACCGCTGCGACGCTTAAAGCGGTATCAAATATATTGCCAGTCTATTTTACATATTTACTCACTTGCTGTCGGGTGCAACAATTGTACCATACAATACGTCCTTGGTCAAGCGTAGGCGTACGTGCCATTACGCTATATTTGATTTTTCACTTTTCAGATATGTTTTGCTCACAATGATATACTAGTTTTTCCTCTCTTGACAAAGGACGACACAGTTGACCGAAGACGAACAGCTTGCGCGTCAATCTTACTGTCAATCGCCTACTATGCCTCCTCTGACAGCTGCCAGAGATAAATTATGCTCGGCTAGTATACTATTGAGCATGGACAACCTACGATCTCCTCTCGGCAATGTGACCCCTAGTCCCGCCCGATGAGCTTCCGTACTTCTGGAGGGCGAAATCCACAACATGAGCGATCACGACAACAAACAACACACTGGTGACATGGAAGATGACCTGACCGACGGTCTGGGCGGCAACCTAAGTGACATTATGAGCCACAACCCAAGCGAGCCCGAGCCTACAAGGCAATCCGAGATCGCATCCATGCAAAAGATGATGGAGGAACAACGAGAAATGCTCACCAATGCCATCCAACTGAATACTCAACTATGTGTGCCAAATGCCGAACTGATAGAAGCAAACAGGGAATACCGCAGAGAGTCTATTCGACCAGAAGCAACAAAAACAAAAATCTTCGATAAGACCCATCCAGAACGGTACTACAGTGAAGCAATGGTGCTTGATACTTTCCTCAACACGTTACCATCTAACTTCCTATCCCACACACACTGATTCCTGCATGGAGATCCTGACAGAGCGATATAGTCAGCCAGCCTTCTCAGCGCTGGGAACAATCACCCGGACCCGGCACAGAGACAGACATAAATGACCGATCCGGTAGAGTGGCTGCGAGACCTACGGAGAGACTGAGATCCCTGTTTGGAAGACTTTGAGGCCTTCTTGGAAGAAAACGCAGAAGATGTATGGCGACAAGGACCGAACACTCAATGCGGCAATGGAGTGTATGACCGCCTGCCTCCAAGGAGAGAATGAACTCATGAGAGTCTACGCCAACCAAATCAAAGCAAATTGCAGAGCAGGGGGATGCGTCCCACAGGATAACAAGAACCATTAGGCAATCACTTGGAGTGGACAATGACCAGTCCAACATCAAGCCGTTGACTCCAAACATTGGAACATTGGACAGTCTGGACAAGCTTGTCAAGCGTACTGCCGATTCAGAAGTCAAGCCTGATGGCAAAAATCCCCAATAGCAGCAGCCTCATCAACAGCAAAAGCAGTCTAGAGAATTATCTCAACAAGGCGGCGAGAAACTCAACTTCCGACAATCCATATCCGAGGCAGCTGAAGCACCAAAGCCTGACAAGTCAATGTCAGAGAAGGGTGATAAACGCACTCCAGCGCGTTGGGTCTCAACAGAGCTCTACGAACCTCAGAAGTCGGAAAGAAAATGCATATGCTGTGGGTCACCCAAACACAAACATTCTGGTGCATAAAATATACATGTGCTAACTTTTCTGAAATCTAGCTCCTGCAGTTGACGGAAAACATATCAAACTTCAATGCTCATTCGACAGTGAGCAACCAAAAAACTAGCGTAACTCTCACGGTACCTGGCTTGGCGGGAGATGATCGGCAAATTGGGGCGTGGATTGAAGATATTAGATACGATGGCGTTGATGGCAACATAAGAAGAAATCTAACCGCATTCGATTTCATTAAAGCTGAGGCTTGTCTCAGAGAGCCTAACAGCTCTCATGTCAAGTCGGTATGTGTGTGGAACCTGAGAACCGCATTTATCGCAGATAGTCCACAAAGTCCAGATACGAGTTCAACATAGAGAATCGGAAAGAACATTAGCACCAATCGACCGCGGTGCTACAAGCAGCTTCAGATCTCCACAACTTTTCAATAGACTCGGAATACCCCACGAAGAAGCGCATGTCACAACTTACGGCGTTGACGGTCAGGTTATCGCACATGTGAGGAAGAGCCGCAAGCTGGCAATGACAGTCAAATATATGGATCATTTAGCCTCGGTCCATGAACTGGAGGTACTGGTTGTCTCAATAATGGCAAATGATCCAGTACTGGGAAAACCATGGTTCAAAATCCGCAAGCCAGAGATCGACTGGGCTACTGGTCGATTCACTTCATTAAGAACCCCAAGTGGCCAAGGGGAGGCACGCAGATCAGGTATGATGGTGCAGTGGTACAAAGGTCGGGATGACAGAAGTCCTAACGTGAGGCGGCCAGTCATTGGTGGGTGTACACCGACAAGCAAGTTGACATCGGAGATCCCTATGGATCCAGATCGACAACCAATGGAGTGGAGTGAGGACAGTCCTACTCCAGAAATTGAAATACTCGGAGATACTGCATTCGACAATTTCTCAGCTAGCGATGAGACCATCGAGACATTCGCCTTACGAATTAGGGAATGCAGAGGAATGCTGGGAGCGACTATCGAGGTCACCACTTTGGAAGGTCCAGGTGGGATTGAAACTGTCAACCCAAAGGGCTGGACAAGTTAGCAGGGAGCAGCGGCGGTACTTACGGCAGCAGAGTAACCACACTCAGATATGCATGAATGACTACTACCAGCTCGCCGAGTCATGATGGGAGGTTGTTGAACTGCTGGGGTTCAGCTTGTTCCTGGGCGATCAGCTTGATCCGCAGGTGCCTCGTTTTCCTTCCCCATCATTTTCTTTAATCCCAATTCGGAGATAGAGGCTCATGTGCAGATGCTGGAACAGGTACTGCACCTACTGATGATGGAGGTCGTATCCATGTGAGATACAAGGACTACATCAGCAAAATGTATTTTAGTCACTGGAAGCCGCCAGGAGTGTCTGAGAGAATGAGGAGTGTAAACCTAGATGCGTCAATTTCGGGAGAGTATCCGACCGTAGGCGGGTATTGCAGCTGGCCTTCAGATTGCCTGGGATCTCTGATGACTGGTAGAGGAGTGCCATTCGAGTAATTGTGATAAGTTTCAGAACACCTCGAAGCACTGGAGAGAACATTGGGTGCACCTGGGAGCGCCTGGGAGCGCGGGCGAAAAGCCTAGGAGCGCTGACGACAAGTCTGGGAGCATCGACGACAAGTCTGGGAGCGCCGACGACAGGTCTGGCAGTGCCAACACCCAGTCTGGGAGCTCCGATGACAAGTCTGGGAGCGCTGACGACACGCCTGGGAGCACCTGGGTGCGCCACCGACAACTCTGGAAGCACCTCGAATCACGGTAGAGCAGTCTGGGAAAACTGACATCTTTGGGAACGTTGCAGTGCGCCTGGAAATCATAGCTACTACTTATCGTTCAACAATTTTTGAAACTCATGTATTCAGTTTGCATTCTCATTGATGCATCTATATAGCTACCCATCTACAAAGTATATCGGGACTGGCTGCAGGCGCGGTGCTTGAGAGCAAATTGAAGGTGCGCCTGAAAATGAAAATCAAGTGAATTCAGAGATACACTCCGAGGCCGCAATCCCACGAGTTTGTGCATGCACTTGGTGGCGGTAATCGTGTGTATTTGGAAATACATTTGGAGGCCGTGATCGAGAGAACTCAGTGATGCACACCAAGATCGTGATTGAGCGAGTGTGGAGATGCACTTGGAGGCCATGATTGTGCGCACTTGGAGAGCATAATTGATGGAGTTTGAAGATACACTTGGAGGCCGTGATCAAGCGAGTTTGGAGATATGCATTTGGGAGGCCATGATCTTGTAAACTTTGGAGGTGGTAATCAAGCGAGTTGGGAAATGCACTTGGAGGCCGTAATCTAGCCAGTTTAGAGATACACTTGGAGGCTGTAACCGATTGAGTTTGGAGATTCAGTTGGATGGCATGATCGCGCGAAGTTGGAGGCCGTAATAGAGCGAGTTTGGACAAGTACCTCGAGGCAGTTGATGGATGGCGGGGCAGGTGCTGAGACTCTGTTCATCAGTTAGTTAACTCGCAACCGTGGGAATGTGACAGGTGACTATACCTTTGCGCTCTCATGGAGAGCTGGCTGATGCCAGTCGATCGTGTAGGGAGGCAGGCTGGAAGCTGACGCTACATTCAGTGGTCAACTTGTAATCATGAGAATGAAGGGAAGACACACAATCTTGGGTGGATGCTGTACTTGGTGTATGCTGTACGCAGTGTCAACTCATGATCATGATATGGAAGAGATAGAGAGGGATGAATTAACTTTGTGTTCGGCAATGATGTTAGAGTTGTGGACGAGAAAGAGAGAGATGGGTTTGACGTTGAGAATGATGTGGAGAATACGAGCGGATATGAGAAACCAGGGGTACGACCTGCCAGATTGGGTTGGGAAGAACTCGTATCGGTGTATTTACACACCAGATCGGGCCTCGTACCTAGTGTATCGGGGAAGGTCAATTGACTCGCACACAAGATTCTCTTAAGTCGCACTTTCTCATGATGATTTCGCCCATCTCCACTCATCTCTCATTTTGTCATCCTCGATTCTACCATCACCTAAGAACACGAAGTTAAGTCATTGCTCTCTATCTCTCCATGCCATGATCAGGAGTTAAAACCGAGTGCAGCATACACCCAGTACAGCATACACCATGTACAGCATACACTGAGTACTGCATACACCGCATACTGCATCATCCCAAGATCGACTGTCTCCAACTCCCAGCCAGTCACTCATCTCTCGGCAGACCATGTGTGTACTAAATTGTCTACATTCTCACAATTATGAGTTAACGAATGAATAAAATCTCAGCTCCTGTCGCGCCGCTCTCCCGAAGTACCGCCTCCAGAATGATCGCCTCCAGATTGACCGCCTCCAGATTGACCGCCTCCAGATTGACACCCTCCCAGTACTCCTCCAATCTCGCTCGATCACGGCCTCCAAGTGTACCTCCAAACTCGCTCGATCACAGCCTCTAAGAGTGTCACTAAACTTGCTCAGTTACAGCCTCCAAGTGCATCTCCACACTCGCTTGATTACAGCCTCCAAGTGCATCTCCCACCTCGCTCGATCACAGCCTCCAAGTGCATCTCCATACTCGGTCGACCAAAGCCTGCATGTGTAGCTCTAAACTAGCTCGATTACAGCCTCCAAGTTTGCACGATCACGGCCTCCAAGTGCATCTCCAAATCCGGTGAATGACCGCCTCCAAGTACATCTTTGAGTAGCGATGGCACGTGTACTGAGTTACAGGGGTAACGGAAGTGGACAGAGTGATGGGGAGTATATATTCGGCGAACCCCGGAGTAGATAGACATCATCTCATTTCCATCTCATCTTATCATACACTGAAAATACACACTCTATCTTTCCCAACATTTGGTCTCACTCGCTCTGTCCGAGGGATTCCATGGAGCCACACAATTGGGTGGATCCTCAACGCTGGGTAGTATCATATTGTCTCACCCGATTCCTATGCTCCTTGAACCAAAACCGCTCATTCTCATGAATGCAGTTTGAATGTCGCAAGAGGTGGGGCGTTGTGTTGATGGTGGGCTCTCTGCCTTCGAGCTCCGTCGTTTCACCACAATGGCCTCCAAAGAGGTGCATCTCTAAGTTCTCTCAATGGGCGTGTCCAGGTGCTCCTCCGATTATGCTTGACTAACATCTGCAGCCAGATTGGCCATATGTATATATATACCGAGACTTGAATAATACATGGCATATTGGATGTAGCGAATCTTGTGACTGTAACAAAGACGAATATGATGTGATGAAATGCCGTGTGGTTATGTGAGAACCACTGCTATGGGAATATGGCACCAAGTTTCCCGCAGTGCTCTCGAAGTCTCCCGTTGAACTGCGTAGCGGTCCCAGCCGCTCTTGAAGTCTCCCACAGATCTGCGCAGAGGTCTCAGAAGCCAGAAAATTTGACCATTCTGTAAGTCAAATCTCGTAGCATCCTGATTGCACCTCCATGACTGCGGGTGCTTTCAGGAGCACCTGACAATGCTCTTGCAGACTCTCAGAGCACATTGCTTAGCTCCAGGGGGGTCTGGGAGCATCTAGGAGTATTTAGAAGAACTGGTGCAGTCGCCTGGAGTGTCTGTGTCACTGCGGCACATGACCCGGGCCGGGTAACGGCCATTCTATATAGTAGGCTCGCCACGAGCCTTAGATCTCTAGCAATAATCTAACCTATACATCTATATCTACTATCACTTGCATCCACGTTTGCAACCGTATTCCTATAATTACCATACGTATACCTATGAGGCCGGACGCAGGCATACGTGCCCTGACCCTATTATCGCTTTTTCAGCAAACGGATACATTTTGCTCACGGGATTACTAGTAGACGAGTTAGTACCCCTTTTTCTGACACCCGACACAATGGTGTCAACGATTCAGAATACTGCCCTCCAAATGAGATATCGAAGCATGATTACTGCGAAGCACCATGCTTTGATCATTCCATGATTCAATTGAGCCCCCTGACAACAGCGGAGTAGTGCTCGGAGAACAATGGCACACAAGGCGCGTCACCGGCAACGATGATGATGATTATCACCAAAGAGTTCAAGACGACATCAAATACTTCCAATGGCTGCAATCGACCACCGGACACCAGAGAACACGCAACTGCCCCCCTGCCCGCATCAATTCACGGCCGAAACCTACAGAGCTCAGAGACCAAATGGCGCACAAGGCGCGTCGCCGACATTAAAGATGATGATCATGAGTACAGGACCATTCCTACAAGTCAATTGAGCACGATTACCAGTCCAAGCACCTACAATCGACGGAGTGACCTTACCCCTGAATGCGGCCATATCGAGAATCGAGGTGAGGTCAGACAATTTCCGAGTCAGCACAGTTACGACACCAGTTCTTCCAATTGAGCCAAGTGCACCTATCTTAGTTTGCGTGTACACGTACAGCTCTACCATCCTCGAAGAAGCCAACTTGCCGAAGCATTATACTTATACCTACGGAAGAGGATCTGTCTACGAATCAAGCACTCCTACCGCCACGAACATAAACACAAGCAACGTGCACTCACGGAGATCACACCCTACGATTGAATGACATTGAGGATGAGAAGCTTGCCCTCGATTGAACCGAACTTATAGCGGCGATACATTGCGCAGTGTGAAGTGCATTTATGGTGAAAGACCGACACAATTCCGCAGACCACCTACGACGACTATGATGACTACAATGACTGCAATGACTATGATGACCTCTCAGAGCACAAGTATTATGGACAATCGAGGCGGCAATTGACAAATCAAGCACCAATGACCATTACACACTCGGCAAGTTGAAACTATTGGCGGCGCAGACACTAATGACGACTCTGGATGAAAATGTTCAGTAAATATCTATTCGGCAAACATAGTTCACGAAGTACAAATACCAGAGACATATGGCGAGATGCAACCCGTACTGGTCCTTATCGACTGCGGCGCAACCAGCATCTTTATTTGAAGACACTGACGCTTCTCAAAGCGACTTGGGATATTACATTAGGCGGCACACATCACCACCTTCGGCATTGAACGGAAGAGTGATGCAACATGCAAAGGACACCGGAAGACACGGATCACAGTCCAGTACTTGGACTATCTCTCACCGTTAGAGGAATCAGCCGTGCTAGTCATGCCAATGCGTGCATACTATTTAGTACGTGGCTTACCATGGTTCCACAAACAAAATCCTGACATAGACTGGGCTCGATTCACTCCCTGCGATCACCGAGTGCAAGTGGAGCCGAGGAATGACACCGATGACTACGGCAGTGGCATCGAAGGTCTCACAAGGTGAAAATGATAGCCATAATGTCAATGACCTGCTTCTGGGGCGCAATCCGGGTATACAGACACTTGGAGTAGCCGCATTCGATGATCTTCCAACAAGCATTGAAGTTGTCGTAGCATTTGCCCGACTGACTGGGGAATGCATAGGGCTGCTAGGAGCGACTTTGGAAGACATCACCTTGGATTCACCAGGTAATATAGCCCCAAGCGGTGGACGCGAGGAGCAGAGAGCAGCGGCGGTAGTTGCGGCCGAAGAGCTGCTCCGAGAAGATACTTGAATGACTGCTGCCGGCTTGCCGAGACCCGAAGGGAGTGACTGGTTGGTGGGGCTTGGCTCCTTTGTGGGCGAACCGTTAATGACGAGGCCTCCTAGATATTCCCTTCCACCACTTCCATTCTTTGTTTGATTCTTTTGGTTAACATGGATGGAGCAGACTCAGAGCCGTACGAATACATGCGAGTCTTCAATTTGGAGATAACCCCGACAGACCAATGACAATTGAGAGCAAAGAGCTCACTCAGGCACGTTGAAGACTTATAAACCAAAATTGGATGCCCGGGCATGAGATAATGTCCCAGATACACAAGACGACGGTCCTGCAGAAGACTACTTATAGAGGAAGAAGCTATCATTCAGACTATGAGAATTGGATTTATGAGCACCGATATGCCCATCCCGGTGATACTCGGAGATGGGTGACAATCAATCTTTGACTATGGCAACATACATGAAATTGTGTGCAATTCTACCCTGTCTAAAATACTTTTGATGACAATCTACGAGACTAGCAATTGAATGCCGAGATGCGGATATATGTGCCAGCTGCCATGCTGTACCGAGTACAATCCCGACCACTATTCAAGAGACCAAATCAAGTGCTGAACGGCAGAGATTACACTGCCAATTACCTTGCCGAATACACATCAGCAAAAAATAAAATGGCATTCTCAGTATTCTGAGCATTTTGAAATTCAAGTTCACCTTTTCTCAATTATGCAGTGTACTCTGGCTGGAAATATACTCAGTAAAATTGTTTTCATATCTTTGGGGGATTTTCAAACTTGGTATAGTATTCCCAAAGAGGTATAGCTTAGTCTGTTACATTGTTTTATAGTCGAAAGTTAGTCTATATTTCAAAATGAAATATGTAATAGATGTACTATTGCTTGCTTAGTAATATTATGAAACTTTTGGTTTATATATCT
>Ga0307512_10004590_pt1 | contig 15046 bp, 19 predicted proteins | sample 14_EM_MG_FD_200267 | JGI IMG/M metagenome (GOLD analysis project Ga0307512, IMG submission 200267) | Populus trichocarpa ectomycorrhiza microbial communities from riparian zone in the Pacific Northwest, United States - 14_EM | ecosystem: Host-associated > Plants > Roots > Unclassified | place... | reverse complement strand
TGGTGGGCGAAACATTGCAGGTATGCATTTATTGGGGGCCGAAGTTACTCGAGGGACAGCGTCCCATCCTTGTCTCAGCTGAGAAAAACCCGACCATGGTGGTGGTAGCGGTTCAAGGAGCCCCCCTTCTCTCTGACGCTGACGCGTCTCAACCTGGAGCCGGCCCGGTGCAGCACGTGTCAGTGCCAATTACATCACACAAACTCTGGCTTTCCAACTTTTCACTGGCAAAACAAAACGAAACAATACCGTGACACACTGGCAAACGTTCAAATCCAACTGGCTGGCATACGTATCCCTTGCTCCTCTCTCCTATCAAAGCGTCATACCTGCTAGCCTTCACTGATGTGCCTTCCTCATCCGCACCGTCAGGGGTGTCAAAACTAGTTGTAGTGAACGACACAAATTAGTGGTACGTCTGACTTATTGGCACTCAAGTCATGCACTGGCACTACGGTAATTAGGTGGTGGTGGTGACTGTATTTGGCTACATCTCTGCTATTTAATCTGCAAGTAGGCATCCTGCTGCTGCGGTTCCCAATCTCCTGCACCTCACAAGATCCGATTTCAATTACACCTTAATGTCCATGAAACTTGTGGAAGAAGCTGATGCGCTGATGCAATATGCCGAAGCCCTGTACAAAAAGAACGACCCTATCATGAGGCCTGCTGACCGTATGTTGGTCGAGGAGCGAATGGACTGGTGAGGGCTTCCGCCGTCTCTGGATAACAGACTCGAATACGACTATCTTTTGGCAGTGCGAGGGATTACAGGCAAGGTGTAGAGGAGAAATCATGTCTAGCTCGATCCCAGCAAGCGAAATTGTATTTTGAGCGCGCTCAAATGGCACTGAAGACGATTGAGGTGCCTAACATGATACTACCTATTTCAACAAGGCCGCAGCACTGATTAGTCGACTCATAGGAAGCCGTGGGTGTTGCAATTGAAATTCGGAGGCGGGGAATAGTACAGTAGATCTCCAACTGCTGGCACAAAAGGCGTGACTCTTTTCCACATCATGCTATTCACCACACTTCTGTCTCCCAAATGTATGGTCCGGTTATCTGACCCTCGTTCATCACCAACGCCCCTGCCCACCACCGTTTGGGATCCACAGACTTCACTACTATCTGTCCCGCGTTCACCCCTGGAGCCGACGGCAACGCCGCTCTGTTCGTTCTGTCATCGATTCTCCCAGTGTCGAGATACTCTTAAACGGCGCCTCCTTCCTCATGCGCCACGACCTTTAGTCTCGGAACGGACATGTCGCACAGTCTTCTTTGTGTCTTTCTGACTGATTCATGGATGTTCGTCATTGGACCATTCTTCAGCTTCTCAGTGTTGAGAAAGGCACATCTTTGTAACATGAGCTCGGACTCTGAGTTCCAGTTAAATCGATTACTCCTCATCAATGACCTCGGGGACCAGAATAAAGCACAGCAGTGAGCCCACGGGGAATGGACAGAAAATAGCCTTGACTTTACACGCATATCTTTGCTGGGCCGTCTAGGCGACATCATCATGAAGCCTCCGTTAAACTTCACTTTAGAATGAGGTGAGTAGTTTGTTGTCACTCTTGTTTGCATCCGTGGATTGACTTCATACAAACCGCGCATGTATACGCTACAGCTTAGAAAATCCCGCGACCGTAACGTTAGCCAGTTTACTTCAGAATAAGCGCGCTTAGTATACGCCACGCCTTTACATTACCCTTGCATCCACGAAGGATTGTGCCCTAAAACTCAAATCTTATTCATCGTTGTTCTTGGGCTCGATCAGGCCTTTCCTATTATTGCTTTCTTTGGAGACAGAATCCGTACAAGCACCAAACAACGCTCCGACCACTATTGACTTGATTTACATAGTCCCAGCGCACACGGATCGCCCTGACGAGTAAGCCAATACAAACATGATAGTTGCACAATATTCTCATCTCCAAAACTGGAGGTGGAATGGGAACCTGGGTGCCCAACCTCAGTAATCCTTCGCAGGCCTTGGCACATTTTGGACATTAAGAGACACGCGGCATTTGTACGTGTTTCGGGTCTCCCATCCGAGTCACTGGCAAAATGCCTGGGACAGGCCGGTTGTTGGCTCTATGGCTCCATGTGCCTCCTGTGCAGCTCCCGTGGCTGCATAGTTAAAACTTGGAATGTGCTAAAGGTGACGTAAGTAGAGATATGCGCCAGCATTATATCTCTGTAGCAGCGGCAAGCCTATCAATCACACTGATTGCTGCTTTATCACTACTTCAAGTTGACTTTCGGACGCCACAGCCTCTCGGCTTCGCAAGGTCGACACCGTCGGATGCAGGTAGGATGCGAAAGGATAGGTAATCCCTTCGACAAGACATGTGCCATGTGCCAAATGCCCATCAAGCTCGCCGGAACGTGTTGTACATGAGGGTGTAAAAAAAATTCTCGGCAATCATATTAGCAATATTCCGTAATGCAGGTTAGTGCCACCGCCTCTTCAAACCTCTCAATTCCTCTACTGTATCAGTGCCCCCAACACCCTGACAATTGCTAACCTTTCTGGTGGACATCACTGTTGCGGGTGCCAGCGACGATGCCTTCGACTGAATATTTAAACGGATGCTAGTGCGCCAAGGGAAGGCACGGAACTCTCATCACACAACACCCCCCTCCAAGTCTGCCTGACTCTACGTGGCGAAGAGCTTTGACATGCCATCCGAACGATTACGAAACGCAGATGCCCTCCTAAATGAAGCCAGCCTACGCCTCGAAGAATACAGAGACGCCATCGGTTCGGAGAACTACGTCATGGGACGGGGGTTGGTGGAAATGTAAGTACCTCATCGTTTTTGTCACGGTTGTTTCGATTTTGACCTCCGCGTTCGGAAGCACGAGAGATTTTCGTGTCGGTCTGGAGGCTAAGTGCGTGATTGGCCGCCACCGGCAAGCACAGGCATACCTCGACAAGGCTCAGGAGACGCACAAACGGATTGAGGTTTGTGGCATGGTTTGTCGCGATATGCTAGTGGGACGCTGAGGTTTTTCTTTGTCTGGCAGCAACTGACCTCAGGTCTGTATTAGCAAACTTTGGCCACTTGTATTCATGCCCCAATACCATATCATGCCAGTGGGCGCATGGAATACGGGCTGTGTGACGAGCGGTCTAATAGTTGAGCCGATGTCCTCTACGTAAATAATATTTTTACTTTTACGTCTTAATTTGTGTATAGTTGAACGGCGAAACACTGTACTGTACTGTATACGAAAATAGATTTCTGCACCTTCCCTTGCTCCCAGCAAATTCCTTTCTCCAATTTTATTGGACCGTCGTTCATCATCCTCTTCTCTGGCCCCAACATCGTGTCGCCGTCATATCCTTTCGTCCGCTTTGCTCCCAGGTATCATTGTATTGCGATTCAGGTTTTATTTGTGCTCGCCAATGGTGATCCGTGGTCGCTGACAGGGATATTTCATCTCACGGAGCTACCATTTTCCCGTTGCACCCTAGAACCTAAGTTTTCAACTGTGCCGCTTCTCCCTACCTAAGGCCCAGCCATAGCACGTGTCGAGCACACGATTTAAGGGTGATTTTGACGAAAAGACCGAAGGGGCTTAGATCTGACAAAGCAGGATGTTTGTTCAGCTCCGAGGGAGAAGGCCTAAACGCCGCAACAAATGCCACAGACTTATCGCTATTTTTCTTTACATGCCATTCAGACGCGGAGTGATTGGGACATAATAGAAATGTGTTCCATGCAGACTTTGAAAGGAGTGGTCCACATAACATTGATAATGGATATCTCTTTGAATCAACACACGAGGTACCACATAATTACTCGCATCCACACATCTAATGGGTTTACGGTATGCTGTAGGGTGTGAAGGGTACCTACTGGGAGGAATGCAAAGATATGACCAGTGAGGGTGGATAAGGAGTGTCACAGTTTGGTCAGACGTCTATGGTAGGGGAAGGCTCGGATATTTAGGAAATTGTGTTATGAACGCGGCGAAAAGAGGTCATCAGAGGAATATGCATGGAGTAAGTCTGCTCCGAGGAGGAAAAGTATACTGGGGCGACCACAAAGGACACCTTTGCCACGACATCATCAGTGAGTGCTCGGGAACTGCCGCTACATATGATCATCGACCAGATCATCCACGATGGTGCCTCAGATCATATCGTAGCAAACTAGATATCACCGGACAGGATTAACAACACCAGTCCAGGTATGTGCGTCGAGGGACAAGAAATGCGTTGTCAGGATTCGGGTACGGCGGTGTTGTGTAAAACGATATCCTGGAGGGTGAGCAGAATTTGTTTAGCGCAGCGGAACACAGAAAATAAGCTGGGATCGTGTTTGGAAAGGATCGGGGAGCGCAGCTTGAACGAGCTCAGTGATTCGCGGATGAGAGAAAATTTCGCTATAACATCCTCGATCGATGGGCGCTTTGTAGGATTGATGTGTGTCATCTCGGCAACGAGATCGTGCATAAACTGGAAACCGCAGTACTTCTGATGGCTCAATCCATTAGCGCGGTGATGGGCTAGTCGTGGCTAGTCTCACCCGTATGAGCTCTTGACGGACAAGATTGCCCAGGTAATATATGTCCGTATGGAACGGATTGCACCGCGTTCCATTCCGATGCTCGGGTGCTGACTTATCGCCCCCTCGAAGCGGTTCATCAAGTGCTTCTCTCGAGAGGTACTGCCGCGACAAGCCAAAGTCGATCAGATAATAGCGGGGGGGCTGCTGGGTCCGGGTATATCGCTTCGCTTTGCCCTTGAAGTCCCGAGTCCGATTCGGTTGCGTCGGGTGAAATCCTTGGGGGTACATTTCAGAGGGATCGAACATAATGTTGTTTGCCGTGCAGTCCCTAAGACGCCATCGAAAAACTATTCTATCTGGAGGCATATATACGCACCTGTGTGCGATGTTTTTCTGATGCATGAATTGTAGACCCTAATCCAAAGTCTATCAGAATTGATTGGTGAAGGCAGTATTGAGGGAATTCACCTCACAAATCTGCGTGAAGAATGCCATAAACTCTCCATAGGTTTGGAAACGAGGGTTGTCGAAGGGGCGTAGAAACGGCATGACCATCAACTTCTGGCGAGTCACGGTGTTGGGTATCTCAATAACGTCGAGCAAGGGCACACAGTGGTTACGACGATCTCGAGCGACCTCAGAGGACGAGAATAACTGCATAATTCTCAGTTCATGGGACCCTTCCTCAGGGAGAACCCTCTTGAGCATGACGTGCTTGCCATCGAGCCTCCGGGTAGCATCCATCGCAGCCCGTAACTAACGTGATCTATCAATACCGATAGCACCTAGAGGAGGGCACATACAATGCTAGGCTGTCCGTCTTCCACGGTGAAGAAGTCTTTTCCTGATCCTCTCCAAGATGGCTCCCAATCTGGGTGGTAACGTGGACGGAGGTCATATCCATAGTGTTTGAGGATATGGTACTGATCGCGCCACCATTGTTCGCTTCTGTGTAGCGTACCAATCGTCCTGCTAGTTTGTGGTGTGTAGTTCTGGGGCGTCGTAAAGTTAGACATATCGTCCGACGGTGAGTTAACGTGAATTGATTCACGAAGAAACAACCGAGGAGAATGAGAGGGGAGATAAGTCAAGAGATATAAGGAATGTTCTGTCAAGTCGTATCGTCGATTTACGTCAACCAGGGATGATGGGCGTGTCATCATGATAATCGGTAGCGGAAGATCTAACCAGCAAGAAAGCGTGTAAACCTCGAGTTGGAATATCAAGGGTAGGGGACATGTATGTGGGTCTCACATCCTGGATAAAACCTTTAGCCCCAATTCTTCTATTAGATACTTGCAAAGCATTCCAGTCCCTTTAGTTCTGTGCCGCGTGCAGGGTAGGCATTATGTTAACTTTGGTGCGTGTTGATGCATCGTTTATCGTTATGAACATCTGGGCGAACCCTCATGCATCATGTCCTTTTATGGCACTGATAATAACTTGCTTTGAGACAACGTGTTCGACACGTAGCGCACCTCTAGTGGCGCATTGCAGGACACGTCTCAGCGCAGCTTGACACACACACGTCCTCCTCTTGTATCCGGCTGAGTTGGGGTCGTTAGAATTATAGGCTTTATAAACCTGCGAATATAACCTGCGAAAGGTGGGGCACGATGCCCAGATGTGACGTCGATTCCCTGAGGAGGGCACGTGTTTTGGGTTCCGAGGATACTCCTATTGGATGGGTATTGCGCGCCTTTGGTCCTTGATGCATGATGCCAAAGTCGTCGTCCATATCGAGTGGAGCAAACGCTGGCGGAACGACTTGTCCAAGGAAATTACCGAAGTCTCAGCGCTCAGCTTGGATCTCCGCTGCTGCATCGGTCGTGGCAATTCTAAGCCGATTCCCCACATTCAACTGATATCGCCTTGAGTTAGCAAGCCATTAGGACCGAGCAGTGAGCACTGAGAAGCAATTTGACTTTTAAATAGCCATATTGATGCGTGTTTTACCACCAACAGGACCCTTTTTGTAGGGAAGGCGAGTCAAAAGATGGCAACGGTTTCCGGAAACGATGTGTGGCACCTGCATCCCAAGAAGACCACATCTTGGCACAGAGTACTGTATATGGAAGTACGGTCTGATTCCGACGAGGGCCCTGATCAATGCACGTTGATGCCTCACTCACTTCATGCCTGCTCGACGACTTGTGATCATGGGACATCATGATGGGCAGCTGTATGATCGCGCCAGACTAAATTCAATAGTATTTCATCCACCTTGCTCTTCTAGACAACTCACAACACTCCTCCCTCTCATTTTCTACACCCCGCAATCTTCTGGACAATTTCCCTTGTCGCAATCCTGTCATGAGTTATGATCAACAAGGCACTCCCCTCGGTCCAGGTGCAGTCATCGTTTCTAGGATGATAGATTCTGTGGTGAAGATGCTGCCATCTGAACAAGAGAAACGGGGTGACAAAAAGCTAGAAAAAGCTCGTGGATTAGCCGAAGAATATAAACCTATGATCTTTCAAAGTGACCTTGACACCATCGCAGGGAGAATTTCCCAGTGAGACCTCCCACTCTTGAAGTGGGTAGCTCCTGACATACAGTAGTGCTCGAGACGTGAGGGATGGGTTGGATTCAAAATCAGGTTTTTCGAAATTCCTCCATGCCCGGGAATATCACAAAGCTGCGAGAGACGCATACCGATTCACTAAGGTTGCTTGCCTTCACATTTGGCCTTTCGCATCGTATGTCTTACTATCGCCGCTACAGCTTGTATCGGACAGGCGACTAGACGCTGCCTGTTTTTCTACACCACTGGACGCATCATTAACAACTTCTAATGGTGGGTTTTTGGGATTTCCCGTATAGTCGAACCTGACTCACCCCGTGGATGGAAAAGGGAATTTAAACAAGGTTACAAGGATTGCCCAACGTCTTTATCGGTGCCATCTCAGCTGCATCGACGCATTTCCGTCGCCTTGTATGAAGGACAAATGGACAAAGGTTGTCTGGAGCAACGCATGTGAAAGGACATGTGGATATCCTCATACACCACCCCCAGCAGAAGAGGCAAGTCTCGTCTTTTGGTCAGATTTTGGTTGCACGGTTTCACGTGAATCCTCAGCTCGTAGTTGAAAGTATCGAGCTTCTCGTGGATATGAAGGCGGAGATCATGCGTCTCGTACAATCTCAGTATGGATTTGGCACCCAGCAATCTCCAGAAATCATCAACAACAATACGACTCTGGCACACGCGCTGCTGACCAACATGGCTTTCATTTATCGCGTTCGTCTATTGTATTCAGTCGCTATTGACAGCCCACTAAGTCTCGTTTGCACACAGGAACCCAATTTTGGTGGGACCCCTCAACAGCCTTATCAACACCCGATCATCCAAGAGACTATCAATATAATTTGGTTCCCGAATAGGGATGGAGACGGTATTGTCTTCTATGAACACTTCACACCGATCCCAATCAAAGTTATCGCCCTGGCACTCACGTTGGTAAAGATTGAAGCCCATCTTCGCCATCTTTCAGTGGATTCTAACGAGTGTTTCTTGCGAGTGTCAGATAGAGTGCTGCATCAACGAGTGGACTAGCGGCATATACCAGGTGTCCAATTGGAAGGAGGGCAATTACAAAGCCGTTTACGACTCGCATAGCAAATCCCTTTCTGATCTACATGGTGGAGTGGCCCTTGCACAGCTCCAACTCGACCTCCTCAAGAATGCACGGTATGATAAGCTTTTGTCTCTGATAGCCCATTCTCCTTACACATTCTTCACAGCATACATGCAAGTACCCTCTTCGAACTGTTGACGGAGCCAGGAAAGCCCCGACCTGGTGCTCTTGACGTTGCAGTCGAAGAGGGCCCCCCTGTGTATACTGACCCTGATATGGGTAAACTTAACCCAGTGATTGACATCTCTTTCGAGCCCTAATTGCACTTCGCTCGTGCCACCATCTGTCATCATCACGTTTCTCTTCCCATCCTTCTCCCTTGACATTGATATCCGGCATATCAGCAAACGCGGACCTTTTCGAGTAGCTTTTGAATATATGTATGGGTGTGGTCTGGCGGGTAGCTTATTTATTTATTCGCTTTTTTGTTGTGGACGCCTCGTCCGACAGCTCTGTTGAAACTTAACTAGTGATACGAATTACGACTTTGGGTCATCATCGAGCGTCCCGCTCTTCTCCCCTGAGGTGCACGAACACTAGCGCAGCGCGCCAATGGGTGGAGGAAACACCACTCTCAGGTCATTCCGCCTCCGAATCTAGGTCAGCCGGTTTGTTCCGATTTTTTAGCCCAACTCATGTTAGCTTTCCAGACAGGTCTGACAGCTCGTCTATTCACACTCTTTCAAGACAACCGATGGACCCTATTCAGACAGCCACGGAACCTGCTGCTGTAGTATTTTGAAAGGTATCTCCCTCTGGGCCGGGATGCATCGGGCATGCCGGGTGTGGCCTGCGATGAGGTTACGTTATGGGCGCTGGGGTCCTGGGGAACATTCTACTCATTCGGCCAGCTCATGATTTCTGATGAACACCCCTTCAACATGTTGTGTTTCATGTCCCCCAATTTCTCACAACATTTGTCCCTGGGCCCTGGATCTTCTGAACCCCCGATCCAAAGTCAAGCACCTCACTGGCATGGCACCATCTCTGCTGTTGATGCCACTTTAGAGAAATGGAGATACTCAAGCACACGTACGGAATCGTGATACATGGCCATGATGTGCATAACGTTGAACGTAGTTCCCAGGTCAGGGCCGCCGCGATGCCACTAGGATTCTTCATGGCAGCATGGTTTATGGAGAGCGCCCCGGAGAGCGCCCTCATGGATGCCCCGTTCACACCCACAATGCGATTGCCTTCTGTGATTTCCATCGGGTTAGAAGCAGAGATCAGACGTTCTACATGGAAGGTGCAGAGTGGTTGGTGGGAGATAAAGATGTTTTGTGAAACTACTCCCTACTGCTTGTGCTCTGCCAGAGTGTCATGAACACGTCTTGCTGCGATCCCCACAAAGTTGTTTGTTTCGTCTTTAAGCGCGAAAATACCCCTAGGTCGTTCTCAGGCAATGGTGAAGGATCGACGCGTACCAGCGTGTAAGCCCATGGCTTGGGTCTTTTCTTCCTACTGTGGAATGTTCAAGTCAGCGTGTTTGTCTCCCATCCCTGGAATGAATGGTCTCTGCGATTATTTCTGCTTTTATTCTGTCCCTGAGGACAGCTTGGTACGTAACATGTCGTCATTCTACACGCAGCAAGACACCCTACAACCTACGGCCCTCACACCTTGAGGATTCTCGCAGACAAGAACTTGTCGATCTGCTCTGCGAAGTACTCAACGTGAGTCTCCAGCGCAAAGTGCCCCGAGTCCACAAAGTCCAACACGAAATCCTTCACATCACGAGCGAACGCCTCAGCGCCGGCTTTGACGAAGATCACGTCATTTGCGCCCCAGAGTGCGAGCACTGGCACACCGCTCGTGCGGAGGTATTCTTGCCACTGAGGGTACAGCTTCGGGTTGGCGCGGTAATCGTAGAACAGCGACAGCTGCGCCTCTGCGGAGCCCTCGCGGGCGAGCAGCGCCGCGTCGAGGGTGTATGTCTCCGGGGCGACGCGGGACAGGAGTGCCTCGGGCACGCCGTTCGTGTACTGCCACTTTGTCGGGCCGAGCTGCAGGAACGGGAGAAGCGCCTGGGCCTCAGGCGTGGTCGACGAGAACGTCGGCGTGGTCCAGTATGTCTCGAGCGGTGCCCAGAAGTCCTTGCCGAGTCCCTCAAGGTACGCGTTGCCGTTCTGAGTGATGATGGCGGTCACGCGATCGGGCTTTCGCACGGCGATGCGGAATGCCGTCGGGGACTGCACGTGGGTGTTATATTTATATAGTTCACTGAGTCAGCATGCCGACCAGGATCACGAGCGCTGCACCACGGCATAAAGCGTGTGCGGGGAAATGTAAGGAGAGAAAGGTGCGTACGCCATAATCGAAGATGTAGACTGCGAACTTGTCCACGCCGAGCGCGTCGAGGAATGCCTCGATCGTGAGCGAAAGGCTGTCGAAAGTGTATTGGTACTTGCGCTCCGCTGGCACCTCGGTGAAGCCGAACCCAGGCAGGTCGGGCGCCAGAACGCGGAATTTCGGCGCGAGGAGTGGGATGAGCTCGCGGAATTGGAAGGATGAGGCTGGGAAGCCGTGCAGCAGAAGTAGGACGGGTGCCGTCGGCGGACCGGCAGAGCGATAAAAGACGTTCACGCCGTCGACAGGGATGGTGTTCAACTCGACTTGAGGCATGTTAAATGGCTCAGTAAGCCGGCCTGGTGTGAAGTCGTCTTATATATGCAGTTCCCCACACCACAGATAGGTACAAGGCACAAAGGAAGCCTGACACGTCATGTTTCTCAGAATGGGATGTCGGGAATTAATGCCATGGAGTCTAGTCAGCGGGAAAGCTGTTCTTGGGTGATCCGAGTCGTGACCGTGGACAAGAGATCAAGATCACGTGGCTTCATTTTCTCTGGTTGTTCCTGACCTGACCAACACAATAGCGCCTTCTGGATTACTTACTACTACAAAGGCACACGAAGAGACAGATATATGTGCATATACCTTCAAGAGTTTCGGTGGTATGAGAATAACATGCGTGCTAGGGAGAGGGTACTATGTCATCGATACAGTATCGACACGATCCATCACTGGCAGACGAGGTCATCAATGTGCAGCCATAAGAGGCTTCCAAGAATTCTTAGCATCCCCGGAAAGGACTGGAGAAAACAGTCATAGGGGGGACATAAGAGGAATACCGCCCAGCGAGGTCGATCACTGGGGCTGATTGAACTTCCCAATGATGCGCTGAGGTGTTCAAAGCTCAATGATAATACATTAGTGAAGCTGTGTGCTATGACGGGAAGCGACATATCGCAAAGGATTCGAGCGGGGACACTAATGAGATGGTCCATTTAACTTGCTTTCATCTGTCATAGGAGGACGATCCGATACTGGGGGTAGAGGCCGTCATTGGGCTGGAAGTGCTTGAAATCACCAAGAAAATTTGGGCGACAACAAATTAATCGAGTGCGAGCCGTTATAGGAGCCCTATTCGTTAGCAGATGACCAGAAGACAGCCTAAAATGCAGCATCGTCCGAGGCGATAGTAGACATCAACTGCTAAGAGTGAGAAAATGGGAGAGGCACAGAGCCAGAGTACAACACAAGCGGCTGGATTATGTAATATGGCAAGAGTTGCTCTGCGGAGCGAGAGCACAGCACCCCATACATTCACCACCAAACTATTTTACTATCTTGACAACAACGCCGCGCGTTCATGAGTGACGAACAAGAGGAATATATTGCAGTCCTCAAGGCATCATACGACTACACGCCCCAATCTGAAGATGAAATTGAAATCAAGGAGGATCAGCTACTCTTGCTCATTGAGAAAACAGACGATGAGTGTGTACAATCTCTCGCCCTAGTCAGTACTTAGCTGATCGTTTGCAGCTGGTGGAAAGTCAAGCCGAAGGGTGAGACGGACAGCCAGGGCGGCCTTGTCCCATCTGCCTACGTGGAGTCGGTGAGTGCTCGTCGGACTCTGACTTTCATTCCCAAGGGAACCTGTGTAGAGCGTTGAATGCTTCGCGTCCTTTCCCCTCCCACTGGTCCATTTCACCATTCTAATAAAATGATAAACAACCCCGGTTTGGCCCCCTACTGTGCGCAGCATTTGAGCAGGTCGCCTTCCCTCTCGCATCCTTTCACTCTCCACTTGTGAAACAGCGGCGCCCTCACCGTCACGTATCTATAGTCGCTCTACACACGTTCTCAACAAAGGCGTCACTTTTTCCTGAACCTACCTTCGCCATCTATCATGCCGCAGAATGGCTTTGTACTGACATCGCTTCTCTCTGGCACAGGCGGGGCACTCCTCTATTGTGAAGGTACAATATGATTATGATGCTGCTGCTCAAGGCGAGCTATCCCTGAAGGAAGACCAAACGTTGTTGGTATTTGGCGAGGAGGAGGACGGTTGGCTACTCGTTCAAGAGAAGGACGGTGGCAAGGTTGGCTACGTTCCCGGAAACTATGTAGAGGTCGTTTCACCATACCTTTCACCCTCAACTGCGCTGAGTGTGATTATCTACTCGCTAGACCATGAACGATGCCGGAACCCCCGCTGCTGCCCCGTCCGCGGTTTCTCAAATCGTCATTCCCGATTCCCCGCCCCGCCCTGCACCTCCTTCCAGCACATACGTCGATCCCGCAGAGCTCGTTCGTTCCACTGCATCCAAGGCCAAGGCAGACGCCATCAAGACTTGGGCAGTCTCGGAGATTGACAAGAAAGGCAAGAAGAAGAAAGGCACTCTTGGCGTTGGCAATGGTGCTATATTCTTTGCTAGCGAGGCAGACAAGGCACGTCTCTGAAAAGGTGTTATCTCTTTATTGTTCGCCACGATGTTGACTTGCGTCCCTCGATGCTAGACGCCCGTGCGAAAGTGGCAGATCAGCGACATTACTTCGGCCGAAGTCGAAAAGTCAAAACATGTGCTTATCGAGGTCGATGGCGCCGCAGCCGCGAGCCTGCACTTCCATGCGGGTAACAAGGACACAGCCGAGGAGATTATGGCGAAACTCGAGTCTTCGCGCAGCCTCGCTCGTGCGAGCACTGAGGTGACCGCACCTTCGGCTGCTGAGCCTCGGGTGTCGCCCGGACCTCCGCCTGATCCTGAGCCAGAGCCTGCACCAGCACCAGCACCCATACAACGCACACTACCTCCGCCCCTACGCACCGATGGCGCGCATAGTCCAAGTAAGAAGGGAGTTCACTTCTCCGAGGCGAGCCCTGCCATTATCCCCCCACGGGCCCCATCCCCTCCAGATCAGCCACAAGAAGCGATCGAGGGTCTGGAAGCTGTCGCACTGTACGACTTCCAGGCCCAAGGCGATGACGAGTTGACGGTAGCCGAGGGTGATCCATTGTGGATCATCGAGCAAGACGGCGACGAGTGGTGGAAATGTAGGACCGTGGATGGCAGCGAAGGTGTTGTGCCAGCATCGTATGTTGAGGTGAGTTCCCTCCTGCTATGAGTCACCCTTTCCCGACTAAGGTGGATTTGCAGCCCACAGGTGCGGGTCGCTTGCCTCCGAGGATCGTGGAGCCAGAAGTGGAAGAAGTCGATGACTCAGCTGAGCGCGAGGCGGAGGAGCGCGCTGCAGCAGAACATGCGGAACAAGAGGCGAGAGCGGCCCACGAGCGCAAGGATAAGCAAGAACGGGAACAACGCGCCAGAGCCACGGTTGTAGCTGCTGAAGCTGATCGCAAGCGGAAAGATAAGGAGAAGCGCGATCGCGAGGAACGTGAACGCGAGGAGCGTGCGAGACGGGAGAAGGAGCGTGAGGAAGAGGAAGCGGAGGATGGTGCTCGGCGAGAGAGACGAGCGGCGAGGGCTGCAGCAAAGGCTGGTCGTTCGTCCAAGTCTACGTCTGAGGGACGTAAGTCTGTCGAGAAACGTGCGCAGTCGTTCCCAGTTTTGTCCCATTCCCATTTCAAACCCTCTTTTAGGTGCTCCCCCTGATCCAAGCCAGACGCGCGAGTGGCGCGATCGCACGGGACAGTTCCGCGTCGAGGCCGCTTTTCTTGGCTACAAGAACGGGGTGCTTCGCCTACACAAGGTGAATGGTGTGGTCATCGAGGTACCATCGGAGAAGATGTCGGCCGAAGATATACAACACGTCGAGAAGATCACCGGTCGTGGAAGTTCGAATTCACGCAAGGCCGATGACGACGACGACGAGCCACTCGCGAACGGCCGAAAATCTCAGCAACCTGCCACTGTCACGCAGAAGAAGGCCCCAACCATCGACTGGTTCGAGTTCTTCTTAAACGCGGGCTGCGACGTAGACGACTGTACCCGTTATGCCTCTGCCTTTGAGCGTGACAAGATCGACGAATCAATTCTTCCTGATATTTCCGAGGGAACCCTACGCACCCTAGGTTTGCGCGAAGGCGACATCATCCGCGTCAACAAGGCTATCGATGCCCGTCGTCCAAAGCCACCAGCAAGGCCTGCTTCCACGGACGTGAACCTCCTCGCCGGCGATGAAGCACCAAGTTCTGCGCGCACCACGCCTAGCCCTGGGCCGCCTAATCTGTTCACCGGACCAGGAGGTCAGCTCAAGAACGCCCGAAGAGGACGCCCGACGACCAGCAAATCGGGTAGTACCGCCCCTGGTGCCGTCGATCTCAGTGCCATCTCCACGGCCTCGGAACAGATCGCACGTTCGGGCACGCCACTCACGTCTACACCGACCACTGGGCCAACCTCTACGCCGATCACTGCACCGACCATCACCAATACCACTACCACCACTTCACCGGTGCAGGCACCTGCGAGGTCGAATTCGGCCGCAGCGGCGGGCTTCGATGACGATGCATGGACGAACAGACCAAGCTCGACCAAACCTGTTGCGCCGACGCCCCCCATCCCAGAGCGCGTTCCGTCCGTACCGCCTATCCCTGGTGGGCTCCCCACCCCCCCCCCCGGCCCCCCCCCCCC
>Ga0307512_10004589_pt1 | contig 15049 bp, 16 predicted proteins | sample 14_EM_MG_FD_200267 | JGI IMG/M metagenome (GOLD analysis project Ga0307512, IMG submission 200267) | Populus trichocarpa ectomycorrhiza microbial communities from riparian zone in the Pacific Northwest, United States - 14_EM | ecosystem: Host-associated > Plants > Roots > Unclassified | place... | reverse complement strand
ATCCCCGCGGCCTGGAAGAATGGAAACCTCGGGTACTTGCAATTTTGTCGTTTAAGAGTTAGTCAACTATTCGACACCTCGAGCTTGCCCAAACGCAAACAATCCCTGACTATGACATTCTCAGGCTATCACATCCTAGTGGCATCAAACACGGATCGCATAACAAGTCTCTTCTTTGATCCCTACGGGCCAACTCTCAATGTCACGTCGGAGATCGTTGTCGGGTCCCACTCAATGTCGATCATTGGCCATCCAAGTAATCCTTCTCTTGCATTCACTGGCCTGGAACAAGAGGATGGCGCCGTCGTTGCGCTCACAATCGACGAGACTGGCAACGGCACAATAGTCGGAGAAATCCCAAGTGGTGGTGCGATCCCCGGTTCGTTGCTTGCGACGATGGAGGCCCTTTTCGTCGGGAATGTGAGTCCTGCGCATATGTGACGTTCTTTTGCTTATCTCTTTTATGTGGACGACGCATTGCCGTGTTGCGTGCCAAAATATACAGTACAATTCCGGGACGGTCCTGGCCACCCCTCTGTCCGGCTCGCCCCCATACTTCCTCGATGACGTTGACCCCTTTGCACCACCGCGCACAGTGCTGCAGCTGAATGGTTCCGGCCCCAACGCTGCCCGCCAAAAGAGCTCGCATCCACACCAGGTCGTAGCCCTCCCTGGACGCGCTGAGATGCTCATCCCCGATCTCGGTGCCGACCGGACGTGGCGCGTCATGTATGATGACCGACTGGGCACGCTCTCTGTGCTGGGCGAAGTGACGTATGCTCCTGGCAGCGGACCCCGGCATGTCGTTTTCCATGGTTCGTGCCCTTTTCCTCCTAGATCACGTACCTATGGTGCTTATGTTTGCATACACAGATGACATCCTGTACACCGTCAGCGAACTCACGAGCAACCTCTTCACGCACCACCTCCCGCCACTCCCAGACCCACCCACACTCCTCAGCGCGACGTCGACTCTCCGACTCCAACCAGGTGAAGCGCTCGGCGACCGCGTCCCCGCCGAACTGCTGCTCGCGCCTGCACTCGCAACGGACGCGCGCAACAGCAGCAGCTATGGTAACGGCAGCGCCCGCTTGACGCCATTCTTGTACGCGACGAACCGGAACAACCCGAGCCCTGAGGGCGACACGGTGGCAATCTTCTCCCTTGACAATCGCACCGCGCCAGCACTCGTCGCGGAGGTACACACGGGTCTACGACACCTGCGCGGCGCTGCGATCGGGGGCGAGGATGGGCGCTGGATGGTGTTGGGTGGCATGCTAGGGGGTGGTGTCAAGATGTATGAGCGTGTCAACGGTGGGCGTTCGTTAAAGGAGATCGCGGCTCTGCCTGACATCGAAGGGCCTACTGGCTTTCTCTGGTTGACGCCTCGTGACCATGACTAGTAGAGGATTCTAGCTAGCACATCTTGTGACTACGCACATACCTCTTGCTTCTTGCAACAGTATATTGTCTCAAGTTCGCCTTTCCAACGCTTCACAATATTCTCTCTCGCTTGTCCTCCTCTCTGAGGCCGCTACGTTGCCTTCTATCTTTGATATTGTGCCCGCTATGCTGAGGCCTTGCACCCCTCCAACTTGAAGCCTCGTCAGTCCTCTTGAGTACTGCCAGTGCATTTGGTCGGACCTCGGGCGAATCGACCCGTGATGCATGATGCGCCAAGACTTGGTTCCACGCTGTAACTTAGTTGCTCAGTTACTCCACTAGTACGGTGGACCACCCCATGCTCCCATTCAAGTCCACCAGTACTCGGAAGACTGAAAATTGAGTATCGACTGAGAAAATACCAGTGTATTCAAACTACCGCAATTACAGTAATCATCATGACAGCGAGAAGTCTAATGTATATTCGTGTTTTGTCAATGCGTATCCCAAGCAAAGCCCACCACAGATCCTCATAATGAAAGTAGTCACGCCACAGCCGAGATTGGTGCATCTGCCGGCAAGTAGTCGATGTACCCGACGGGAGACTCGGCCATATAAAACACTTCACGGTTATATGGGGTCAACGGGATGTTCTTCTGAAGACGTATCGGAAGATCGGGCTAGTCGTGGATGAGAGTCGATTGAGCACGAAACAAAAGACGAAGAATGACAGGAGTAAAAACGCACGTTGGATGTGTAGTACCGCCCAAAGGCAATGAGCTCTCCCCGCTCGTCCGCATGCTTGATTGCATTGTCGCGAGTGAACCCACCCGCGGCGATCCATGGTTTATCCTTCCAAATTGCGCGTAAAAAGTCGTTTGAGTCTGCTTCACGGGCGTCATCTAGGCGGTCGCCTGTGCCCGCAACGCGCGGCTCTATGACATGTATGTATCCGAAGTTAGGGTAGCATTTGCGCAGCTCCGAGACGAGATACGAGTAGGTCGGGATGGGATTGCCTCCGGGGACATCTGCCTCGAAGCGTCAGAACCTCGATCGAATCAGCCTTTAGCGGGGTCCAGAGAAACGTACCGTAAAGGGTGAGCCAGGGAGACAAGCGCATGCCCACGCGCTCCTCCCCAACTGCGGCAGTCACGGCCTCAACGACCTCAAGCGCGAATCGCGCCCTGTTCTCCGCCGAGCCACCGTACTCATCCGTGCGGTTATTACACATCTCCTTGAGGAACTGGTCAATCAGGAACCCGTTCGCGCCGTGTATCTCGACGCCATCAAAGCCCGCGCGCTCGACGGCGTTCCGTGCGGCCGTCGCATACAGCTGCACGTACTCTGCGATTTCGGCTTTCGTCAGCGGGCGCGGCGTGGCTGGTGGCGATGTGTCGTCGGGGTTATCGATGTTGGCGTGGAGTGGGACGCTGCCCGCAGAGACGTACTCAAAGGACGGGTTTTCTCTCTTGAGCTGTTGAGGTGATGCCGTTCGTCCGAGTGCCCAGAGCTGCAAGTACATGAACGATCCCTTTGCGTGGACCGCGTCCGTCACCTGGCAGTGGAAGGGTGTGTATGTTAGTCCCAGTCGAGGCAAATTAAAGATGAGTCAAGAAGCGTACCCTTTTCCACGCTGCGACCTGTTCGTCAGACCAGATGCCGGGGGCGTGGAAGCTGTCCCCCGAAGCTTTGTGGGCGATGAAAGTCGCCTCACTGATGATCAGGGTGCCCGGTATGCTCGCACGTGCAGAATAATGCTCGACAGCAAGATCGGTGTGGGTGTGCTTGTTGTTTGCCCTGTAGCGGGTGAGGGGTGCCATGACCACCCTGTGCTGAGGGGTGACGTTGCCGACCTGGATGGGTTGGAAGAGTTTCGAAGTGGCCATTGCAAGGCGATGCTGCTGTTGAGTGAGTGTTGGTTGGGATCATTACTCCCGCAAAGTGTCCCCTTTTATATGGCAGCCAGCCCACAGATGAGCGATTTCTAAGATGGATGTCCATGGCCTTTTGTCAGAAACGATGGGGATTGGAGAGCAAGTCACAAAGACGTGGCCGAACAATCACCAATCTCGATGGCTGTATCATAGTTGGGCCGTATTTATGATCACTTATCGCTTACCAAGAGCCACAGTTATAAATAGATAGATGATAAATCGATAAATACCCATCGCATTTATTTTATACAGCGGCATCCCAACTTCGTCCGTTGCACCCTTTCGCAATATTCTATCGAAACGGCAAGAGTAGGACAGTTGGCGTCGAACTTCTCGCACACAGTTTGCAGCGACACTGTGGGTGTACGATCACAACCCACTGCCATAGCGCGAGCTTCCCCGCATTGCTGGTTCACCGTACTCAAGCACAAAAGAAAGCACCTCGTTGTTGAATATTGAATATTGAATCCTTGATGCCAATCCTTATCCGTAGCACATTGAGGATGTCTCCTTATGAAATCGGACGGGCACACACATTTGCCTCCCACCACTGGCACGCTAGAGTTCTATTGACGGACAGTTGTGCAGACAGCACGCTACCAAAAATGAGATTCCCTCCATGTTCTAGATTCGATTTTCATTAATATCCTGACACAAATGCAAGGTAAAGTCAACTCTATCTTATTCCATACTTGTTAATGGACCCTCAAGAGTATGGCTTATCAGAGTGTGCCGAACAGAGTGTGCCGAATAGCTATTCGAGGTTACATGGCGGTTTGTCAGGATGATGAGATTGCGGGGTACATGACGTAGTATATTACAATCAAACATCGAGACATACAGTCACGTGGTTCAAACCATCACCAAGCTTGAGCTTGCTTTCAATCGCACTCGGTACATAGATGATAAATACATACACGTTCCATTCACTCAATACTGCTATCCCTACTTTGGCCATTACGCCCTCGGACCCTTTCGCAATATTCTTCGTGTACCTGGCGAAGCAGTAAGAGGAGGTCAGTCGGCCCCACTCTCCCTGCATGAGGTTTGGGCGCGCGATCGCGACACGCCGCCACAGCCCGAGCGTTCTCGCCTCTCTCGCCTCGTTCACCATACGCGACTACGAGCGAGAGCGTCTCATTACATTCCTGATACCAGCCCTCTGTGATCACCAGCGCGTCGAGGACGTCTCTCTATGAAAAGCGTACGACCGACAGCACAGCAGACATCAGCCAAACGCAAGAGTTTTGTTTTTCGGCGTGCAGGCAACAACACGCCAGGAAGATGAATCGGGAAAAGGGGGCACTCACGATTTCCACTTTCTTGGAGTTGAGATGCTTCGGAAGTCGCGAACCGACCCAGGCGTCCATCCGATCTTGCGCAAACCAGTATATCCTAAGCAACGCCGCATTGCTCAGCGATCCCACCTGCGAGCGATCTCGAGTAAATTCGTTCCAGTGCGAGGGGTCCTCCATGAACATTTCTTGAAGAAACGCGACGACTTTGTCGTGCGTGCGCTGGGAACCCTCCACGGGAGCGGGGGGTGGTTGAAGCAGCGAGCTTACCCTACGATCAGAACTTTGATGTTGCTCTTGGGCCGCCATCACCCCGCTTGACAGACGCGAGCGCATGGACGGGGTAGGTTGGTCAGTTTCATATCCCGAGACATGCATGCGAGAACCAGAAACGATTTGATCTTTCCTTTGGGCCCTCTGGCCGCGATAGGCTGCTGGAGGCGAGTCAGACGCATATCCACCATCGAAGGAAGCAGTCGGCTCGCTCCGTCTGGCCTTCCGCGGGCGAGTGCATTGCCCATGCAAAGTTCGCGCTGCGGCCGATCCGTCGATCGTATTTGTGCGGTTGTGACTCTGCGGAGAGCTGAATGGTGATTGTTGCCTACGACAGAGGCTCGTCTCGCGCTTGCGCTTCCTTGCGCCACCAGACCATTCTTCTTTATGATTGGGCGGGGTTGCATGGGCCCCATCCAGGTCAAGGTGAGTGGATACGGGCGTGAGAAGATGTGCCGTATTCAACGATGAAGCAGTCGGTCCTGGATTGACAAGCGGACTTGGATTCGAGCCAAAAAATTGCGTGGGCATAACTACACGGGGGTCCGAGATCTATTAGAGGAAGTGTGTAAGCGTGCATAGCTATGATAGAATACTCAAGGGGTACTGACACCCTCAACGACTATCGACAACGTCTTATTTGTCTCAACCTTCAAGTTCGCCGACTGGCTCGTCTCTTCACCATCTGCGGATATACGCAGGAAAATCTGTCGATACTTGCCGCGCATCGTGAACACCTTAGCAGGACCTAAGCAGTAAGAAGATCAGTAAATCCACTTCTAACTCGGGGGCACGCGGAAGAGCCTCACCGTCAATACGTGACGGCCCACTTTGCAGGGCTGCGCATACTTCCCGGGCATCTGCCCACAAGTAGCCCTCACCAATGGTCCTAAGTGGGACATGAACTTCCGCAAGCTCATCCGTCCCATGGCGCCGATCCTCAATAAACAGCGTTACCATGCGGGGCTTTGGGCCCTGCGTCTGCGAACGCGAGTCTGTCGTGAATGCTGGAGAGGACTCCTTGCTGGTCGGACGTGCGGACGTGAGGTAGTAATTTACAGCAGAGGGCGAAGGCCTCGGTGAGTCCCAGGTCTTCGGCGGAGGTGGACTGAGGCTCTGTCCTCCATCATGGACTGTATGCGCTACCATATTGCTTGCGTCGAGAGGATCAGTCTCGTAGTAAGGAGGGTAGTAACCCCTCGCATGATCGTAGCTACTGCCGTCATTGGCAGGTGCAGGTGCAGGTGGCGGCGGCGGCGGAACGGAAGACACTTCTGTCTCCTCCAAACCTGCCCTACTCTTTTGCAAGTTTCGGGGACGAGCCGGCACCGCGGGTTCGGTCGCTTCGCGATGTTCGGTAGGAAACGCGGGTTGACCAGGCTGGTGGCGCGGCAAGACATGTCGCTCGTACCGCCTCCCGTCGCTCCCACTGACCGAGGCAGCCTGGGCAGAAGAACGACGGGGCGCTGCCGCTGCCAGAGCCGGAGCCGGATCCGGGGCTGGGGCTTTCTCCTTGTGTTTGCCCTTTCCAGTACCGCCGGCGCGAGAAAGTTTCGCTTGAACCTGAGGTGGTCGCGGCAGACTGGAGTCCGTAACATGTGGAGGGCTCGCATTGGTCGACAGAGTGGCAGGGGGGGAAGGTCGTGTCGCTGCGGAGATCGACTGCAACGGCTCCACGGAAGACGCGGGTGGCGAAGCGACCAACGGCGAAGGCTTCCTACGTTTCTTTGCCGTAGGAGCTGAGGTCGGTGCATGGGCGGGCGCATGGGTGGTGGTGGAACCAGGAGCGGGGGTAGGCGAAGCGGCCGAGATGGGCGAGAGCGCCTCGGGCGACTGAGCGGCTTCAGCCAGGACATGCAGACCTGCGTCCGGTGCGATCGCAGCAACAGCAGCAGCAGCAGCAGCAGAAGAAGAAGATGCAGCAGAGGAGGAGACAGCAGAAGCGGCACCGACCGGAACCGGAAGTTTGTTGCTGCCGCGCGACTCGGACCTGGCTCTGAAGAGCGACTTGTACGGCCCGTTCGCGGGCAGGCCCTGACTGAGCCCTCCACCGCGCCCGGCGCTGAGCTCCGGGGTGTTCACGTAGCCTTCGACACAGAACATGGACGTCCCGTCCGCGGACACGGTGACGTGGTCGGGAGTCTTGTTGTTGCTATGGAACATTGGGCCGCCGGACGACGACGTCATGGATGGAGTAGGGTCTAGGAAGGCGGTGGGCCGGCGAATGATGGGATTCGCGGTCTCTGAGGTCGACGTCGAGATCGAGGAGGTCGAGGACGCGGCTGAACGGTCCCGTCTCGTCTCCTCGACTACCATCGGTGTGTCGTCGTCGTCATCGCCATCGTTGTTGAAGAACGGTGGGGCGCGCTGTAGTAGCCACAATGGCATTAGCGTGCTGAAGACACGGGAGTTCTCGCGTAGAACGAGGAATAACTAACCCTTGGGGCCGAGGACGAGAGTTCATCGTCGCTGCAGGGGAGCCTCCTGTGACCCGTGGAAATGGAAAGGCTCAATTATACGACGTACGTTTCGTCCGAGTCCAAATGCTGCTTGGTCCTTCCAGCCTCCGGTATAGCATCATAGTCACTGCCGTAGTCTTCTTCAGACGGCATCCGTCAAAATAAGTAGAGGGGGTGGGATACAGTGAATGCGGTCAGCTGGTAAGAACATGGCGCTATTTGAGGTTGTGAGACGGCTTTGTGAAAACCCGCTTTTACCAATAAAGGCGAACAAAGGGCGGCGAGTCTCATTTATGAAATCTTACAACAAAAAGTAATAACAACAAAACCTTCCCAAGACACCTTTAGTATATAAATACCGCTTTTAAGTATGCCCACTCGACGCCACATAGATACGTTGTGCGTTGCCACCAAAGACGGCATCAACGCTCTCCTGGTCAACGCCAAGCTCCGCGAATGCCTCGCGTGCAATCTCATACCAATCGCCCGCATTCGAGCGTGCATGGGAGGCCGGAGATGGCGCCGAGCCGTACACAATACGTTCAAACCCGAACGCTTCGACAGCAGGACCCACTGGGGAACAAATTGCGACCAGATATCAATGGATGAAAGGGAGACAAGCGAACGGGGAGGCAAGCGACTTACAATACATTTTGATCCTGCGCTTCCACTCTTTCTTTTCCTTTGACGAAGTGGCGGCATCCCGATCAGGGAGAGGGGTCGGTGGCGTGGGCGCGTCCCATGTTGGGGGTACATAAGAGAGGTAGACTCTCGGGAAGAGGGAAAGGGTGGCGACATGGGACTGATATGACTGGTAAGACGGATGGCTAAGCAATTTCACGATGGGGAGCTCGAGGTCGTGAGGGGGAGGGAGGACATTAGCTATCGTGAGGGGCTGATGTCAGTACTCCATGGAAATGGATATCTATGCCTCAACACGCACAGAGGATGACGAGGCCTGTACTGACACCGTCAGCCGTGGCCTTGGTCAGAAAGTCTTCTAGCCTCTCCCAACCTTCCTCTCCATACCCTTGCACATCGATTTCAACAGTGTGGCCAGCGCTCAACGCCGCTCGCAGAGCAGCGACCGCCGCATCTGACGTGTTGTCGAACGGTGCTGTCAAGGTGACCGGATACTTAGTCGTCGGAATCGAGGGGATCGACCCGCTCTCCAAGTTGAACGGAATCGAAACGGCCAGGACATCGACGCCAGATTCGGACGCCTGTGATTCAAGCCTAACAACGTCACAATCAACAACAGGATACGATCAAAACAGGGAAAGATAGCAGCGAAGCTACGAACCCCTCTAATTCACTGTCGCTGGCTTTCACGACTATGGCGCGGACGCGACCTCCGAGTACGCCGCTCGTCTGTTCCTTCCATTCCAAAATCGAACCCCGGACGCTGGCGTCGACTACGTGATCTGGATGGACCGTACTTGGGCTCGGAGGGAGAGGGAAGCTGTCAGAGAAGCCTGTGTTGGGTGCACTAAAAGCGGAGAGGGGCAACGTGGGGAGAGATTTGGGGCCCTTTCTGCGCGCACCAACGCCAGGAGACATGGGTGGGTTGGGGAGGTTGGCCATCATCAGAGTTGGGATGCTAAGTTGATTGGTCGCGACATGTCACCGTAACCATCGCTTTCAAATACCGATGCTCAAAGTTTCCCACGTTTGATGTCTTTTTGCTCACTTTCGTTTTAAAAACAAACATCGTCGCGTGCTCGATGATTAGAGCTCGATGGTGTGCAAACCCTTGACGCGTCAACTCTCTAACCGTACTGCTCTCTTGCCTGTATGAGGTCCTCCCGGTTCAGAACATGTCATCTGGAAAGCGAAATATAAATACAGCGCATGCTTATCTAACAACCGTGGACGGTCCAATAAACCACCCTGATCCGAGGCCATCAACAACGGCAGAGGCGTCATCGCGGCTCGTCCAAGAACGGTTCTGGTGTCATCCGCCGCCCCAACCATGCAGGACGAGACCTTGGTGAATGTGAGTGAATCGAACCGGCAGACTCAACCCAGGTCCGCGTGCGTTCCAAGCTCTGCAGCAGAGTAAATTTCTCTCCGCGAAAAAAAAAAAGGAATCCCACGTACCTCGCCCCTCCCTCTGGCGAACGGAGACCTGTCCAGGACGATTCGCCCGTCCTCGTCGAGGTGTTTCGGGGTGTCCCTCCAGCGCTCGTAAAGCTGCGTCGCGTTCTTGCGCTCCTCCCTCACGCCCATCTCCCGACCTTCCTCGAACCCGGCCTTGCGCCCTTCAACGAACCCTTCCTCCCGCCCCAAAACCCACCCTTCGTTCCGGCCCTCTTCCCATCCGTCCTCCCGCCCGTCATCGTACCTCCGACTGAGCGCGAGCCGCATCCCCTCCTGCCGCCCCTCGTCGTGCGCCTGGTAATCCCTCAGCGCCGCCTGCCACTTGCGCGCCAAGTCCCGCGCCTTGGCCGCCGCGTTATCCGCCTCCTCCTTCTGCCGCGTGAGCCGCTGCATCTCCGCCGTCACCCGGCGCAGCTCCCGCTCCACCGTCTCGAGCTGCATCTGCGCCCGCTTCGTCTCCTCCTGCGCCCTCGCCGTCTCCAGCTCGCTCCGGTGAAAGCCCTGCTCGACCACCGCGATCCGCCCACCCGCCTCGCGCGCCCGCGCCTCGGCCAGCGTCGCGCGGCTCTCGGCAGCGTCCCCGCGCCGCGACTCGGTCTCCAGTCGGTCCCGCGTGATCTGCAAGAGCGCCTTGAGGTTCGACGAGTTGCGCTCCTCCTCCGCCAGCATGAGCGTCAGCATCGAGTCCGTGCCGGACGGGCGTCGCTCCCGAGTCCGATCGCGCCGCCCGCGCTCGCGCGACTTTGACTTGGACCCTTCCGACTTGTTGCCAGCTTGAATTTTTGCTACGCGGCCGGGGCGCAACCCTGGTGGTGAGTCCGGATGGCCATCAAAGGCCGGGGGCTCTAGGAGGGGTGACGAGATGGGGAGAGGGGGCAAGGGTGCATTGGGGTCTAACCCGCGCAATCCAGGGAAAAAGGAGGACATCGTGCTGTTGGCAGAAAGGGGTTCACGACCATCAGCCAGCCTCGCGGGGGGGCAGCACCGTTGACACGGGGTCACTCACTCTTCGTCTGAAGCGTCGTCGATGATCACACGGGGGTGAAAAGGGGCTTCTATGGGTGCTACGGGACTCATTTTTTTTTACGCAGCAGGGGTGTGAGGAGTGAAGAGGTTCTCGACGTGGCGCTGATTGGGGTTTAGGAGTTATTAATACTGAAGCATCGCCCCGCCATTCACAGCATGGGTACGTGGGACGTCAGAGGTCCAGAATAGCTAGGCAGTCCTTGGTGGGGCTAACTGGGCGCCTTGCGGCACCAGTTGCCCTTTTCAACGTGTATAACACATGTGGAATCTGTGATGGAGTGACGATTTATTAGGTACTCATAGCAAGTTAGGCGATTCCCGGGCGACGGGGGTGTAATCCTGCGGGTTTCTACCTTATCGAGACACCCTTACGCTTGGCCGTTGACCCATTGGGAGGTGAACATTGATCAATTATCATCGTGACGGCAATGTCAGTTGCGCCTGCACTGCTTGCTTTGCGCCAAGTACTACACATGAGGGGACACTTTTGGGCAGATGGGGGGCTCGGGTTTCTCTGACAGGCACCACAAAAAACTGCTGTGCGCCAAGAAAGCGATTCGTTCTGCGAAACCCGCAAACTCCGCCTCCTCACACTCGAAACCACGTTCATATGACTTTCTTCTCCGTTGATCTTCGTATTCGTGGTGGTTCGCATCCCTCTCGTAGGGAAGAAGTATCTATCGCGGATGCTGGGAAGTATCACCATTACCATCTACAGGGCCTTCCTTCGGTGGGGACCTTCCGATTCCCGGAGTGCGGCCACAGACGCCCAGATAGAGATTGGGCAACATTAAATCTGAAAGCGCTTACTGTCCAGCTTTGACTAGCGATCACGATCGGACGAATATCCAAGGAGAGGTCAATGGCATGTTCAGGCCATAGTACGAAAGATTGAGAAACCCAAGTAAATCAACCTTTTAGATCCAAAGGACACTGTCTTTGGCCGTCTCTCCGAGTGTGAACCGACCCTCTGCGGGGCCAAAATTACATAACCAACTTTTGATTGACATTGTCCGCGCCCGCCCGCTTAATCACTGGTCGTCTTCCTCCACGTCACCAAATTCGAACATCCCGCACCGGTCGCGCTTCGCCCCAGCGACAGCTTCCTGGAGCTTCTTCTGCACTTGCGGGTACGACGCGAGGTACTTGCACCCCTTGCGGTCGACGGACGCGAGGCCCTCGCGCACCAGGTCCACGTTGATCGACGCGAGCGGGTCGTCGGCAGTTACGGGATCCGCGGGGTCGATAAGCCGGAGGTGTAACGTGGAACCTTCTTTGTGATCGACGTTGGCGACGAGCTTGCGTCCGTCGCATGACTGGCGGAAGCGGTTGACCGCGTCTTCGCGATATTCGCTCTCTTCACCAACTAGTTTCACAAAGCTGCACGACCCAAAAGTGTTTTTACAAGTGATCATGATAAGCGGGGATCAAATGCCGGAGAAAAAAGGGAGCTGCGCACCTGAGACGCGCGTCATGTGCTTGGCCTGGGAGCGTGCGGAATTTGGGGTCTAGAGGTCGGATATCCGAAAAACCAATGGTATCTTGATTGCCGTAGTCGATAAAGGTGACCTCCGCCTCTCGCTTGACGGGCGATGCACGACGGATTTTTGCACGGTACCACGCACCATCGGAAAACTTTGCCGAGACAAGATCACCAGCTTTGGGTACGAAGCCAGCAGGTGGCGCGGTGCCCTTGTAGTGAGCAGAAAAGTCGCGCATGAGCTGTGCAAGTGATGCGATCCCTGCAACGGCGGGACAAAGTCAAACAAACACAAAGGAGAGGTGGCCATTAATAAATTTACCTTCGGTGTTGAGGATCTGTACCGAGAAGCTGAACCCGTTCTTTGTCCGGACATCGCTGACGATGACGTCGATGTATTCTGGTTTACGGGCGCCAAAGTCATCCTCTACTTCAACTTCTGCTTGCTTGGCTGCAGCTTCATCATAATCAGACCAGATCTAAGCTGCGTGTTGGCAACGTGACTGTGTGACAAAAACGAGAATATATGCGTACATTCCGCCGAGCTTTTTTGGCCTCGTCCTGAGGGATGTAAGGATCATTGTTCGCCTTTGAGACCCGCATGGTGACCTACCTCAGCATCATATAGCTGCTTTGCCCACGCAAGCGAGTCTGCTGAGAACGAATGAACGGTCGCGAGGCCCTCAGAAACAAGTGTGACGGCAGCATTTTCGTTCTTGTTGAGATACAAAGCACCGATAAACCCGCCAGACTTGTCGGTGGTTTCGATCTCGATCTCTACATCGCGTTGCATGTATCGCCGCGTTGCAAATTCGGCAGATTCATTACCATAAGGTTCGCTTCTTTCGGATGCACTACGCGCCGCTCGAGGTGCACGAATACCTGTTGGACAATAAGCGGAAGAAATGTTTGAACGTTAATATAGCGATTTACCGCCAAGTACGAGGGTAAGTACTTGATTGTCTTTGGGGAGGAAGATCCTATGAGTGACGGTTCATTCCAAGTCCGTGGGAGCAAAATAGGCTCAAGGCTTACTTGAATCGTGAACCAGCAGCAACATACTCAACGACTGCAGGGATCCTGCCTAGTCGCTTGAACCCGTTCAAGAATTGCGCCGCGCGATTGCTTGCTTCGGACAGATTCAAAGGAGGTTTGGGCGCAGGTTGTTCCTTTCCGGAATGGATACCCCGCCCTTCTGTGGCAGCACTGGTAGAAGGGGACTGGTCAGCGGTTTACAATGGTGAGGGCCAGAATTATACGAACGCCTGCTCCGCGGCCATCAGCTTGTCATAGTCAGGTGAACGGTCCTCGTCGTCGCGTTTGTGCCTTACAACGCTTGCAAGTCCTTTCTCAATGAGCTGTTCGGCTATGTTGCTGAAGGTCGGGGTCAAAGAAAGCGTCAAGCTTCCGGTCTCTCACCGACTCACACTCCTTGGTTCCCTACACGGATGGTCGCAGATTCGCGCTCATCATATTCACCTTCTCGAGGCCGGATAAAGTCGACCTGGACTCGGACATGCTTCCCAATCAGCTTCCTTCGGAGGAATTCACGAGCCTCGTGAGCGTAGTACGCCTGCCTCGAATCCGACAGTCTGTTCGGCGGCTGATCAACTAGTGGCCAGGATTAGAACCGGACAAACATACTTGGGTCCCCGCGTCGAGCTCAGCTGTACCCTCCGCTCTTTGCCATCCTTCCCCAAAATCGAAACCTGATCCCCAGACCAGACACGGACGACAGTCCCTTCGAACGCTCGCGCCGTGCCATTGGGTGCTCCTGATAGTGCTTTACTGATGGCAGATGGTAATGGCGCATTTGCATGCAGCCCGAGGCGTTTCTCCCTTGCTGAACGATCGGCTGCACGCAGCTTCTCCGAGCCACCATAAGGCGCTAACATCCCCGAGTGCCACTCAACGAGGTGCGCTAGCCCGGCCCCAAGGAGGAACTCGGCGATATTACCCACGGGGTGCAGAACTGGAAAGTGTGACAGGATAAGCAGAAACCTCGTGAGTCGACTAGAACAACTGACCGATGCCAATGAATATACTCGCAGGCGCCGGTGAGCTGCTACCGTTCGTTTGGAATGGTGTGGCGGTCGCAATAGGTACTGAGAGAAGCTGTACTTTGACCGGTCGTTGAAGAAGACGCGATTCCGTGAAATATTTGGCCTGACACAGTTTGGGCGTCGAGCTCAGTAGGCAGCATACATCGGAGATCCGCACGACTTACTTCGTCTCCCAAATTCTCGGAAATCTCCCCTTGCCTCGATGCTGCGCGAGGACTGCGCGCCCCTGCAAGAGTGACGTTGACGAATTGGTGTTCACCGTCAGGCATGAGCAAGCGGACCCGGAGCGTTGTGCCATCCCGGACAGACTCAACAATGGCTGGTGAAATGGAGCATATTTAGTTCAGGCTGTAGACATAAAAGCTCGGCCTGTGTACCGTCCAATTGTTTCCCCTTCCACTCGTTGATAAATCCTTGAGAATCTAAGGGCATATTGTATACGACTTGCCGCGCCTAAGAAGAAATGATAACGCCCCTGCGTGCAAGGCGGAGAGTAAAAGCACTCACTTTAGGACCGTGAGGGTTCCACTGACCACGACCGGCAGTTTTTGCTTCGGATTCAAGGCCCTTCCGACGAAGGTCATCCTCTGTCGGCTCGCGCTTGAATTCTTTCACTTTTGCCCAGCCATTCGATAGCAACTCGTTGGTGATGTCAACACCGTTGGACTCGCCGTTACCGAGATCACGGGGTATGTCTCCCTCGCCAGGCGGAAGTTGGTGGGAGGAGGTAAACGAGATTTCCTTGCCTACGGTGAGCGCGCGCAAGAACTCGCGTGCCTCATATGCCCAGGGCTGGCAAGGTGACAACCGTTAGCAAGACTCCAGTAGTAAAAGGAGCGGCGTACTTCATCTTCTCTCGATGCATTTCCCAACCTGGGCGACGAGACGTCGGCGAGATGAAGGATCCTGCGGGACCAGTTTGAGCCAAGAACAATTTATTCTCGAGAAACTCACCTTTCCTTAGGCGGCTGTCCCTGGGGGCCCGGGCGACCACGAAGTACAAGAGAGTCTCCTGAGATGACGCCTACAAAACAAC
>Ga0307512_10004588_pt1 | contig 15050 bp, 14 predicted proteins | sample 14_EM_MG_FD_200267 | JGI IMG/M metagenome (GOLD analysis project Ga0307512, IMG submission 200267) | Populus trichocarpa ectomycorrhiza microbial communities from riparian zone in the Pacific Northwest, United States - 14_EM | ecosystem: Host-associated > Plants > Roots > Unclassified | place... | reverse complement strand
GGGTACAAGCAATGAGTATATTGGAAACGCTTCTAGCCGATTATTTGTGGAGGAGGAGGCACCTCGCCGGCGGAGAATCAAGCAAGGCCAGAGTTGTGAGAGCGCCCGATTGGAGATACTGTTATGCGGCAGCGGAGAGATGTTTTTTTTTCTGATTGATCATGCTCGTATACAGCCTATGAAGACTGTGGCGGCACGTTGCAAGCCCCCTTTGCCCTCCGCCCAGGCCTGTCCCGAGAGAGAATAGATGCGCACAGAGGAAATTACAAAGGAAAAGAACAGAGATGTTGAGCAGAAAGAAAGAACGGAAGAAAACTCCATCGCTCCCTGCTCCTCGTCTGCGGACGCCAGGGGGGATTTTTTGTTTTTGTTTTGTCATACTCGTATGTAGCCTATCTCGGCGCACTTTTTGACCGTTTCCCCGCCGCTGTCCGCGCGATGGCGGCACCTTGCAAGCTTTCCTTTGCTCTCCGCCCTGGCCTTTCCCCGAAGATAGAGATCGCACCAAAGAAATAACAAACGAAAGATCAAAAGAAAGCGGTCCTCTCTTCCTACTCCTCTTCTGCGGATGCCATGAAGGCGGGTGTGGGGAGAAACAAGGGTTCCTCGACCTCAGCGCCCAGCTCCTCAGGCTCTGCTTCCCTCTCCTCTTCTCGCTCCCGGAGCTCCCGAGCTCCCACTCTGATGCCTCACTCCGCGCATCCTCCTCAGCCGGGGCCGGAATCCGCCTTCCTACATCCGTGGTAGAGAGGAAGGCCTGTACCGCCTTGCTGCATCTCTCGTCGGTCAGTACGTCTAGGACCTTCCCGTGGCTCTTCCACCTCCCGGTTTTCCTCCTAACCTCCCGCCAGAGAGTTCTCTGCTGTTCCCTCCACTCAGCACACTCCTCGATGAGGTGGTCACGTGTCTGGGTGGACGCCATGGGGGGGCGGCGGGTAGGAACAGCGGTTATTCCCCCCCGGCACCCAGCTCCTCAGCCTCCACCCTCCGCTTCTCCTCCTACTCCCGGAGCTCCCGGAGCCGCCATTCCGACGCCCCACTCCCCGCGCCTTCCCCAGCCGGGACCAGCCCTCCCACACCCACGGTGGAGAGGAAGTCCAGTACCGCCTGCCTAAACCTCCCATCGGCAAGAAGGTCCCTGATCGTGAACCGGTGCTTCCTCCCGCCACTTTCCTTCACCACCTCCGCCCACAGGATCTTCTGCTGGGCTTCCACTCGGGGCACACCTTGAAGAGGTGGTCCCCCGTTTGCGTCCGACACCGGCACCACCAACACTGAGCGGTGGTGGGGCGGTCCTTTGTCCACCGAGGTACTGCCCGGAAAGGCAGTGCCCTATCTTCAGTTGGTAAAACCTCGAGGCGAGCCTCTTGGTGCTCCCAGCAACCGTGCCGTCCGGCCTCTGGCTTTTCGGCATCCTGTACTACTTCTTGGGATCCAGCCTCCCGCCTATTGCCGTGCCTCCTCCCACCTATTGCCGTGCCTCCTCCCACCTTTTCTTCGAGATTTCTCGCTTGAGGTGTGCAAGGGACCTGGGGAGCAGCATCATGCGTGCTGCTGCCCGGTCCGAGTATCCTAATGATCTGGCCAGGGCTAGGCTCCTCTGAGAGCCCTATGGCTGCTTGGGCGTCCGTAAAAATCGTGATCCGCTCCGGCGTTGCCTGCCTTCGTGAAGCCGATTCCACCGCCCTTGCGAGAGCGACGCACGCTGCATCATAGGCCTCCTGGCTGTAGCCCAGGTGAGTTTTGATGCCCACCCAGGTCTGGCCCCTCTTCCATACCACCGAGTACCCTGCCGCGCAGCTATCGAGTCGCGACCCATCGGTGAACATAGTGGACCCCGGTCGGTCCTTCTCTGCCTCGGCCTTGGCTTCCGCCTCCTCTTCTTGCAGCATCTCTGCGTCGAGGGTTTCGAGTTCCCCTAGCAGAACTGTGCTCTCCGTCCTTCCAGCGTAGGCGAGGGCATAATATTCGTGAGCCGCCGTCCAATCGCTGTCGGGGCACCAACGATCTCCCGGGCCTGGTCTCCCTGGGCATGCTGGAATGCAGTGGTGCCGTCCTTCTGTCGCTCTTCTCGCCCGAGTTCGCGGCATGATCGTGGTGGACTGGTGGTGGGTAGGGGTGCGAGTCTTCGTCAGAGTAAGATTTATGAATTTTCATTCACTTCGGTCATACCAGCACGTGACATATTTCATAAAAACACTAGTTAGCGCCGTCCAGCCAACACCTAGCTAGGACGGGGACCAGCGCCGTCCTCCTCCATCACAGACGGGATGGACTATCTCAGTACAGTCCGCGCAGAGCTCGGACGAGACTACCAGAATCCCGTCGGGGCCGGACATGCAGAACACTGCCTTGGATAGCTTGGCCGCCACTGCCTCGTCCTCCGTCCCGTCTGCCCACCACCCAATGTCGTCCACAAAGGATAGCCCTTTGATACCTGGGACTGCCCTCTCCACTTCGTCGGAAATGCCCATCAGGTACGCGGTGAAGAGAACCGGTGCTACTGGGGATCCCTGGGGCATGTCTGTGTCCACTGGCTTCGCCTCGCCCACCTCTTGGGCGGAGGTTCTGAAGGAGACCAAGAGGTGGAAGAGCAGGTGGACGGTCCGAGACCTGCTGGCCGATGAGAGATGTGGGGGGGCAGTGCTGGACTTCCTCTCCTCCACGGACGTGGGAAGGCTGGTGCCGCCGGTGGATGAGGAAGACGACGCCGGAAGTGAGGTGTCTGAGTGGGAGCTCCGGGAGCGGCGAGAGCGGCAAGAGGAGCAGGAGGGAGAGGCGGAGGCGCTGGGGGCTGTGGATGGGAGGGGGGACGGGGAAGAACTCCCGCTGTTCCTTCCCCCCCCCTTCATTCATGGCATCGGCAGGCGGGGAGTAGGGGACGGATCGCGCGTTTCTTTTGTTCTCTCCTTTGTCAATTTCTTTGGACGCGTCTACGGGCAGGCCGGGTGGAGGGCAAAGGGGAGCTTGCAACGAGCCGCCACCGCGCGGACTGCGGACAGGAAAATCGGGCAAAATGCACGCCGCCATGATCTACATAGGTCGAATGCGAGTATGATTAAACAAAAAAAAAAGCCTCGCCCACCTCCCCGTCGAGAACGAGCTTCACCTAGCGGTCTGACATTTCGAAGCTGACAGTCCACCCGATGAAGTCTGGCTCGATTTCGAGTCTTTGGATTTAGATGTACCCAACAACGGTTACGTCGACTTTACTGTCGTTGCATCTAACGACTGCAGCGAATTCGGTATGAGGATTTGGAGGAGTAGAGCAGGGGGAGGATACATGGATCGAGAACCAAGAGATGGAGAAGAATCAGGGACTGCATAACAGAGCAAACTTTAAAGACGACGGACAGGCTGTTTCAGCAGGCATATTCCTACCGTGTTGACCTGATGGTTCAAACCGCTTGAACCGCTCGCCCGTTCCCTTTACGCCTGTCTCTCCAGCGCGCTCGTCTCGCCCCCGTTCGCTCATCGGCTCGTCCACTCGACCACCCGCCCACTCATTCGCTCATCTCCCTGCTCATGGCACAGCTCATTGCCTTAGCTCAGGGTATTACGGGAAGAAGCAATACGGGAAGCGAGATATGCGGAACGTGGAATAAGAAGGAATACAGGAAGCCAGATGCAGGTGAGGCATCGGTTCCTATCCCTGTTGCTAAACATGAAACAAATAAACTTTCACATCCCATAAGACCAGTAGTTAGTAATATCACAATAGTTCAAGTAGATGCCGAGAGGCTTTTTTCCTGATTTTTCTGGCGGGATGTCCAGGGTTCGTTCAAGAGTCCGAACAAATCCGCAGACGTATAGATCCTGACGCGAGCAGGAGCCGGAATGAGCATCCAAGCTGAAAATAAACACAAACACAACCCGGACTGAAGAAGTGGACCCCTAAAGAGAAAACATGAAGTCTCAGATTCAATGTAAATCCCCAACACTAAGTACTTAGAAGGATAAAATGCACCCAAACAGGTGACCCGCAGTTCTCCTCAATTCCTCCAAAAAAAAAAACGCCATCCACACTCAACTACTCTTGGACCCAATCAAGAGCTATCGCCAAGGGCCATCATGTCACTGATGCCGACCCGCCACTACCTCCGCAGGCTCCTGGGCTGCGGCTGCTGCCTGACCCATGATTGCCGCTTGCCGCTGCCTGGCCCGGGATTTCCACCTTTTAGGCTGCGTTCATTTTGGAATCTTCGAAAATCGACATTCTTCTTTGGTGTCTCCGGAGGGATTAGGAGCTCATCATGAGCCGCGTGTTGGGCTGGTGGTGTGGCTATCGGCGGTGGCCGATCGAGAGCAGAGGGAAGGTTCTCAATTCCGCTAGGGTTCGTTCTCGGTGTAGCCGGACCGTCGTCCATAGGCGGGGATATTGCTGGGGTGTCTTCCTTTGGTTGGCCATCCGCAGAAGGTACAACGGACTCGTCTCCGCTAGGTGTAGTGGCCGGTTCCTCCTTTTTCGGCGGAGGAACCAGGGGGATATTATCATTGGGTGGTGTATCAAGTTTCTTCTCCGTGGGCAGAGGCGCCGCCGGTTGGGCTTCCTGTGGTGGAGTTACTGACCCGCTCTCAGAGGGGGGCGGCAGAAGCGCTTTTGGCTCGTTGGTAGATAGTACCGTGGGCTCGCCGGCCTTAGGCGGCGCACTCAGTTCATCCCCGCCCGGTGGTGATAGCACCGGCTCGTTTTCTCTGGGGTGGTCAGCTGGTGTGGGAGGCTCTTCACAAAATTGTTCGGCGGGCTTCTCGTGTCTCGGCGAAGGCACGATAGCCTCGTTCTCGGTTGGCTCCGTAGCAGGGTGCTCTACCGTCGGTATATCGGGATCTTCCGGCGGTGGTGTTGGCGGTACATCGTCCTTCAACGGCGGCACATCGTCCTTCAGTGGCGGCGCATCGTCCTCCAATAGCGGCACATCGTCTTTCAGTGGCGGCACATCGTCCTTCAACGGCTGCACATCGTCCTTCAGTGGCGGCGCATCGTCCTCCAATGGCGGCACATCATCTTTCAGTGGCGGCACATCGTCCTTCAATGGTGGCACATCGTCCTTCACCTCACCAGTTGCCCTTACTATCGGCTCATCCACCTTAGGCGATTCCGCATCCCCCGGTGGAGGTGTTATTGTCTCATTCACCTGTTCCTCCACGGCGGGCGGGGGCGTGATCGACGACTGCTCTCCCTTAGACGATATTGGTATACTTGGCTCATCAGCCCAGGATAGTCCCTCCCCCATCGGAGGGTAAGTCTCCGCAGGTGGGGTAGTCACGCGATCTTCCCCCTCGAGTGGTTGCACGACTAGTTTGTCTAACTCTGACCACTGTTGTTCCTCGAGTGGGGGCGTCTCCGGATCCGCTATATCTGGAAAGTCGGGCTCTGCCGACAGAGAGCTACCAGCTAGCTCCTCATCCTCGGGAAGCAGGATTAGGTCTTCCTCCTCTGGGTGGGTAACTTCCTGCTCTCCCGCGAGCTGCGGCAACGCGGGTATTTCGTCGTCGTGCCCATGCATGTCGCCGGCACGGCCATCCGAATCGTCACTGCTCGATTCCGATCCATCATCGGGAGGGTCCCAGTTGTCGAGCTTAATCGCCTGCTTCGTCCAGCGCCGCAGATTATCGATGGACAGATAATACGCCCTGTCCGAATTCAAGCCCAAGTCATCGGCGAACTCGCCAAACATTTCCCCGACGCTCAGCTTGATCGCCTGCGCATGGTCCACGAAGTCATCTTCCAGGCGCATAACCTGCAATCACCAAAACCCGTCAGTTCTGGAGTGCGACTTCGTCGGTATATCTCACTTACATTCGTCTGGACCAATACCCCTCCGATCACTTTCGATCCATCATCATCATCATCACTATCGTCATCATCATCATCGTCATCATCATCATCATCATCGTCATCATCATCATCATCATCATCGTCATCATCATCATCATCATCATCATCACCACCATTTGCCGCATCTCCGAGCTGCGGCTCGTACACTTGGACCGTGCACTGGACGGAATCCACTGCGGTCTTTTCCCATACGAGCACGATGCACTTCTTTACCCCTCCCTTGCTGCGTGTCATCCATGAGTTCATCTCCGATCTGGTCAGATCCTGTTGTTCCGTCCATGTTGATAGTACCACCACCGTTGGGTATTCCGATAGCGCCGGTCGCAAACCAACGTCGTATTCTTGCCGGGGCGTGCCATCGAGACCAAAGGTATTGTAGACTAACACATGTACGAACCTTAGATAAGCAATACTGTAAAGCACATCAACAGCGCCCCTGGCGTAAATGCGATCATGGCATGGCAAGCGACATACCATTCCCAACCCAATGCTTCAGCTGACTTCCATCCTCCATCGAGAAGACCTCGAGTTTGACGATGTTGGCCTTCTCGTCGAAGAACCACCGAAGCGGAGTCATTCTTGCCACCGTGGAGGCCATATGTGCTGATGGTGCGGAAAAAAAAAGCGGCTATGGTCAGAGATAGTTACTGTCGGTTTCCGAGGTCGAAATTGTGTGTGCGAATGAATATAGCGTAGAGAATATTTATAGTTTTCACATCTGCTCTCGAAGAGCATCACTTCCTTCATAAATCCTCAAGGAGTCGCTCCTGCATATCTGGGCGCAGGCGACACCTTTGCCTAGATCTCTGCCTAGAAACGCAAGCGACCATCGTGTCACGCTGCCATCCGAGCGGCTGAAACAATTGGCTCACGAATTTCCAACAGTGCTACAATATCTTCTGTGCTATATCATGCATCTCATCGACCCACGGTTTCCCCACACTCCAACGCAAGGCATCTCCGCGCACTTGGCCCCTGGAATTAATTCGCTGTTGATGCAAGGCCACGTCAGGATCGTGAGAGCGCTATCTCCACCCAATCAGAGCTGCATTTCCATCGGTCCCACCAATCGAGATCTATTAAATCCAATAGCTACAGTATAGTTAAAGGAGGGGGGGGACCGTTGTTTCCCGCTAAACACATATTACTATCGTATTGGGGCCTAAGATATGATATGTAGCCCAATTTTTACCTCCTCCTCGACTACAGTTCATACAGTTAAGAAAGTCTACAGCTGCCTCAGGCAGCCACCCAGAAGGCCCCTCCCCCTCTTCTAACCTCTTAACCTCCATCATCCTGTTGTGCAGGGGCTCATGAGCTATGGCGCACATTTGCCATTGGTCCGTACCTCGGTCCCACGGCATGTACCCTAGGCAGACGCGTCTGCACCAGAACCTGCATATGCAAATACACTCTGGAGCCTAAAAAGCGGGGTCGCCATTATGTACATAGCATATCTATGTATGCATTTATGTATCTATGTACACCTTGGCCAGCGGAGAATGCCGGAGGAATCACTATGACGCGGCGCCATATGGTTCTAAAACAACATTCGTATCTGCGCTGCTGGGCGCACAGTGCGAAAAATAGTCTGTGTATCCACACACGCGGAGATAAATAAATATATGGATGTAACCAGTTTCAACCTCCCACTTTTGTTGCTCATCGTCGAGCCAGGTCTGCTTGCTGAAGTAGGGTACCAACAACAATCTAGCAATCGTTTCTGAAATTAGTGCACGGCACACCTGATTTCGACTTAAGTCTCACCTTTGACGTCGCTCCTGCACTGCTGCTATCTTATCCTTCACCAAAATGGCCTCACCTTCGCTGCCGTCAAAACTTCCAGATGCCCGCATTGCCAATCATGATATCGCCATAGCACCACTGCTGGATAACTTCCATGTGACATGGCTCGAAAGGGAGAAGGAGCGCTGGGTGCAGAACGGCTTGATTACAAAGAGTCAGCAGGACCTTCTGGTCACTTATGTTGGCTTTCGTCTGTATTCTCCCTCCTCGCCGGCCAACTAACTGAGCTAATGGCAATGATGTGTAGTCAACACAGCTCCGGGCATGAAGGGGTACCCCAGCAAACGAGAGATCCAAGATGTCTGTCTCTATCCAAATGGCGCCAAGAGGCCGTCGCTGGTCATCGTGTCGGGCGCAAAGCATGACGAGCCGGAAATGGTCCACGACATGAACCTGTGGATGAAGAAGGGAAAAGGGCGCGTTCGGAAGGTTATTCTCATGATTTGGATCATGCTGCCTGGGGGGATCATGGGTGGCCGAATCGAAGTCTATGATTACGACCCCGAACACAAAAACGGAGCTCTGGCGCAAGAATTGGTATGTAATACACATATGAGAACGAGGGCGAAACTATAACTATTGTTTCTGCAGGTCTTCATACCGGAAGACCCCGTCGCGCGATCCGAGTCGGTACGGGTCAAGCTGGGCGACCTGTTCGGAAAAAAAGACCAAACCCTGACCAAGAAAGAGAGAGAAAAGGAGATTGAGTTTGGGATCGAGGACCTACGCCGAGACTCCATTGAAGCCATTACTTCCTCCAACCTCCAGGTTCCGGACTCGAGTGTGCCACCCCATGCGTTCGAAAATCCCGAACGCCCCAAGGTAAAGCGTCATGAAGGGGGTGGAAGTACAATCGTCGATGCCTTCAAGAACATAAAGAATATCAACAAGACGACTGACAATTCCAACAATATCAGCTTTCATTTCAGTTCTGATGTAAGTTTACGAACCTGGAGGCGATCATGGACCAGATCCAGCTGACACAACTACCCTGCGCAGCGGATCTCTGCCGCCGATATCCGCACTACTATGCATAACGTCGTCAGCAGTTTAGGCGATCTCTTCAGAGATCCCGACGAGCTGAAAACAAAATTCTCCCTGTTTTCCAAGAACATGGGCCCGGCGCTGCAGGAGCTGGAGCTTGAAGCGCGCCATTCCACCGCTTTATGCACTGTGGGCCTATACGATGTCATCATGCTGTGCGGTATGAGCAAGCCCAACCCCAAGCTTCCCACCCCGCTGATCCAGACAAAAGACGACAGCAGTTCCATGACTTGCGGCAACCGCAGCGAGTTGCTAGTGGAGACGGTACTCCGGATTCTGCCGGTAGCAACCCGTCTCAACGAGGCAGGAGTGTCCCTCCGCTTCATCAACTACAAATTCGACGATGACTTCAATGGCCTCATGACGAGAGAAGCAGTCGAGAACACACTACTGATTGCCCAGCCGTGCGGTGTGACAATGATAGGCACGGTTCTCAGGGATAAAATCGTCAATCCCATTCTTGCCAGAGCAAGGGCTAACCTGCTGCGGTTGCCGGTGCTGGTGGTGATTATCACGGATGGCGAGGTACGACCACGCACCACTATCAACCGTTCCTTTTTCCTCTCATACCGTCACAGCTGCACATGACCTATAGAAATAGTAGTAAACCTTACGTTTTTAGTGGCTAACTTCCTGTACCCACCACAGCCATGCGGAGAGCACACGGACGCCCTCAAAAGCGCCATCCTATATTGCAAGCGCTCCCTCGTCCACATTGCCAAGGAAACCGGCAGAGACTATCCGCAAGCTTGTGGTCCCCCCATCCCCCGTTACTCCACATCCTCCCCTGCTAACCTGTCACAGCCGTGGTGTTCCAACTCTCCTACGTGGGCGACAGCCTAGCGGCCAAGGGCTTCATACACGATATATCAGTCGATCCCGACGTGAAGGATATGGTCTACTGCAATCTAAAAAGTCTGGATGAACAGCTGGCGAGCAGGTCTTCCGGGACGAAAAACGAATGCGTAGGTTTTTTTACTTTTCTTTTCGAGAATAAGGAACAGCTGGATGTATACTGACGAACTGGGAGGTATTAGTTGCTGGAGTTGTTGAGTACGGCCATCAAAAATTCGATTAGAAAGTAGCCGTAAACAATGGCGGGGAAATTGGTGACTGCACATGGTACGGTCTCACGGCGAGGGATGGACGATGCGATGGGATGCGCTTTGACTTTACTTTGTTAGGATGGTTTGCTTAGCAATCACATTTGTAGTAGGGTGTGGATTTTGTATTTGCAGTCACTTCGTATGATGTAACAGCGCTTTCGATCATAAGAAAACATATTGTGGCTTTGTCTCGTTCGATTGTTCTGCTCGGCTCATTCCCGATATGGACCTCCGTAGACCAGTGCAGCGGCGTGCTCTATTGCCGCAATGCGCCTGGCGGAACAAATTGCCCTCAGTGAAAGGAAACAAACGAGTCGCTAGTAAGAAGCATGAATGGATACACTTCAATGTTGCAGCGGATTGGCACACGAACGGGAGGCGGACAACGATGGTATTGTATTAAGAAGTCTAGCTACGCTAAAGTCATACCGCCGGCACCTAAGTGTGTGGGCAAAACCAGGTACGCCACAGCTTTGGTCCCCCCAGCGCCATCACAATTCGCCAGAAAGTTCAGGTTTAGTCGCATGGCCATGGACGTAGCTAAGGAGTTTAGAGTCAGTTGACTAGCGGCGGCATCAGCAGAGTACGGGGCCGGAAAGCAAACCTGGTCAGCGACCTAATTCGGAGCAGTCGTGGAGGCGGTGTCACCGTGTGCGGTGTGTGCGCGCCCTTAAGCTATGATCCATCGGAGATGGTCGGAGGAGCAAAGGCATACAAGTTGGAAACGGAAGTCAGTGATTATGCAGCCACGGTGAGTAATCCGGTAGTGTTCCGCCTGCGGGCACGCAACAGCACTCGCCTCTGAATCTCCGATGTGCCACCGTTCTCTGGTTGTCCGCGTCGCCATGCGCGGACGTACGTACGGTTCAAGGCTAATCGCCGCAGACCGCAGGAGGTGGCGGCTTGTGCGTGACGCTGCTCACAGACCGCGAGCTTGAGAATAGCCAAGCAAACTGCGCTTGCGGGCACACGATCACACGATCACACGTCGTATAGGTGAAGAATCCAACCGATGCGCTAGGCAGCGGCATTCACACCCACACCTTCCGCGGCGGTAATGGCTTTCGGTCCGCAACGCTTGGGCACAAAGCGGTTTGTCGTATCTTCCTTGTTTCCCGTCTCTCATATGCCTGGCGCGCAACAATCTGCTATCTACTGCTCGGATCCGTGACGCCCGCCTCGCGCTGAATCTCGCGCTTGAGCTGCTCCGCGTCCTTCTCGTCGCCCTCGAATACCGCACGTGCGGGTCAGCCTCGTAGCCCTAGCACATGCCCGACCAGAGAAATGGAAGAAAAAACAACTCAATGAATGCCAGATCACCAAGCATGCGCTCCTTTGTCTCGGAAAGCGTGAAGAAGATGACTGCGGTCGCCTGTCAGGTCGGTGTTTGAACACGTTGGAGAAGAGGGAGAGGGAGAGGACGCACCCAGTGCCTCCAGCATACCGTATTCGCGATGTATGTAGTTAGTACATATGTGTACATACTTCCAGCCGATGTTGGCGAAGTCAATCTGGTTGACACACTGGTTGACGAACGACGTGAAGTGCGAGAAGATCTGCACGGAGACTGTGCCCTTCGCGCGCGCCGAGGCTGGGAACAGCTCGGTCGTGTAGGTGCAGCTGCGTGGTCGTAATTAGCCATCGGTTTTGTCGGATAACTTTGTAGCGGCGATAGGGGAGGAGGGGCACGCGAGCGGTTCGCCGTTGCAGAACGGAACCATCGGGTTGTCAGCGCAGAGACGTACGGGGGCGAGAGGTCGAACAGTAGAGGAATGACATGGTCAACACCACCCGGCGGCGGACGAACTCCCAGTTTGGGCGGACGACAGTCCACGCGGCGAAGGTCACCAGCACTCCTGCCACGGACACGAGGTACATCCCCAACCGTCTCCAGCACGCGCAAGTAGTGCGACACAACTCACGAGGCTGTTGCTGCTCCGCGACTAGGCCGCAGGTCTTGAGATTTCCCACGGGCGAGACGAGCTGGAGCCACGTGCGGTCCTTGGGTTCGAAGTCCATGGCGGTGGTTGCTTTTCATCTCCGCGTTCTCCACCCTGACGAACTCCCGGTTCGGGTCGCCTTCACCGTGGTACTCGACTAGGATCGCCCACGCTTCCTTCTCGGGTTCGCTGCCGGAGGGCTCCGCGCACGACGTGTGGATAAGCTTTGAGGCTCTGCAGCTGACTAACTATGTAACTAGTTAATTAGCGAATACCTACTGCATATGTAGGAGTTGGTTTGGTTCGCCCCGCCAATCGAGGCGGACCGTATTCGTCCGCCGGCGCTGATTCCATCACCGTACGCGCAGACAATCACCTGGCGGGCTCGTCGGGTGAGGTTTTTCTTCGGACGGCCGGTCCGTCGCGGTACGTACCTATGCAAGTGCTCCGCATAATTAGTCACTACAGGTACTCTATGTATGTTCCGTTCGCATGCCACCCCTAGGTGGGGATCGAAGTGCGTACGTAAGCATGTACAGTACTCCGATGCAGCCAACGCCCGCGCACCAATAATCTGCGCGGTTGACGGTGATTCATTAATTGCGTGCAGCCTTATCAGATCATGGCGATATTATGCAAACAAGCTGCTCGTATCGGCCGAGTGACAGCTTATGCCTGCCCGCCGCGGTTCAGCCAATGAGAAGCGTCGCCACCGCCGCGCAACGGAGTGCGCGATTGTGACGTGGCCGGCGGGCAAGAGTAGATACAGCGCCAGCCGTAACTACCCTTGCGCGGCCACTCCATTCCGTTGTGGGGCGTGGCGCAATTCTAGCGCATCTTCAGTGGCCTGTTCTCGTTTTGCCAACGGTGGGCGGGCAGGGCATTACTCACCGCCACCGCGGGCTTTTGCTGCATACGATACCTAGCGGGGGCGGAATCCTACTGCAGCGGTTTCGGGATTACGGCTTGCGGATAGCGTACAGTGTCTAGGCTTCGGATCTACTAGTCTCCGCCGTGGGCTCGCTCGCGCGAGTTCCTTGTGTGGACGATGGAAGGCTGGGAATCGGGCGGGAAGGCTACGCTTGTCACCCGAAATAGTCTGATCTGCGGACGGTCGTGGCGGTGCGCTCACGCAGCCGCACACTGGCATGTCCGTGGGGGCTGCCGGCGCAACACAATGGGGAGTCATCTACCCAAAGAACGGGTTCGATTCACGCCAGCGGGGCGCATCCTATGTAGAAAATAGCGGCCACTAAACCGTCGCAACAATCAGAGAACAGCCCTCCGCCCCCTCCGCACCGTCCCCGAGTGCCCTACAATACATCGCCGCAGCCATCGTCACGCCGGCGGCGCCAGCAGATGGCCCTTCTTGCTCACCCTGTTCGCCCACGCGCCGTCCTCGCGTCCCTGCTTCCACAGGTCGTAAGCATCCGCGCCATCACGGTCGCGCAGCGCGGGGTCGGCGCCAACGGAGAGCAGGTACTCAATGATCTCGTCGCGGCCCTCGTGTGCGGCGATGTGCAGGGCGGTGCGGCCGGCGCTGTTCTCGGCGTCGACGGAGATGCCCCTCTCGACCAGCAGGCGCACCGTGGCCTCGGAGACCTCTCGCTCGTAGTTGTTCTGCATGGCGTCGGAGTAGGCGTGGCCGCGGATGGCACGGTGGAGGGCCGTGTTCTTGCGGAAGTCGCGGGCGGCGATGTCGCAGCCGCTGTCGAGCAGCAGACGGGCAACGGCGCAGCTGTAGCCGGCGACGCTCAGCAGCAGCGACTCGTCGGGGCCGTCGGCCTGCGGCCTCGCCGGGTCGGCGCCGTGGTGCAGGAGCACGCGGATGACCTCGAGCTCGCACGGGCAGTCGCGCAGGATGCCAGCGGCGATGCGGGTCCGCCGGATGGAGCGCCACCTGATGCCGTTGATGATGGTTCCAAGTGGGGTGACGCCGGCGCCCCACGGCGCTGGCGGGCGGCAGTCGACCTCCGCGCCGCGCGCGAGGAGGAGCTGCACGGTCGAGAAGTTGTGGCACAGGGACGCGCAGAGCAGGGCGGCGCCCTGGTGCGCTTCGATGTCGGCGCCGGCGTCGAGCAGGATGCGCACGACGTCGTTGTGGCCGAGGTGGGCGGCTTCGACGATGGGCGCGCGGCGGCCGTGGTCGACGCCGTGCACGCTGCCGCCCTTGGCGATCGTGCAGCGCAACAGCCGCGTCCAGTTCGAGACGGCGGCGTGGGCGACCAAACCGCCGGCGTGCAGCACTGCGAGGCGCCGGAAGCGCTGGTGGAACTTGGGCGCGACGAGCGTGTGCGTGCGGCGGTCAACGCGGCACAGCGCGAACAGGTCGCACGGATCCCGCAGGTACGGCGCAATCTCGAGCAGGATTATCTCGGGCGGAAGGGCGCTGAACGACATGGCGAGCGAGCTGGCCGTGGACCGGTTTTGCTGGGTCGTTTGGTGGTTGGTGGTTGGTGGTGGGAGTGGGGGTGGGGTGCGGGACGTGAGTGGGGGCGCCGGTGGACGGAGGAGATCGCCCGCTTGCGGTGATTACCTAAGCGGCTACCGTGGAGATCGACGACGCTGCGCGCGAGGTAACGTTGGCTACCGCCACCCGCCGAAGGCCGAGCGATTGCCGAATTCGGGGGTGGGTCGAGAGCCAATGGACGAAGGAGAGGTACTGCGGGCTAGGGTGGTGGTGGTGGTGGTGGTGGTGGGGGGGGGGGGGACTGTGTCGTGGTATCGACGCTGGTGGCGATGGCGGCGATGGAGGCGATGGAAAGAGCACAGGTCAGCCAGGACGGTAGTTGGCTGCGTGACCGGATCTCGTACCTATGCGCGTAAATATAGGCACAAACACATGCTCGCTTCCTGCGTTCAAACACTGAGCTTGGAAGCCGCACATGTGCTCTCGCTGCGGCCTGCGCAGTGCTGGCTGGTCGCCCCTCGCCCGCTGAGGAAGCCAGTCCAGCCAGTGAGGCTCTCTCTTCTGCATTTAGCCGCGTGGCGAGTTGAACACCGTGACGAAAGTGAAGAAGGCGGAGAACACGCCGCCGATGCCCGCATTCCGGCGGCGGCGGGCGGACAGGCCGGGTGCGTAGGGTACTTCGCGGGGCGGCGTACCTGCGCGTGCAGTGACGACACTAGATATGAGCCATACCCAGCTGATTATGTATCCTCCGCACATGATCTCGGCGCATTCCTGCTCGCGCCCTGGGGAAGAGCCCCTGTGATTCGCCGTGCTGGCGCAATCCCTGTCCCGCCCTCCTGGCTGCACAGCAACGGGCCCGGCGTTGCACAGCCGCAGCGCGCAGTCATACATAGTGCTCGGCA
>Ga0307512_10004587_pt1 | contig 15050 bp, 16 predicted proteins | sample 14_EM_MG_FD_200267 | JGI IMG/M metagenome (GOLD analysis project Ga0307512, IMG submission 200267) | Populus trichocarpa ectomycorrhiza microbial communities from riparian zone in the Pacific Northwest, United States - 14_EM | ecosystem: Host-associated > Plants > Roots > Unclassified | place... | reverse complement strand
TGGTGCCGTTGAACTTCTCTGCGTCGACTTCGCGGTGTTGGGCGGGCTGTGGCTTGGCGTTGGCCGCATCGTCACTCGAATCACTCGCATGTTCGCGCTGCCCGCCCCTACCCGTAGCACGAGTAGTGGGCCTGTCGAAGGACAACGATGACAAAAAAACTATATATCGCTAGAACATGGTAGAGTCGTTCCCACTGTAGAGCCACACATAATCCTGATTTCTATTCTTTCGTGGCCGTTTGGGCAGAAGGGTGGATATTGTCTTGTATTTTTGAATTCGAGTGTGCTTGCTATCTGCTCACCTCCATACGCGCCCATCCTGCTTCTCCGCGAGTCTTGCTTGACAGCCATGCCGAGATATGAACGTACGAACCAGTGGTGGGGTCGGGAGTCTGGAAACTCCCAATCCGTTCCGGAGGAGCATTCCGTCAGTGTATGTTGTTGCGCGACTACCGTACGCTAGTCAATTTGTTCGTCAAGTCGATCGCTGTGGGTGCTGGGGTGCGCCAATTTTTTTTATGAGAATCCTCTGAACACCCTCCCTTGTAAGTGGCAAGTCAATAGCAGATGATGTCCGACATGCCCTGGATATGTTTGGGTACCACAGGTCCAGGCAGAACGCGGGCTGGTACTGCGGTACCTGAAGAGCATTCGAATACGACTCGGATACTGAGAAGGTGGAGGCTTACGGGCACGCTACAGGGGGGTTGATTGTGCGTCATCACACTTTTTTATCAGTAGACAGAATGGCATAGAAGAGAACAGCTTAAAAGAGACTTCAGTCGCACATTTGTGTGCGCATGAGATCGGACGAAAAAAGTCACGACTCACGGGATCGGCAAGCGCTCACTGGCATTCATCGTCGTACCACAAGACCACGTCGAGTAGCGATCACAGCCTGAACTCGGAGTGTCGTCAAAGAGTTGTTGCGAATCATGCATGGCCACACCACCAAGGTCAAGCTCATCAGTTCCTTGCTGACACTCTGAGTTGCTTAGGCACTGCCGCACTGGCAGAAGGATGTCCCCAACCAAATTCTCGCTACCCGCGATTCGGACTCCGATACCGTGCTGAACCCTATGTGTTTGGAGCAAATTCCCAGCGCTAGTGCGTTTGACATGCTGTGGGAAGCTCCAGTGAAGCTCCCCTCAGCGGCTATCCATGGCAACGTGAAGCGGAGCCAGGGCAGGTCACGGTATTCTCCCTCGCTGGCAGCTCTCTAACATCACCTCCCATCCCATCATCTCATCTAGCGCCATCTCACCGCACACTAAATTTCCTTTTATTGACCGCACGATCACGCCTCCTTGATTCGCGATATGAGCCATCCAGCCTCACCCTCAGAATCCTTCTTGTCATTCTTCAACGCTGCTTTGCAAGACTATGCGAACCAGATGGGGACCAACTTGGTTGATCATCCGTTCGCTAAGCAACTAGAAAACTGCGATTCCGTGGGCTCCATTTCCTCTCTTCTTCAAGACCATGCGCGGAACTTCCGCAAATTCAGAGAAGACGGAAAGATTATGACATCACTGAACCGTGCCATCCACATCCTATACACACTTTCAACCAACGCCGCTCTTGGTGAGGGTATTGGCCTGGTGCGTCCAAAGTCTCTCATGCGCATTCCTTATCCCTGACATGCATTCTATAGCCGTTTCCACCTGTAAAAGCGGTATTTACTGCTTTCTCAATCTTGCTCGGAGTAGGTCTCATTTCGCCATGCCGTGCCTATATGCTTGTAAAGCCTGAGTGTATCAGTCTGCAAAGGACGTTAGCGCAAGCTATGATGCTCTTGTCGACTTGTTCGAGTCCATCGAAAGATTCCTTAGCAGACTCGAAATTTATACAAAGCTCCCGCTTAAAACAGCCATGACTGATATCATCATAAAATTAATGGGGGAAGTTCTCTCTACTCTTGCGCTAGCAACGAAGCAAGTGAAGCAGGGAAGACTAAGTTTGTCTTGTTCTCCTTTATGTGGTACTTTGACTCAATGCGGCTGCACAGGGAAATTTGTGAAGAAAATTCTTGGAGAGGATGAGATCGAGGCCGTCCTTCAGCGGCTGGACAGACTCACCCTCGACGAGGCCCGGGCAGCCGGGGCGCAGACACTTGAAGTTGTGTGCGGTCTTGTCCGGCACAGGAGGGCTGTCTTGGGCGGTGAGAATAGCGTACTTTGCTCGTCTCTCGTTCACTGCTGACTATACATATCCAGACCTGGAAGACAACGTATCGGCAGAGAGTGTCCGGAGGGCGCTAGGCTAGTTTGATTGTTGAGAATTAGGGCGTTCTCTTACCCTTTCGATAGAAGTCATGCAACAAATTGTGAGCGACGTGAACAAGTCAAGGCGTGAGTAATACCTCTGTGGAATGGTAGCTAAGTAGGAATGCTAATATTACGAGACTTCGCAGGCGACGAGTTACAGAAAAGCATTCGAAAGTGGATCTCTCCCCCGGATCCGTGGATCAATCACAACCTTGCTCTTAAATCTCAGCATAGTGGCACTGGAGCATGGTGGATCCAGGGTGATACTTTCTCAGATTGGAAATACTCTGGACCAAGCTCTCTCTTATGGGTTTATGGAAAGCGTTAGTATTTTGTACCATATTCTTTCTCTGCAAATCACAAATTTCCACTCTTTAGCTGGCGCTGGGAAGACCGTCCTGTCGTAGGTTACTCCTTTCATATCCTTTTGCGAAAACTTAAAGTACGCGTTTGCCCAGTTCTTCAATCATCCAAGATATCCACTCAATGCGCACAACTGGACTGGCTTCACTGGCTTTCTTCTATTGTGACTTCAGGGACGATCAAAAGAAGCTCCTCCGTGGCTTGATTTCATCTCTACTTCTCCAACTCTGTGGCCAGTCTGATGCATACTATCGTGTTCTTTCTAATTTCTACGAGTCACACGATAATGGTGAACAACAAGCGTGCGACGGTGAACTATTTCAATGTCTCAAGCAAGTCCTTGAACTTCAAGGGCAATCTACGGTCTACATTGTCATTGATGCCCTCGACGAATGCCCAGCGATGACTGGTTTGCCATCGCCGCGTGAGGAAGTCTTGGAGCTTCTGAAGGTCCTTGTTGAATTACAGATTCCGACTCTGCGGCTTTGTGTCACCAGCAGACCTGAAGCCGACATCGAGTCTGTCCTGACTTCATTGGCATTCCGTTCCGTTTCCCTACATGAAGAGAAAGGACAGGCCCAGGATATCACAGAATACATCACGTTCGTCGTTAACTCAGACCCCAAAATACGAGCATGGAGAAGAGCAGACAAGGAACTTGTCATTGAAGTACTCACAAGTAAAGCTGACGGGATGTAAGAGAGTGATTTCCCTGTTCGTCTGAGCTCTCGCTTACGCCTGTGGTGTAGGTTCCGGTGGGTGTATTGCCAGCTTGAGTATCTCCGACACTGCCTCCGACAACGCATCCGGCGTGCTCTGGATGAATTACCAGAAACGCTGGATGCGACATACGATCGGATGTTGGAAGAGATTGGCAAGCAAAACTGGGAATGTGCACACCAGTTCTTCCAGTATATCGCGGCAGCTTCGCGTCCACTTCGGGTCGAGGAACTCGCAGAATTTCTCGCATTCGATTTCGATTCTGAATCAACCCCCATACTCCGGGAGGACTGGCGCGAGGAGGACCCAGAAAATGCAGTTCGATCTACATGCTCCAGCCTGCTTGCCATTGTCAACGTGGACGGTTCTGCAGTTATCCAATTCGCTCATTTTTCAGTGAAAGAATACTTGACGTCGAAGCGCCTTGCCGGGGCGAGAGAAACCATTTCCCGGTTTCATGTCTCTATGATACCTGCCCATACGATCGTTGCAAAGGCCTGCTTAGGCGTTCTGCTACACATCGACGATAACATTACCAACGACGGACGGGAGAAGTTTCCTCTCGCCGCGTATGCTGCCGAACACTGGGTGGGCCATGCCCAGTTTGGGGGTGTATCGCCAAGTATTCAAGATGCGTTGGAACGTCTGTTCGACCCAAACAATCGCCACCTTGCGGTGTGGGTCCAGATTTACGATCCAGCATCGCCCAGGCGCCGACTCAATGGGTCCCAGTGCCCGTCACAGGCCATCGCAACTCCCTTGCATTATGCGGCCATCCTTGGCCTACACAGCATAGCCAAGTTCCTGATCATCGAGTGTTCGCAAGACGTAAACGCACGGGGCTGCGACAGGAACGAGACTCCATTGTGTGGGGCATCTCGGTGGGGCCATACTGAGGTTGCTCGGGTCCTCCTCGGACATGGCGCAGACATGGAAATCCGGGACAGGGATGACTGGAGTCCATTGGAGCGAGCGTCGGCAAATGGACACTTGGAAATTGTTCGGGTACTTCTGGAGCACGGCGCAGATGTGAACACCCGAGACAAGACAAAACATACGGCATTGCATACGTCATCGTCGTGTGGACAGTCGGCAGTTACTCGGGTACTCCTCGACCACGGCGCACATGTAAATGCCAAAACAATGGATGACGAGACTCCACTGCACTGGGCCACGAACGGGGGGGTTACTCGGATTCTCCTCGAGTATGGCGCAGATCTGAATGCCAAGGACAGCTACAATTGTACTCCATTGCAAACTGCACTTGCTAAGCGACACCCGAATGTCGTTCACGTGCTTCGTGAGCATGGCGCAGATGAGCATGGCGCAAAAGTGAAGGCGCACGCTACGCCACTGCATGTCGCATCGGCAAACGGACAGTTGGCAGATGCTCGGGCGCTCCTCGAGAGCGGCGCAGACGCAAACGCCAAGGGAAGTGATCAGGAGACCCCACTGCATTGTACCTCAAACGAGGGAGTCGCCCGGATTCTCCTCTACCACCGCGCAGATCCGAACGTCCGAGATAGCTACGATCGCACGCCGTTGCATCGGGCAGTGGAACGGGGATCCGCGGAAGTCGCTGAGGTGCTTCTCGATAATGGCGCGGATTTGAATTCCTGGAATTCCGTCAAGCGAACGCCACTACATCTAGCATCCGAAGCAGGACATCTTGACTGTATACAGTTGCTGCTCCAGCGCAGCTCCGACATCCACGCACGGGACTGCTGGGGGGTGACACCTTTCGAGATAGCATTAACTGTTCATCGTTACGACGTAATGCAGTTACTGTTGGAGCACGGTGCAGTGGACCACAGGACGTACTAACTATGGACTCCAAACACAGGGGTCCGGCTCGAAAAGCCAAGTATTGTTGCGATATTCGGGTGCTATGCGGTATGTGACCTCGATCTTGTCGATGTGGAATGCAAATTGGGCCAACATTCTAATAGAATAGGAGGGACATCTAGACAAGCATGGTACTTATATATATATTTCCTATGTGCGGGTGAGCGATCGCTTGTCTCTCGAGGGGTGTTACGCCGTACTATCCTCCCTGTCGATTGGATTGTTTTCCATGAACCTATATTTATCCTCCGTGGAGCACGTCTCTTTGATGGTCGTGAAGATGGCCTCGCACCGAGTCGCGCGGCCACTTAAAAGCGAGTCGTTTACTTATCTTCATCACCAGAGTCCCTAACCCGCAACAGTTAGGTCTAATCCGAAATGATTTCTGTGCTAGGGATTGCAGAAAAGCCGCAGGTTTGGTTGTAGTTACTATGGGCCGGCGGCCTCCGTGGCCGAGCCATGCTTTCCTCAAATCAATCTACACGTGTTCCAATATTTTTCAGTGTCCACAGTATCCGGGCTTATATCTACGCAGTGCACATATGAGTGCTCAATGCTCAGTCTGTAGTGACCTATGCCAGCCATCCCCAGCGTTACTGCAATTGTAGACATTTCCGATTATGTACAATATCCCTATGGGAAACGGTTCTCCGAGTCAGCCGTTATCGATGGCGGTGGCAATACTCGAGGCAGGGCGCCTACTCTCTCTCAGCCCTCCATCACAACTTGGGCGCCCTACCGTCTATCTGCCACTACCTCACCGCACAATAACTCCCCTGTCATGGGCCACGCCCCTTCGATTCCCGATAAAAGTCACTCCTCGTCCTTCAACGTACTACTCGATGCCGCTTTACGGGATTACGAAAAGCAGACAGGGACGAAGTTACCTAATCATCCCTTCGCTAAACGACTTAAGAAGTGCGACTCTGTGGACTCTATGGCCTCTGTTCTTCAAGATCACGCACAGGCGTTCCTCAAATTCCGGGGAGAAGGTGGCAAGATCATGAAAACCCTCAAGAGTACCACCCAAGTCTTGTCTACACTTTCAGATGCCGTCCTTGGTGAGGGTGTTGGCCTGGTACGCCCGGAGTATTTCATTCCCAATTTCTTCCTGATGAGCATTTCGTAGGCGTTTCCTCCTGCAAAGGCTATTTTTGCCGCTTTTGGAGTCTTGCTTGACGTACGTCTCTTTTCACTATTTCCATGCACATGTCCGGTGACATCTGGGTGGATCAGGCGGCGAAGGATGTTAGCGCAAGCTATGACGCTCTCGTCGACTTGTTCGAGTCCATCGAGAGCTTCCTCCGCAGGCTCGACATTTATACAAAGGTCCCTCTCACCGAAGCCATGACACACGTTATCATAAAGATTCTGGTAGAGGTTCTGTCTACTCTCGCTCTGGCGACCAAGCAAGTCAAGCAGGGACGACTGAGTGAGTGTTTCCCTTGTTAGTGTTTTACGGTTTTACATTTACTCAACGCCACAAAGAGAAATTCGTGATGAAAATTCTTGGAGAGAACGAGATCGAGGATGTCCTGCAACGCCTGGACAGACTCACTCAGGATGAGGCCCGGGCCACTGGAGCCCAGACCCTCGAAGTTGTGTATAGCCTCGTCCAACATAGGAAGATTGTTATGAATGGTGAGTAAACTGTATTTCTCTTGTTTGTCGTGGCTGATGATCGTTCAATGCTTTAGGTCTAGACGACTCCGAATCAGCAGATGGCCTCCGGAAGACCCTAAGTCAGATTTTCTGATGAGAATGAAGCCCTTATCTAATTTACCGATATCCCAGGACTTGTGCAGTACATTTCGGGAGACATCAACAAATCAAAGCGTGAGTATCGCATAATTGATGCCATTGATAATTAGGAATACTGAGAGTTTGAGACCACCTCTCAGGTGACGAATTGCGACAAAGCATTCGGCATTGGCTCTCTCCACCAGATCCCTGGAAAAATCACAACCTTGCTCGTGAATCCCAGCACAGCGGAACTGCCACATGGTGGATTCACGGTAAAACTTTCTCGGAGTGGAAATACTCCGGTCCAAGTTCCCTGTTATTGATCCTCGGGAAACGTCAGTGTTTTGCGCTGTCATGCTTTCCATGAGACTCATGATTTTCACCTTTGTAGCGGGAGCAGGGAAGAGCATTCTCTCGTACGTTGATCATCCCTTTTTTTCCTTTTCGGAATGTAATCATTTGTCATCCCCAAGTTCTTCAATTATCCAGGATATCCGCGGAATGTGTACAACCGGACTTGCTTCCCTGGCATTCTTTTATTGCGACTTTAGAGAAGATCGAAAGAAGAGTCTGCGCGGGTTGCTTTCATCTCTCCTTGTCCAGCTTTGCGATCAATCTGATGCATACTATGGCGAGCTTACCAGTTTCTATTCGGCACATCGGAATGGCGAGCAACATGCAAGCGACAGTGAACTACTGCAATGTCTGCTGCGGATGCTCGAGCTCCCAGGACAAGCCACAGCCTATATTATCATCGATGCTCTGGACGAATGTCCAACGAGCGGTTTACCGTCACCCCGTGAGAGTGTGGTGGGGCTTGTGGAGAAGCTTGTCAAATTACGAGCCCCGAATCTGCGCATTTGTGTCACGAGCCGACCAGAGGCCGACATCGAGCCTATCCTTGGCCGTATTGCATCCCATTCTGTCTCCCTTCATCGGGAGAGCGGACAACTCAAGGATATCGCAGAATACGTCAAGTTCATCGTCAACACCGATCGCAAGATGCAGATATGGAGGAAAGAAGACAGAGAGTTTGTGATAGAAGTACTCACGAGGAGAGCTGATGGAATGTAGGGAATTAGTTCCACCCGTCTCGTGGCTTCTCACTTACATGAGTTACATCTGTCAACCAGGTTTAGGTGGGCATTCTGCCAGCTTGAGTATCTTCGACATTGCCTCCGACAACGCATCCAGCGCGCTCTCGGAGAATTGCCCGAGACGCTCGACGAGATATACGATCTCACGTTGAAAGACATTGGCGAACAAAACTGGGAATACGCACACCGACTCTTCCAATGTGTCGCAGCAGCCTCCCGCCCACTTCGCGTCGAGGAGCTCGCAGAGTTCCTAGCCTTCGACTATGATGCGGAATCAACCCCCACACTCCGGGAGGATTGGCGCCATGAGGACCCCGCACACGCTGTGCGATCCACTTGTTCCAGCCTGCTTGCCATTGTCGACGTGGATGGTACCCGGGTTATCCAATTTGCGCATTTTTCGGTGAAAGAGTACTTAACATCGAACCGCCTTGCCGATGCAAGGCCCACTCTTTCCCGGTTCCATGTATCCATGACACAAGCTCATACCATCGTTGCGCAAGCCTGCCTGGGCGTGCTCTTACACATCGATGAAAGTATCACTGAGGATGGCCTGAAGAAGCTTCCTCTCGCCGAGTATGCTGCCGAGCACTGGGTGTCCCATGCTCGGTTCGATGGTGTATCACAAAACATCCAAAAGGGGATGAAGCGTCTATTCGACCCGAGCAATCGCCACCTTTTGGTTTGGATCTGGATTTTCGATCCTGCGTCGCCGAGGGGCAGATACATTCGATCGGGACGTCCGTCACAGGCCAGGGGAACTGCGTTGCATTATTCGGCCTTTTGTGGCATACAAGACGTTGTAAAGTTCCTGATCGTAGAACGCTCACAGGACGTGAACGCTCGGAGCCTTGGTGGGAACGAGGCCCCGCTGACTGTCGCATCTCGAGAGGGCCATTCCGAAGTCGTTCTGGCCCTCCTCGAACATGGCGCGGATATGCGAATACGTGACAATTATTTTTTTAGCCCAGTGGAACACGCGTCGACAAGGGGACACGTCGAAGTCGTTCAGGTGCTCCTGGAGCATGGCGCAGATGTGAATGAGGGCATAGACAGGAGAAACAATACCATATTGCATCTGGCATCGTCATCCGGACACCCGAAAGTTGCTCGGATGATCCTCGAGCACGGAGCGGATGTACATGCCAGGGATATTGATAACTTGACTCCCCTTCATTCGGCGCAGGACGAGGGGGTTGCTCAGGTGCTCCTCGAGTATGGCGCAGATCCGAACGCCCAGGACAAAACCAAACGAACTCCGTTGTATGAAGCACTGGACCTACGACGCGCAGAATTTGCACGTGTACTCCTCGATAAGGGCGCGAATGTGAATGCTCGAGATCACCAAAACCGGACTCCGTTACATCTGGCGTCCCGATGGGGATACCTTGACGGTGTGCGGTTACTGCTCCAGCGTGGCTCGGATATCCACGCTAGGGACGACTTGGATTGGACACCATTTCAGGTAGCGTCAGCCAGAAAGCACCATGATGTTATGCAATTTCTGTTGGAGCATGGGGCGGTGGCGGAGAATCACAGGACGCGATGACTACGGACTCAGAACCCAGGGGCCAGGGCTCGGTGTTGGAAGACTGTTGGAAGCCAACCGCCGTCATAGTATTCATATGCTTGATGTAATTTCCATATTGTGGACGATAATGTATATTGGGATATTGTAGCTGTAGCGAGGTATGCCGCGAGATCAATGAAAATGGTTACGACGCAAAGGGAACAGTGGCGGGAGAGGAAAGGGAGAGAAGGGGGATGGATCAGGAAGAGCGAAGGCGATGGGGCAATCGGGGAAGCGACTCGAGCGAGCACGACCGGGTAAGACGAGGATGTCAAGACGGAGCCTGCGCAGTGACATACGAAGAAAGGTAACTAAAATCGAGGGCAATATCGGGGAGTTGGATGGAAAAACGCCAGGAGGAATGGGCGCGCAGTTCAGAGTGAGCGGTGTCGATGATCAAGCAAGGGGGAGTCGGAACGAAAGCAGCATAAAAGTGATATTAGATGAGTGAACAAAAGGGAGGTGGCGGAGAGCGAATGGTGCGGGAAAAGGGTCAAAAATATGTAAATTGAATTGAGAAACGACTCAGACGTGACCGGGTCCTTCCGAAGATGGGGCTCGGGCGCTCTGAATAGGCTGATCCGCGCATAAATTATGCAGTTCCTTCACCTCGAATTCGTCCTGTCAAAACTATCGCAGAATGGACATGAAAATGAGAACGGCTAGATGAAGAGTGTTAAAGAGAAAAGAGGGCATATTCCGGCATTTTGGAGATAGTGAGACGGTCAACGCAGTCGACTTCTCAATGTCCAAGGGCCAAAATAACCGAACAATGCACAACGTCAAAGGAAGAGCACTCATTTTTGAACACAATCCCAAAGGCCTGAAATTTCACCCGAGAAAAGTAGTCTTTACCCTCTCAAAAGTTCGGGTTCGGGCCGTTGCGACGTTCAGATCATTCGGTAACTTCCGATGAAAAATTTGCCAGTCCAGTTCTGTTCTGACACCCGACGCGCGGGTGACTTCCCATCCCCTCTTCCCATTCTCGCTTGAGGCTCTACCTGGAAGCTTCACGAATAGCTCTGCATCTCCGGCACATTTATGTATGTCACGTACGTGGTCTTACGACACGTCATGCGCTGCTCTCGAATGGTGTGGTGGTCTCATCGTCCGCTGGCGTACCACAGGTTTGTTCCGTATCGCGGTGTTCCTTGTATTTTGTAGGGAACCTCCATAGGCACTGTGCACAAGACAAGATTTCGCGTATTTCGCCTCGCCAACGCCTATCATCCAGTTTTTCTGTCTCTCAGCACTTCGCCTCGCTTACCGCGCAAGATAGCACGCATATATTCCCCGCATTCGCTATCGCGGTGCTGCTCACCCATATCAACCCGACGCTTCTCATAAGTGGTGTGGTTTCCCCATGACCTTCACAGCTCAACCTGTGGGTGCTGTCGCACGTCCACAGCAGGGTCCCCATGACCAAGAGCGGCATAAGGGCAATGGGTAGAGATGGTCTCTCCAGAGGAGATGGTACCGGCTATGTTCCTGGTCACAGTTCTTACTCTTTGCGAGGGGGGACTTGACGTTTAATTGAAGGCCGTCTTCGGGTCACAGCATGGGTGTTCTACTCGCTCTTACGACCGCCTATCTTTCACTATGTTCGGCCTCACGGTGATGCCCTCAACTCGCCGCGCTGCTCCTATCATAGGAGCGTGCCTTTTATTCTCACTAACATCTGCACCTCACCACTGCCGAGACTACGGCAAATGCCCGCGTCAGACGTACAAAGGGCTACCGCAGGAATGCCAGGCACCTATCGCGGCCCTCACCTTTCTCGACACCTCGCTGGACTTTGGTACATCTCTACTCAGCAGCGTATCCGGAGAAGCCCCCCACAAATGTCGCGTTGGAGAGCTGCATCTACCCCAACCAATGTGAAAGCGAGGGCTCGATAACATCAGAGCAGATCAAAGCACAGCTCAAGAAGCTTAAACTGTACAAAGCTCCAGGACCAGACGGTATCCCTAATATCGTACTCACCAAAAACGCTGACTTCTGTGGGGCATGTTTGATGCCACCACATGGTCTGAAGGGTGATCGCGTCACGGTATAGAACCACCTTGTTGTGCTACTTTATGCGGTCCTCATTTGCAGTCCCTGTGAGGTTGTTGCCCTCCGAGGTCGGTTCTATCATCAGTCGTCTCACTCGCTCACGTCTCCAGGATCAGGTATGATAGCAAGAGGTGAGGCCGCTGAAGGGCCATAATCCATGGGAGAGCAATAAGGCATTCCCGTTGTATTAACAAGGTTGTTGTTATTATTCAGTCTATCTGTTATCCACCGCCTAGACCTACTGCAAGTGCCTCTTAGCGCCTTCAATACCATACCACCGTGAACCAGATCATGACTTGGCAACCAAGTATGCATTGAACTAGGGTGTTGCCGTGGCCTTGCTCATCGCCACATAGAATGGACCCCACACCTATGCAGTTCTTGCTCGTTATGACTTGTCTAGGATCCACGATATTATCCTGCCGACGTAGGGGGAGGGGCAACAAGACAAATGTTGATAATACGAGTAGGTGGATGTGGTGCTTCACGGGGACCATGTACTAATGTATCCGTGATTTTCATATAGCGACCAAGCACCAGCAATACTAGGCTAGAGGTGAAGATAACATGGTGGTAATACTGACCTCATTTTATGGGGCATGAAGAGTCATACGATTCATTTAGCTGAGGGTGTCTCCCGAGATTAAACGAAATTTGGAAAAATAAAGGAGTTCATGTGGCACGGTGTGGGTCTGTATCATGCTGTCCTGATACGGTCCGCATGAGCGTCAGGTGTTATCTGAGGGCTGCGGCTGTTTCGAGCGGCCGGGCCTGAAAAGTGCCCATTCGGCCCGGTTGTTGTGTGTGCCTGACGCCCGCGGCCCGCGTGGTGCTGCTTGGGGATTCCAACATCCCAACACATGCCACGACAAAGTACTTCCACCATCATATCTCTAGGTGATGTCCCCCTTAAAGCAAGGGAGGTTGAAAAATGGTTGAAGTTTTTTTGATGTGCGTATCGTGCGACGCGTTGGTCTCCAGATTCCCTGGGCGCAGTGTAGGTCGCGTTTCGGAGTTTGTGCGTATCCCCGAGGTACAGCTGGATGTCGATGAAACTGAGTTAGTTTCAGCTGACCACAAGCGTGCCGATTGCAGATACGGTCTACACCAGGCCACATCGAGGTCCCTGTCCATTGACCAGGTTTCAGATGACTGGGCTTGGGATTACCGTGCCTGCGTGGCATACTGCATCGTGCTTGATGTAGATGAAATTGGGGGTATGGTCCGATCGGCACGTCCTTATTTTCCTACGTATGTAGTCCACCTGTTAGCTTACGGTACTAGCGGGCACTAGATAGGCTTCGAATGGTGAGGCAAGTGTCCGGATTGTGTATAGAATGGCAGAAGGACACTGGTACGCATTGGAGCGCCTGCCTGCCACCTGATTTCGGCCGATGGTTTATCCTTGAACACTGCCTTTGACAAATACTATATATAACTTTCCAAAAGTCCTCTCGCAAGAAAAGCAAGCTAAGACTGAAGCCCTTTTGATGTTTTTCGGAGTCTTCCTGCATGCTCGGGAAGACTGATATCGCTTGCTCTCCCACCTCTCTTCCGGCTCTTCCACTCGAACTCCAGGTCACGGGTGCGACCCCCTTCTTATTTACAGCACGTCAGGTATCCTAGTCTGCAGTGCCGTCGGAGGCAGAGTAACGGTCATGCATATAGCTTCCCTCAAGTTGCAATTCATCAACTCCTTGCCTTCTTCTGTGAGGCAGTGCGATCTCAGGCGACCGATAGCCCCGACCACGTCCACGCAGTTATCTGAGATTTGGGCTTTAATATATTCGATCTAGTCTAAAATGAGGCCTACGCGGGGATAGGTGAATTGGTTGTACTGACTACGCTTGGGCGCTCGAGTCATCGATCCTTATTTCAACACTTTGGCTCAATCTTCTGCGATATTCGTCCCTGTCAATGCGGAGCACGCATGAGGGATCAGCCTACGATGGACTATTCCGGTAAATCTTGGTGTCTCTGCAGTTGGAATCGTTCCGAGTTTGTATGGCATGACTGTGGAACCGAACCGTTCCCGGCCGGCGCCTATCGATGGCAACGTGTGAGGATGCCCACCTCCTCGCGCTCCTCACGCTCAAGTCTCTATCACCATATCCCACCGTCTACGAATCACATTTTTATTCCCCACGTCTGCTCTATTCACGACATGAGTCATTCTTCATCATCCTCGTCCTTCCAGGTACTGTTCAACGCCGCCTTGGAAGACTACACAAACAAGACAGGGACAAAATTACTTGATCATCCCTTGGCCAAACAACTTGACAAGTGCGACTCTGTGGAATCCATCTCCACTCTTCTTCAAGTACAAGCGCGGGAATTTCGCGAATTCCGAGGAGAAGATGGAAAGGTCATGACACCGCTGAAGCGTGTCGTCCATGTCTTGCACACGTTTTCTACAAGCCCTGTGTTTGGCGAAGGCGTCGGTCTAGTGTGTCCAAATTCCCTCATTTCCATCCCTTCCACCTGATACGCATCCGATAGACATTTTCACCCTCAAATGCAGTATTTGCTGCGTTCGGAATCCTGCTCGGTGTAGGTTTCTTACATCATTGGCATCTACATATTCTTGTGACACCTTTTTGGACCAGGCGGTAAAGGACGTTGGCGCAAGTTTTGATGCTCTCGTCGACTTGTTCGAGTCCATCGAGAGATTCCTCAGCAGACTTGACATCTATACGAAGATCCCGCTTCCGACACCCATGATCGAGATTCTCGTAAAGATAATGTCTGAGATTCTTTCAACTCTCGCCCTAGCAACGAAACAAGTCAAGCGGGGACGACTAAGTGAGTCTTGTCCTCGATGAGTTGGTAGTTTGACCCAACTCAGCACAGGGAAATTCGTAAGGAAAATTCTTGGAGAAAATGAGATCGAGGCCGTTCTGCAACGGCTGGATAGACTCACCATGGACGAAGGTCGGGCCACCGGAGCGCAGACCCTCGAATTTGCCTGCGGTCTTCTCCAGGACGGTAAGCATACCGTAGCCCATCCATTCCTTGTTCACTGCTGAAAGCCCATATGTCTAGAATTAGACGACAAGGGGCCAGTAGAAAGTGTCCGCGAGGCTCTAGGTCAGTTTGGTTGTGGCGAATTAAGTCTTTATCCGACCTCCCTGCAGTGACTGTGCAGAAAATCTCGAGCGACTTCAACAAATCAAAGCGTGAGTTATTCCTCTCTGGTTCCGTTGATGACTAGGAGCGCCAAGATCTGAGACTCTGATAACGCCTTTCAGGCATCAAACTACAGCAAGACATTCGAACGTGGCTGTCTCCCCCAGACCCATGGATGAATCACAACACCGCTCGTGAATCTCAGCACAGTGGAACTGGGACATGGTGGATTCATAGTGAAGCTTACTCGAAATGGAAGCATTC
>Ga0307512_10004586_pt1 | contig 15051 bp, 23 predicted proteins | sample 14_EM_MG_FD_200267 | JGI IMG/M metagenome (GOLD analysis project Ga0307512, IMG submission 200267) | Populus trichocarpa ectomycorrhiza microbial communities from riparian zone in the Pacific Northwest, United States - 14_EM | ecosystem: Host-associated > Plants > Roots > Unclassified | place... | reverse complement strand
CTCTTTGTACTCGATCACTCTCAACAATACAGCAGACACAGTGGCAGATACACAGTGGCAGATAAACAGCAGCAGATCCACAGCGGAGGATACACAGCGGCAGATACACAGCAGCAGATACCAGTGTTGGATACACAGCAGCGGAAAGCAGCGTCGGATAAACAGCAGCGGGTACACAGCAGCGGATACAGCAGCGGATATACAACACAGCAGACACAGTGGCAGATACACCATGGCAGATATATATACAGTGATAGATATACAGCCAGATATACAGTACCATGTCAGGGTACATATTCACAGCGGCGGATATAGAAAAGTAGTTCAAGATACACGGCACGATATACACAGCGGCGGATACACAGCGGCAGATACACCGCAGCGGATACACAGCGGTAGATGAACAGCAGCAGATACAGTAGTGGATATACAACACAGTAGACACAATGGCAGATACACAGCGGCAGATACACAGCTGCAGATACACAGCTGCAGATACACAGTGGCAGGTATACAGCAGCACCAAATCAAGATACACAGTGGTGGATACACAGTAGAAGTCTAGGTGATCTACCTGATATCGCAACAAGTCCACCATGCTCAACGTTTCGAATCCTGGGGGCGGCAAAGCCGCCACCGGTGCTAGTATTGTATAGTAATATTCATTAAGCTCTATACCAGCACCACACCGAGTTTTAAGGCTTGCCCCCTGCAGGTTTCAAGGTCGACAGCTACTAGCATCAAGGCTCACTAGTGAGTATATGGCTAGGTTTAAGCTTGCCACTAAAATATAGGTACTCTTAGGCCTAAAATCGGCACCACTACCGGACTCCTACTTAGCCGCTGACTTCCGTTTCTCTTAGCGAGATGTTGAAGAACGGGACACTGAAAAGTTTGATGTTGAGAAAACCTGCAGTGAAAGTGGAGAAGGGGGAGACATGATAGGTGGAGCAGTGGAAACTGTAGCAAAAGTCAGAATTAGTGTGGCTTATGACTCGGGTTTTGTACGTTCTTTGGTATTTTCTCATAGCACGAATGGGATCGAACATGTGCTTCATACTCTTTATCTACTTCTCAGCAAACTTAATTTGTAGTGGTTCTTGGTGACTTTACCGATTGTAATTATATTGCATTCAGCCGCATCACCGTGTAAGAACCAGTCATGTGGAACTGGAAGCAGAACCTCCACAGCTCGGTCCTAACTGTTCTATCGTACCGACATCCACCAAAATCACCGCTAGCCACTAATCAACAACCACACAAACAGAGACCTAGAAATCTCGATGGAGTACATTTTCAGAGTTGTGAATTCATTCGCATTTTCTATTTCTCATTATGTTGTACGGTTGTTTCGCGAATTTGACAGTCGTCAATTTAAGCGTACACAAGCTGCTATAACAGAACCAACACCAAAATTTTTTAAAATACACAACGCACGCTGATAGAGGCATTTGTGGGAGAGGTCTTTAATGTGGTTGATGAGTAGCTGCAGTTTTCATGGGTGCCCCGTTAGTACTCTACGCGTTGCCAAGGAGCTAGTTAGATAAGCACGAGCCAATTGGCGCTCCAGATATTGTTCTACAACTTGAGAGCGGGGTAAACGGGGTAAACGGGGTAAACGCTATCGCCCCATCGCGCTGCATCTTTCTGGTCAAGAACAGACAGTTATGGCTGAGTTATTCACTATCACATTTGAGTTATTCTCTCTCATCTCTCGAGGAGTGTCATTATACGGTGATGCAATCAACCCCCTGGATACCAGGGCAACCCTCCGTGGTCTCTCTCGGGAGCTGGAGATGGAGCGGGCCAAGTTTGAGAACACTTGTGAATACATTCTAGAGGAGGTAGTTCCCTCGCAGGTTGTGAAAACGCTTGTTGGTGGGGAGGGATGGAATGAACCAACCCTGCAGGACGCGTTAAAGAGATGTTTTTGTCCTGCTGTGGCCAAAGCTTTCATGGAGGCAGTAGATACCCTCCACTTGACTCTTCGGGGTCTGAGCAAAGACCTCGGTTTAGAGGATAACCATCAGGTATGCATCCTAACAGATCCACAAACGTGTCCACCTGATTTGCAATATGCCAGAAGCTGAACCCAGAACAGCGCGACCCACGGAATCAGAAAAAAATATTGAGAACTCTCAAGCACTTGTTAAACGGCCACGAGTATGGTGCCTCGCTAGATCGAATCCGCAAAATCAATGCGGACCTGCAACAATTGGCAACGCAGCGACCACTTGTCCTTGGACGACAAACTTCTCTTAATCAACCAGCGACAGAAACAGCGCTCACCGGAGAAATAGCAATGCCCACCCACATACCAAATCAAGATACAACTTTATCGCATTCATCTGCAAGCCCGACACACTTCGTGTGTTTACCCAACGAGGTCCTTGGAGTATCGCAATCACCAATACGGTCCCCATCCGATGCTAGTGAACTACCTGAAAACGAGGCAAAGTCTCCGCGCGATGGTGAAACGTCTTTAATATCCCTGCACAATATAGCCGTAGAGGAAGACATACCCGGGTGTGTCGAGAACGAACCCAGTGACAGCATTCGCAATACCTCAGAAAGTCCAGAACGCAATTCTAGCAGGAGTGAGATTCTCTCCTTACATTCCATAGAGCGACCTCTTCGACGGCCTCTTCGACTTCTATCACTGGGTATTGTCTACCTAAGTATGTGTATCACTGTTCCTGGCTTACACGAAGTAGACGGAGGTGGAGTCAGAGGAATATCATCGTTGGTGATACTCAAGCGACTGATGACGACTTTGGAAGAAAGTGGAGTTATTGCGAAGGACACACTCCCGTCAGAATACTTTGATCTAATTGCGGGCACATCCACTGGGGGGTAAGAAATGATAGGAAGTTCGGATGATTCTCTGTTCCTTACTAATCACTTCTCCCACTAGAATCATCGCAATTCTACTTGGGCGACTACGCTTCAGTGTCGACGAATGCATTGAACTATATAAAAACTTGGGGGGTGAAATTTTCGGCCACGCTAAAGCCTTGAATACTGGGACTATGTTTAGCACATCCAAACTTGAGCAAGTTATGCGCCGAATAGTCGCCAAAAAAACGGGTCTCGAGTCACAATTATTGCAGGAATATAGCGACAGCCAATCATGCCTGGTGTAAGCTTAGTCCCTTTTGATAGGTTTGTAGAAGGATTTGAAATGATAACTGATACCTTTAAAGCTTCGTAGTTGCTATCGATAAGGAGAAGGCCAACCTCCCAGACGGAGTTACATTGTTCCGATCATACTACGTTTCAGATGATAAATTTAGGGGTGCAAGTATTGTCGAAGCTGCCAGAGCTACCTCCGCGGCTCCTACGTTTTTCAAACCGATGAGGATTTCCACTCCCGCAGGAGTTAGGTATTTTGTGTATGAACTCAAAGTAGGCATTATATACTTTCGCAATAGCACTGACTAGCTTAGCGATGGTGGACTTGGCCATAACAACCCGATCCTTCACATAATCGAAGAAGCAGAAAGAGCATATCCATTGGCTGAGATTGGCAGTATAATCAGTATAGGAACTGGAGTTCAACAAGGTCTGAGGTTGGCCGCCGAGGGTACAGTTCGAACTAATATGTTCATGCTGCCCTTTCTTGGAAAGATAGCTGCAAAAATCGATGCAGCACTAGTTACTACTGCTCTGGCGACATCCAGTGAACACATACACCTCTTTGCGCAGTCGAAGTTTCGCGGAACGGGGATCTACTACCGGTTTAACGTTTGCGCACAAACCGACATTAAACTCTTCGAACATCAGAAAATTGGTGCTATGATTCAGGTAACCGAGGATTACCTCCAGGAGGCATCAACGTTAACGCTTATGCGAAAATGCGTCTCCCGATTATTGAACATGCAAGTCAATTCTAATAGTCGAAACAAACGGAGAACATTCAGCAGTCCCAACGATATTCAGAGTCTCATAGAATCCACGGCGAATCCGGAGATCTTGGATATTATTCAGCAACAGCCCGTTGAAACTACCTGGGATATCGCCCCCGAGCGTCTCCGGTCTCCGAGCACTGATCACGAGGTCATTCCGACGATACAGATGAAAAGACACCTGGCTGTTCAAGGCTTACCCATTGGACACCTCGCATTGTCGTTCAACATTCTCAGTGGCGGTCAAATTATATCAGCTTCAGGGGTACACCCTGACTGCAATACGTACAGACGTCATAGGTTCCAGCCGCGTATGCCTGTCTATATCCCAAATGGGAACTGGAGGATTTCAATGGCATACATACTGGTGGTTGATATTGTCGATCACAAAGATGAAGTTGAAAGCAGTCAACCTGCTAGGGACTGGCGAATGCCCGACTCCGAGGGTTCTATAATGCTGGGAATATCTGCCTTTGTGAAAACGGAAGACCCACAAGGACTCGAGTCCCAGCTTGCTAAGCCAATTGCCGAAAGAACTACCATTTCTGTGCCAATACCAGAAACCTGTGCAGCCTGGGCGCTGTTGGAAAGCGCGGGATACTTTGAAGTCACAGAGGGAGATCAGATTACGTTTGAGGTCTGGTGGGATCCTGCAAAAGTTTCGGAGGATATATCGCACCGCTCAAAACTCTTTTTTCCCCACGGGGTGCACTTATGAGAGTCAGGGCTTACACCCGCGCCTGTAATCTTAGACTCCAGACAGCAGCGATTCGCAGCGAGACTAGCAGAGCATGCAGCAGCAAGCTAAAATAGTTACACCGAAACCCTTCCTCCGGTGCACCAATATGCAGAGTAGTCAAGGAAGAGCATGAGCACGGCCGAACAACCGAAGGCATGGTGTGGCCGGCCCCGTGCGAAGAATCAGTTGTCAGGACCATCAAACTGGACGAAGCCACTGCTGCCAAGACAACCGCGCAAAGCTGGGCGAGAGAGAAAGAAGCCAAAATAGGAGCGGGGGTCTGGATGTGGTGGACAGACGGATCGCGCTCAGACGATGGCCGAGTGGGAGCCGCAGCAGTGTGCAAACATGGAAATCAATGGAGGTCCTGCCGCACCTTTCTCGGCACTGAGCGCATGGAGGTCTTCGACGCCGAGCTGTGGGCGATTGGACTCGCGCTTGGTCAGACTATCAAGAAGAGAGAAACATTGCAAAGGCATGGAGTGAGGATGGTGCCAATCTTTAGCGACTCAGAGACCACAATTGAACGAGCGGCACACCTAGAGCCGGGCCTGGGGCAGTGATTAGCAAGGCGGATCAATTGGAGAGCGCAGGCACTCCTCGCCCATGGCATCGCAACCGAGATTCACAGGGTCCCGGGACACCCCGGCATCCGTGGAAACGAAGAGGCGGACCGTCAGGCAAATCTGGCCCGAGATGCCAGCAGAGACATGGGGATAGAGCGGCCATGCACCTCGGCCTCAAATGGAGCTAGACAAATCTCCAAGGGGAGGTCAGCAGCCAAGGCAAAGTGGGAGGCCGATAAGTGCAGCAAGCACTTCAGCTACAGACTCAAGGGCAAGACGGGGACCAAGAGACCCGTGCCAATGACAATCGTGAAGTCGCTGGGAACCAGGTTCTACAGACTAAAGTGCGGGCATGCACTCACGGGAGTCTACCCAAAACGGTTCGGCCACCAAGAAGACGACAAATGCTGGTGGTGCACAGGCGGAGGCAGGACGGCCCAGACGCGGGAACCTCTCTGCCGCCACTGCAGTCGGTGGAGAGACCAGCAACAGGCACTATGGAAGGCGGTGGGAGAAGCGACCGGCTGGAAAGCTGGTGGTTGCAGACACATGCAAATCTCTGAGCTGATTTCCGTGGAAGAGTGCGACCAAGCGGTGATGGACTTCCTGGCGGCCACTGAAGTCGGGAAGTTCCCGCCCAAATGAATGAAAGTATGGAGCAGGCGCAGAGGCTGACTCAGGTGCGGGGAGTGGCGGCAGTGGGCATATATCTTTTTCTCTCTTTCCTTTTCCTTTCTGTCCTGGCTTGGGTTGGTCTATTGTTTCGCTTTTTCATTTGTCAGCGGGGATGAAGGGTAGCGGGAGGGGAGCTCCGCCATCTAGCCGGCTCGCCCGGAGGCGGAGGGGATATTGGGTCCTGTCATACTCTAATTAGAGTGCATACAGTATGAATAAAACAAAACAAACAAACAAAAAACTCTTTTTTGGCGGTATTAGGTATGCCCTTGAATATTTAAGTTTTGAGAGAAGCTGACAAAAGAAGGTTAATTTCTGCCGATGATTGAACCCATGATCGGTGTCTGACTGCTAGGATGTGTTATGACTTGTTCTGAGAATATGCGCAGCAGAATGGTTCGACGACTTTATGTGTTATTTGCACTTTTTGCTAGTTATGGTTGACTTTATGTTGTACTGTTTTGTTCACTCGAATAATTCCCAATGCATACGTGATTCTTCATCTTGAGGCTTTTGTTGGTTGAATAAAATTCCAATTTTCGGATGCTACTCGAACATCTGATCCGGTCTCCAGCCCACGGTTGTTGACATGTTCTTTGTGCGGTCATGATTTGAGACTTGGACTTATTACATATAGATCATCAGCCTTGTCAGACATACCCTAGGGTAAATTTCAGCGGAGTTTTAATCTCACGTCTAGTCGTGTGGCATTGTGTGTTGAGATCAATCGAGTACGAATAGAGATATTGAATTGACTATCGTAGAAAAGTGATTGTCTAAAGAGCAAAGAGAGAGAGAAAGACAGGCAAATATATGGGAAAGGAGAGAGCATACTCGGCGAAGCCGAGTATCACATCCAGAGACCAATGCCGGGCATCACTGCCGGGGCTAGCCCTACTCCTCTGCCTGGGGGCTGGTGGCGGCCCATGGGGGCCGCAAGCCACTGGCCTCATGCCCGCAGCCTTAGGCTGTCGGGGGCTGTAAGCCCCCATACGCCACAAAAGCCATCGGGCCAAATTCCGTGCCAACATTGTGATCACTTTGTCGTGAGATCATGGTGAAATTTTAGTGGGGATTGTAGTGAGATCGAGTGATTATCGTGTGATCCTTGTGATACTTGTGATAGTGAGATTATCGTGAATTGTTGCGAGGTTATTTGAATATAGGTGGTGTCTGTCAGAGGTGGTGAGCACGTAAATACTTTTACGGTATAGTTTCGTTTAGCTCATACTACAGTGGAATTTACACCCCTTTGGAATCACTTTCATTTACAATAGAATGGCGGTTGTATATCACGTTTGTGGTTAAAAAGATGTCATTGCAGTGGCCTACAAAACATCACTGCCAGCAATGGAACGTGGGAAACATAGCACCAGTAAAAATGACAATGCGCGACCTACAGCCAATAGACAAGTGGTTTCTCGAGCCGAATTCCTTAGAAAATTTAGCGCGCGGGATCTATGATATCCTTTCGAACAAGATACTCAATGGTACACTCAGTGTTCGAAACGGGCCGGGCCAGCCCGAGGGCTTTCAGGTCGGCTTTGAGGCGGCCGGGCCGGGCCGGTAATCTGAAAGCCCACAAAGCCCGGGCATTTTAATTAAAAGCCCCCGGGCCGTGTGGGCTTTCTTGGGGTTAGGTATCAGACGAAGCTTTTTTTATCGTAAGTGGTGCAAAGGTGAAATGAGTGGTAAAAGTATCGCTATAGTGCAGAAGAACTCATAAAGTGGCAATCGGCTTGCACCTCGACCAATCTGTTACAGATGTACATGATGTTACAGGTCTGATACACGGTCACGGCTGCAGGGGCTGATGCCTCCTGTATATATCTCGAGTCTTTCTCCTTCTCTCTTCTCTGTACCATAGAATACACGCACACGGTTCTCCCCAACTTCCATATTGTAACACAATCAATTTGCTTGCGTCCAGCCAAGACATGGACACAAGCAAAATGATTGGCTCGCTTATTGGGATCACGTGAAATTGCCACGATCACAACCACTCACTCAGCCCACTCGGGCTTGCAGGTGATACATGTGAGTCTCAGCATTGTCTGAAGTCTCAGTGTCGCCTGAAGTCTTGTATGAGAATATAGACTTGTATGAAGACTGAATGAGGATATGCATCAGGACCAGGGTTATGCGCTTCATGTCAGGCACTGCATACCCATACGCATATTGTAGTTTGTACATATTTGGTCTTTGTGTCTCTTCTAGATAAATTAATAAGTACACTTTTCAACAGGTTATGAGCCCAGCTATCACTACTATCTAAAAATCTCACGATCTCTATCAGGATCTCAAAAAGAGCCTCAAGAACCCTAGACCTCATCACCGTAGGAACAGCCGCATAAATAGCACTAAAACTAAACACTATCTCCACAACGTCATGATTACTTCCACTGAACCTACTTACCACAAAACCACGTGGGGCAACATCCCTAAGCTGACTCACGCCAACTGTGACAAATGGAAAGGCGACTTGATACCCATCCTGACAGCAATGAGAGCTTATGAAATCGTCGCCAGAGATCATCCTCAGCCGCAGGGCCTCAATCTCAACCACCATGACAACTATGATGATTCGAAGTATAAGGAAGCCGAGGCTATATCTATAATCAGGCTGTCGTGTTCCCCCGAAGTACGGTGTATTGTCAAAGGGTTTAGATATCCTCAGGAGATGTGAAATGTACGAGAAACCAGCCTGGACACCGCCGGTTCTCATATCGGCAGACAGGATATTCTTTGCCAGTTCCGTGCTTGCCGACTTAAGGAGGACGAACCACAGACAACATACTTCACCAAGCTCAGTACCTACTGCATGCAAGTAGTCCATACAGACAACACAATTACAGATCGCGATTTCTGCATGCAAATATTCACATCACTGCCATCACAGTATGCGATGATATTAATGGTCCTACAGCATAGAAGGCCCCTACCTACACCCAAAGAAGCCATGCATGACCTCCTAGAAGAAGAAACTACAGCCAGTCTCACTACAGAACTCGGAGATGCATCCACGGGGGCCGCCATCCCCTCCCAACGTCATGGCTACGGTGGATGAGGCTGTGGGCACCGTGGACGTGCTCGACATGGTGGACGTGGTGGAACCGGAAACAGCCACGCCAGTCAGTGTACCTACTCTAAAATTGACAGCCATACTACAGATGCAGGCAGAAAACTCAAACGCGCCAAGGTGGGAGGAAACAATGGAAACAAGGAGCTCATTTGTTTCCTGTGCAGACTCCTAGGCCTCGACAACGTTGATTACGTCTGCTCCAAATGCATAAAGGAGTGGTGGAGATTGAAGACTGCCACAGCTACAGCAGCACTCGCTACAACTGAAGACGGCGATCACTTCTGACTCACTGCTTGTGCACTCGCCGCCGCTCTGAAGTGGGTCATTGATTCTGCAGTGTCAAACCATATGTGGAATGACCGCAGGAGCTGTTCAACAGTCGAAAAGCTCTCACTTCCTATATTACTCCAACTTCGGGACAACAACTCAGCAATTGCCACGCATTACGATTTCATCGACGTCAAATGGGGCGATCAAGTTGAAGCCCTCCATACTCCGGCTTTTCAACTTTCCCTTCTATTGATCAACAAATTGGATTTAGGCAGGCATACTACTATATTTCAGCACGGTAAATGGTCCATAACTTCGGCATCTTCCTGCACCCTTGCTGGAAAACTAATCAATGGCATATATATCACAGTCCCCACAACCACACTCCTATCATCGACTACTGAGAATGTGAGAAAGAGAAAGAGGCACAGCTCACTTCCAAGAGTGCTAATCGCAGAACCTACAATTGAACCTACAATTGAACCTACAATTGAACCTACAATTAAACCTACAATTGAACCCATAATTGGACCTACAATTGAACCTACAATTGAACCTACAATTGAACCTACAATTGAATCTACAATTGAACCTGCAGTCGAACCTACAATTGAACCTACATTCGAGTCATCAAGAGCACTTATCACTGCCAAAATTAAGTCCACTCGAAAATGTCTCACTATCTCACAGTCAAGACTATGGCACCAATGACTAGCCCATATGAATCCTACTGTCAGGAAATCCCTGATTGGTGGATATACACACGATGACTCTGTGCGCACAGTCTGCATCCAGGCCAAGCACAATCAACTGTTCACTAGGGTGCCAGTCACGCGCACCACAAAGCCTTTTGAACTTGTACATTCGGATGTGTGTGGTCCCATCTCCACTCCAAGCCTCGGAGACAATCGATACTATATACTATCCATCAATGACAACACCAGGTACACATCTGTATGGCTGCTACCAAATTAGAAAGCCGAGACCTGCACGACCGCCTACCGGTCATTTCACGCCCGAGTAGACTCTATGGGATACGAGATCAAGTGCTTCCGGTGCCACAATGGACCGGGAGAATACGCCAATAAGACCTTCTGACTTGTCCTCGTGGCCCGAGGTACTCCATACGAGCCATGTACTCCATATGCCTATCTGAAGAATGGGGTTGCCAAACGAATGATCCGTACAATCACTGAAAAAGCCCGACCGATGATGATCGACTACCAGGCTCCCAATCAGTTCTGGGGAGAAGCAGTTAATACCGCAGTCTATCTCCATCAAAGATCACCTGATGAAAGCCTGAAAAGACCAAACGACTGCGATGGCTATCAAGCACCGTACCAAACGCCATACACAATGCTGCATGGATTTGGCAACCCTGCGCACAATGCTGATGGCAACAAGATATCGTATCACGCTTCTGTTCACAATCTAGGTCAATTAGAATGTTATGCCAGCAGACTCATCCCTGAAGTACAACGCCGAGGCAAATTCAGCCCAAACCCAACGCCGTGCATGATGGTAGGCTACACACACCACTCAAAGACATTGTGAAGGATATGTGATCCCGAATTGCAGAGGGTGAGAGCCCAATCAGAAGTCGTCTTTGATGAGCAATGAAATGCACACATGTCGTGTCAGCATGAAAGCAATGAGATCGACATGTTTGGATTATCAGAAGATGAAGAATATGTCGCAGAAACAGATACCTGAGATGAGCCTCTCCGAGGAACAGAGAGCCAGCCTACACTAATCAGTAAGAGATCCACATCTCATATGCATGATGTTCCTGACAAGGAAGCAGAAAATGTCCACAGCCAGCGCCTCCGCCAAGAGGATCAAACTGCCCAGCGTTCGGCACCAGAAGCAGAAAACGCCCACAGCCGGCACCTCTGTCGAGAGGATCAGACTGCCCGGCGTACGGCAGCAGCAATCAAAAAAACAAGCCAAGTACTGCCAGCATCTCCAGCTCCGCCGATAGCGAGTCGTGTCACAAGAAGTCAAGGTAAAGCCTCTGCATTATCATTAACAGGATCTGAAGCCATTGGAGAGCGTTTCACCTACACGGAAGCCATGGAAAACCTTCAACGAAGTCACTGGAACAGAGCCATGCAGGAAGAATACACATCGAACCTGCTCAACAATACCTTCTCTGCTCTCAATTCCTGAGAAGCACGGCAACTGCGAGTTAAGCCGACTGGCTCTATGTGGTTTTATAATACTAAACGTAATCCTGACGGGTCCAGACAGTATAAAGCACGGCTAGGCATAAAAGGATACGATCAAGTGGATTTCGGTGAGAGTTAAGCCCCTGGTGGGAAACTAACTAGGTTTTGATATCTCATCTCTCTCATCAGGGGATACGGGTGGAATATAGCCCACATGGATGTGATTACCGGTTTCCTACACCCCGAAATCGACGATGACGACATCTATATGACTCTTGCCGAAGGATGGCCAGAAGGGCTCAATGCACCGAAAATTATTTTCAGGCTCAGGAAAGCTCTCTACGGTCTTAAACAAGCTCCGCAGTTATGGCATGACGATATCAATGCTTTCCTACTGACCTGTAGGTTCAGTCTATCCCTTGCCGATCCTAACCTCTATCATCGGAGTGACAGCATTCTGATACTTCTGTATGTCGACGATATCTCCGTGTCATATCTGGAGGACCCTGCCAATGCTACGATCGAGGTCAAAGCAAAATTCTCGCAGAAGTATAAAATCAAGAATCTATGCCCGGCACGCCAATTCCTCGGCATCGAGATCCATCGCGATGATACCGCAGTCCCTCTCAGTCACAAGGCCTATGTCACCTCGATCCTCAGACGATTTGACATGGAGCATACTCACAGCATATTGACGCCCATGGACCCCAATGTAAAATTGGACTTGGCCGAGGATTGGGGGGAGAAGGAACTAGAAGATATCACAGACTACCAAGCAGTCGTGGGGTCACTAATGTACGCAGCACTTGCAATGTGGCCAGATATCTCGGATGCAGTTTCTGCTCTTTCTTGTTGTAATTCGCTGCCATTCACCAGCCATACAACCTCTGCCAAGAGAGTTCTTCAGTACCTCAAATCCACAGCCGATTTCCGACTGCATTTCACCAGCAATGGCATTGGCATTGGCATTGGCAGTGACAATAGCCTCGTAGAATACTCAGATTCCGATTGGGCAATGACAGTGCAGACCACAAATCTCAGGGAGGCCATGTGTTTCTCGCCAACAATGGTGGAGCAGTCTGGTGGCAGTCTCAGCAGCAAGGCCTCATCGCCATGACAACTCTTAAGGCCGAATTTATCGCCTGTTCGGAGGCCTCCAGAGAAGGGATATGGTCACTCCAATTACAGAATGACATTCACGGAAAAGACTTACCACAGCTTCGAATCAACTGTGACAATCAGGAAGCTGTCGCTCTCATTACCACGGGAATCATCAAGGCTCAGGCCAAACACATCGACGTTTCTTACCACAATAGTCGAGATCGGCACACACGCCTAATAGTCAACTACTCCTACGTACACACATACGAAAATGTGGCAGATATATTCACAAAGGCACTTACTAAGGATGAGCATACGAAGTTTACAAAAGCAATGGGTCAATGGTAATGGAGGTCAATTTAAGGTTTAAGGCTACGGTAGTACTCTGTCCCTGCTCACGCAGGGATTTAAGGAGGCTACTATGGGAATCACAAGTTTGTTTTCTTGCTCCATGGAGCGTAGCAAGAGGGGGGAGTGTTTCATGTGAGTCTCAGCATCGTCTGAAGTCTCAGCGTCGCCTGAAGTCTTGTATGAGAATATAGACTTGTATGAAGACTGTATGAGGATATGCATCAGGACCAGGGTTATGCGTCTCATGTCAGGCAGTGCATACGCGTACGCATATGGTAGTTTGTACATATACGGTCTTTGTGTCTCTTCTAGATAGATCAATAAGTACACTTTTCAACAGCAGGCGGGCTCAGGCTTCTTCCAGAAAAGCCCGCGCTAAGGACGGCCGACCAGGCTTTGTCCAAAGCCCGAAGGCTGGGCCTAAAGATGTCAGGGCCGGCCCGGCCCGGCCCGTTTCGAACACTGGGTACACTCGCAACATTTGCGCTAGATTCTATAAGCAGTGCTAGATACTATCCTCCATTCTCTAGGTGCACTCGACAGACTCGACTCCCATCTTGAAGTACACTCAACTCGAAAGTCCCTTGTGCACTCGACTCCATGCTCGGCTCGAAGCTCCCGAGTGCGCTCTAATGATTCCATCTTCCAGCTGCACTCGACTTCATGCATTAGGTGCACTCCTTTCCAGGCTTCTAAGTGCACTTGATTGTATGTTCTCATGTGTAGTCGACTCCATGCTCTAAGTTGCGCTTGACTGCATGCTCCCCGGGGTGAATAACATCAGCCCCTCTAAAGATGCAAAGTTGGCCGCCGCATGAGAACAGCTTTGCGGATTCGCGATCAGAGAGCGCGATCAATTAGAGTACATCTATTATATTAGCTGACACCAACAGCGTCTTGATTAGACCGTAACTGATGAGGTTGACATGGTGGTGTATAGATATACTTACCAAGGGATTCCATCAACTCCACCATCCACCCATACCAACTCCATGAATATTCGTCTGATTAATCTTTTTGAATGTCAAATACGGTACTAACTGCGTTCTAAATGGTTGGGCTCTAAGATCGTGAATCCGCCAAACCGTTCTCAAGTGGCTGCCAATTTTGTATATTTAGAGTGGCATAAACGGCGCGGAGAATTCAGTTAGGAGCATGGAGACGAGTGGACTTTGGAGCGTGCAATCAAGCGTATTTGGGGTATGGAGTTGTGTGCATATTGTTACTATATTGGCCAAGAACAAGGTCTAGAGAAGTCTCTTGTGATTTGGAACTACCAATACACCCCTACACAGATTCTCACTCTTGCCACCCACCACTCCACCTGTTGCTATAGTACTTAGGGGAGGACCGTGTGTATATTCTATGATACAGTGGAGAGAAGGAGAGAAGGAGAAAGACTCGATTTATATACAGAGGATCATCGGAGAAAACTTTGATGCTTCGCCACTCCTGAGTCACTTGCCACTCTGAGTCATTTGCCACTGGATATGTAACACCACCTGTTACTGTAAAGTCTTGTTGAGAGTAACCAACAGAGAACAAAAGATGCTGATTGTCTATCGTACAAAGAAATAATATAGACATAAATAAGAAAACAAATCTTAACTGGAGCGAAGCTCCACTCAGGCCAGAGATTCGCAGGGAGATAGGCACGGCACCAAGCCCGAGGTTCATGGGGAAATAGGAACCATACCAAGCCCCTAATCGAGACGCGCAGCGCGCTAAGGACCGCGGTGAATATCGTTCCCGCCTTAGCTCCCGCCTTAGCTCCGATAGCTTTCAGGCTAAATAGATCTAGAAGGAGGTCGCCGATACACTGAGTCACCGAGTATACTCATAAACGTAGACTCGTTCACAATTACTCACTCGCAACCCACTCGCCTCATGTTATTACTACTGTACTACTCACAGTGCTTCGGACACTTGCTGGTGCTGACAAGTATTTTTCAATTGGACGGTCGTTGCTGACAGCTCTACACTGACCGGACATGGCGATGAAGCTTGAACCACCAGTACACTCAGGCCTCTCTATTCCTTTGTTGAGAGGGTCCCCTTTTCACAGGCATCATCTTCCAACCCTGATTCTTTTCCTGCCAGAACAGGTGGTGTAAAGGGTGGATCCAAGGGAGAAGAACTGCTCAGAATGCCATTGGCTTGTTAGATAGTACAATGCTGACAGACTTTAACTCAC
>Ga0307512_10004585_pt1 | contig 15055 bp, 21 predicted proteins | sample 14_EM_MG_FD_200267 | JGI IMG/M metagenome (GOLD analysis project Ga0307512, IMG submission 200267) | Populus trichocarpa ectomycorrhiza microbial communities from riparian zone in the Pacific Northwest, United States - 14_EM | ecosystem: Host-associated > Plants > Roots > Unclassified | place... | reverse complement strand
ACCAAGTCAGGCTTAAGGCCTCTCTCTACGATACAAGCAGGCTTATATACTACTGAGGCAGCTACCTGACTAAGCGTCCTAAGGAGGCGAACAATGGGCCTTTTGGAGAACAATGGGGTCAAGAACAATAAGTTGAGGACAATAGGAAACGTGAACAATAGAACAATGGGTCGGTTAGAACAATAAGACGGTCATGTGATAAATGGTCAAGTGACCGGTCAGGTGATCGACCATGTGACATATGTCACATGAGAAGGTAAGGTGACGTTCAAGGTCACGTGACTGGAAAAGAAGTAAAGTAAAAGAAATAAAATGGGGGGTAGAACTGGATCGTAACACCATGCTTCTGCATCCCTGCAGGACAGACATTAATACAGCACACATTTGTTGGTTAACAACATTATGATCCTTACTCTCTAAACGAATAAATGGGGGAGGTCCATTAAGCCTGGCCAGATAATGCTGATTGAATATGTTTTGGACCTCAGCATTGAGGTCCATTTCTGCCAGTGGATCACGGCCTTCATCCTCTAACTTCATCTTGATGTCGTGCTTGAATTGATCATATTTCGTAAAAATGGCTATTACAGGAACTTGAAAATCCCGCACCATGACGTCAACCTCTACTGATAGAGTTGCATTTCAACCTAGACATACCATTCTTGTCCGGGCAAATTGCCTCAAAATACTTTAAGTCTAGCGATGGCCGATCATTGTCCATCGGAATGCAATACCTGAAAAGAAACCATGACCTTGTGAATTTACAGCTGTAGATTACTGAAAGAACAAACCAGATCGCATGCAATCTATCTTTCAATCGTTTCTCCTGAGACTTGCGTTTGACAAATTCTTGTACAGCCTTCAACTCGTCTTCACTGCCCGCCTCAAATCCACGGGAGTCGTGGAATATATAGCCATCATGGTTTGTGAAGATGAGTTCGTCGTTGATCTCATGTTGGCCACGCTGCAAGCAGGACTCTCATGATCAGTCATCGCTGACAATACTAGTAATAAAGCCGGTCAAACCTCTATTGTGGGGTCGAGTTGAACCTGGCTAGATGATGAGATCGAAAGTCCCATCAGGAACAAGAACATACCTGATAGCGAGTTCCGCCTGGACTAAGCCGATAGATCTCCGGACTCTCGGTCGTATCGCAAACTCTCTGCAATATGGTCGTTTTTCCTGCATTCGCCCTTCCAATAATGAGCACTCTGAACTTGACATTTGGGAATCTGGGGCGATCCTGTGTAGCCATAGTATCAAAGGGTTGTAGGAAGAAAGACTGGGAAGGTGATGATCAGACGTTGGATTCCGCTGGGACTTTGTTATAATCACAGTGCGAACGTCAGCTGACTACAGTAGAACATGCCGCTACATTTTCACGGTCCGATCCGGCGTATCAACGCGCTTGTCGCAATGCCAGCAAGAAGTGGCCGCGTGAAGGTTCTTCGTGAGACTGATATTTAAATTGTAGAAGGGTTTGGTGGATACTGCAAGAACTTGGCAAGCTGCAAGCACGGGAAGTCTGTGGCCCACTGCCAGTGGCAACGAGCTGCTTGTCGCACTATGGTGCGCGTTCCAAGTTCAGGCGGCTTCGAATTTCAGTAGCAGCGAAGGTGGCAGACTTGATCCATTCGTAAGTAGCCTGCCTGCCACCGTGTGCTGGTGCCATGTAGTCTCATGTAGGCCTATGAGCACACACAGTGTAACTTGTGCATGATGTGCTAGGTCGTCGCTGTATTCCGGAACGACAGCGAGAGCCCGAGGTTGATCCTGCGAGAGGGGGTTACGGGACGAGTCTTGTGAAGATGGCATATCTAGCGACATTGGATTTATTTTTGGAAAGTGGTAACTAAATATGAAGACTAATTGTCAAATAGGAGGAGTTTACCACTTACCATCAGCCCTATTTGACGCGCTCGAGCCAGGCTGGGTGAGGACGAAATGCCAATTTACGCACGCCCCAGTGTGGAGCTCAGGGCTGTTACCTCCTATGGGCAGAGGTTGCAGCGCTCCCCTACTCACTAAAAACCTCACTGCTGTGTGGTTAGTCAGTCGGGTATCTCCCATTCGCTGCGGAGGCAGGATCCCAGGTAGCTTTTACTATGTCAGTGAAGGGTTTGTCATGTTTTGCTCTGGCTGCGGTGAGTCGGTCTTCTGTCAGTCTCGTGTTTATGGCACGGTTCTTATGTTCACAGGTCAGGTGGCTTAAGGGCTGGAAGACTATCTGGAGATTAGCCGGTGGCGAGGGGATTGGGCTTATTCGGTGGCGATCGGGGCAGGTGTTAGCAGTACGAGGAGTTCGGAGGAGTTTGGTTGCGCGGGATGGTGCGTTTGTGTTGCGGTGGCATTTGGAAAATTTGTCCGGTGCCATCGAGGGTGAACACACACTCTCGGGACCAGAGGCGAGTGTCATGTTGCATGTGTGCGGGATTGTGTGTACCCCGAGGCGCACGATAATCGAATTCAAAAAAAAAAAAAAGCAGGATTCTGATGGTTTGTTGTGTCCCTGGCCAGTCACCTTAGATTGCATAGTTGTGCTGCGTGTTTTGGTGATGGTGTGTTGCTTAATTAGTGGTGAGGCCTGTGAGGGCGGGATGCATTCGTCGCTCACATGGATCCATCCCACGTCACGTGAAAACATAAAACGGTGAATAATTTTACAACAACAAAATGTATTAAAAAAACGGTTTCTGCACAAAGGTAGGTCATCTGTGCGGCATAAATCTAGTATTCGAAGAGTTATTCAATCAAACGACTTTTGCAGTTGCGCTCGCCAGCTATTTTGTCACGTGATGTTGGATGGATCTGTGTGAGCCCTACCTTATGCCTGGTGGGCATGCATTTACAGTTGCGGTTGTTGTCGGGGGGCCAACGTTACCTGTGGGACATTGGCCATCCTTGCCCTGGCTTTTGCTGTGGGAAAACTGCTGCTGGCCCTGAAGTGAATTTTGTTACGCGTCCACGTGTTCGTGTGGCAAAACGCGTCGTGATCGCGATCAACAAGCCACTCAAACTGGATAGCACGGGACGACCGCTCTTAGGCTCATGTCCGCTCCCTTCGCGCCTGCGCGCTCCTCGACTCCTCCGAATAGCTACACTACAACACTCACACAGCGCTCAGCTATCTCAGATGTATCACGCTCGTCTGCTCTCTCAATTGCAGAGCTCGCCAGACTCACCCCGGAGGAGATCGAATTTCTTGATGCTGTCATAAGTCGCGCACCGCCCTCCGCGACAACCTTCATCCATATTTTCAAAGCGTATAACGATGTCATCAGCGAGCGTGGGTTGGACGCTGAAAACGAGGTCGAGTACTACAAAAAGCTGCTCAAGATTGGAACGCTCAAGGGCGAGAATTGGGCATCCAAATGGCGCGCCGTCAAGGCGCAGAATGGGTACACCGCAACCTCGACATCTGCACCCCCAAGGACTAGACCTCCTCCTCATAACGCTACTCCCCAGGCTCATCTTCCCCCCTCCAAGGTTATCCCGATTACCTCTCCTGTCCAGTCGACCACCGCACGCCTGTTACAGCGCCTCAAGGGATTGCAACACGAACGACCCCCCGAACCCTCCGAATCTGTTCCCGACGACCTTCTTAGCCGGACCGACGTGACAGATACAGAGACCGACCCGCCACTACGCGCCGCGCCCGCGCCTGGGCGCGGACGACCGCTGTCAGAACTCACAACTACCAACAACACTCTTGGTCTCGACGTTGGAGCCGCCTCCACCCATCCACCCTCCTCGACGCTGGCACCCAGCAAGGCAGCTGTATGGCGCTGGCCCGAACGGGACCCTGACATCGACAAATCCGTCCCCTTCCTGACTAGCACACCACCCCTTTCACCCCACAAACTAAAACAGGTTTCGCGACCCACGCCAGCTTCTACTCGACAGCAACCAGTCTCGCATCCAACACCTATAAGCTCCGCCATCACCACCCGCAGATCGCTGGCCGATCTGCGCGCACCTAATCGGCATGCCCCGGACGAAGATGACGCGTGGAACAAAATCCGCGTAGCGCAGGATGAGCAGTCGGCCGACCGGTTCCGCAAAGTGCGACTGCTCCAGCGATCCTTCGATGTATGGAGGCAGGGTCATGAATGGATTATCGTACGTTTTCTCCTGCCTGTTCCTCCCCTGGGCGGTTGTGCTGAATACTGCTTTCCCCCCTTCCACTCCCTAATGTGACGCAGGCAACGACTGCTCAAATCGCCCATGCGCGCGATACGTTCGTTCTCCGCGTCGCCACCCACAAGTGGCACGCTGCCCTGGCACGACGGCGCGAGGAAGCGGAACGGGCCGACGCTCGCGCTGACATACATCGTCTGAAGGCGGCGCTCGTCCACTGGCACGCGCACTTGCAAGAGAGGCGTAAGGCCGCGTGGCGGGCTGACATGCGCGTGCGGATGCACACGGTGCGGAGTCTGCGCGAGGCGGCACTCCGCAGGGACGCGTGGGCGCGCTGGCGCCAGCTGTACCAGAGCCGCCTCATGCAGCAGCGCTTCGCTGTGCGCCTCGTCGAGCGGTGTTTCGAGCGGTGGAAGGATAGGCTGCGAGAGATGGATGCGATGAAGGAGCGAGCGGATCAGGTGGTGGTTGCGAAGGAGGGTAAAGTCGTCGTTCGACGCTGGGACTCGTGGGTGAGGGCTGCGGAGCTGAGGAGCGCGGAACGCGAGCTCTCGGAGAGGGTTGGGGCGCGCGTGGTAAGGGAGTCTGTGGCGTTTTGGCGCCAGAGAACGTGAGCACCGGTCATATGTCTGCTGGGGCTAAAATGCTCATTAACTTTTGTTTTCCGCAGGCGTGAACACCAGAGGGCAGGCGCATTTCGTGATGTCGCCGTGAAGCGGTTCGCTCTAAGGCGGTGGAAGAATGCCCATAGTCGGATTCTGGTGCGTCTTTCGACCCGTTGCTGTTCTTTGGTGTTGTAATCATCTTCGGTAATAGACATTGGAACGACGAGCTGATAAGCAAATCTTCCGCCAAGACGATGTCCTTGTTCGTGCCATTCTCAGAGTATGGAAAGCACATGAGCGTGGCCGTCTGTTGGAGCGCGTCCAAAATGCCAGATTAATTCGGCAAGTTTGGGAGGCGTGGAAAAGACGCCTGCGGCATCAGAGAAAACTCGAAGGTCTGCGCAGCTAGCAAATCACGTTTTGACCGCTTCTGCCTTACTCACGAAAGGATCCGGAACGTTTTTCAGATGCTGCGCTTGCTTTTGCTCAACGTGCCCAGATCAACGTTGCATCCTCGGTCCTCCAGGTTTGGCATAAGCGCCTTGCTACGCAGCAGGGCGCGCAAGCCTTTGCGATACAATATGCCCGCGTTCAGCTACAATTTCGCGTTCTTTTCAAATGGCGCGTGCAATTGCGTGCGCACTTGAAGCTTTTCCGTCAGGCAAAGATCGCCCATAAGTATTTCGTGATGAGACAGGCTTGGAGATTATGGGTGGATAGGGCGGAGGCCCGCGGAAGGGAGACGCGGTTGAGGGAGTGGAACAAGGGGAGAGTAGGAAAGGTATTTTCCAGTACGTCAGAGCAACTGGCTTTGTTTGGAGCACCTTGCGGACTAATAGTCGTTTTGGTCCTGCAGGTTGGAAGGAAAAGGCACTTAGGCTACGCCGCCATCGACTTGCAGAGCAAGAGATTCGCGGGCGAATTGATGAGGTAGGGCGCTCCGTGGGTTCTTTATCTTGGACTTTTGTTTCTCATTTACTCTGCTTTTACAGCACATATTGAAGGACGCTCTCGGTCATTGGACAAATCGCGTCATCGCGGTGAAACTCCGCGAACTAGAAGTGGTGCAGCAGAAGAACAAGGCTATTGTCCTGTAAGTCGACGCCATCATGGCACGGTACAGTTCACAGTTTAACGATCTTTTCGCGCATGCAGCTCTGCCTTTAGCAAATGGAAGAAAGTGTGCATCCGGCACGTGGAGGAATTAAGCCTGATGGAGAGTTATCAGGACGTCAAACGAGAAGGTACTGTGACTTTTTTATTCTCGCGTGGATGGATTTTCACAATCTCATGATTCTTCCCAGAGAACATGCGTCGCATGTTCTACAAGTGGCTCGCTGCTGCCCGCAAAGTGAAGCACAAACGGGTGACTCTACAAGAACGAGAGGAAGAAATGCAGAAAATCCGACTGGAGCTCGCGTGGGATAAGTGGCGTGGGCGGTTCCAGGAGGAGAAACTTCTACCGCTCGTAGGTGTTTCATCGTCCGTGCGCGGTTCTGTAGCAGGCCTGACGGCTGGTTGTATAGGAGCAAACGTTCATCCTCCAAAGTCAGAATGTGACCATGTATCGCGTATGCGCGATTTGGCGCTCCAAGACAAGGGTATGTTCCCCATTCCTCGTTGATGACCTGCGGATCTCGACCAACCGTTGACCCCAAACAATCCATAGTCTCTCCCTGCTGTGCACTTCCACGCGTCGCATGTTAGGGCCAGGTTTTGGAAGGTGTGGCGAGACGCCATGCCATATGCCCTACAAGCCAGACAAGCTCGCGAGATGGACAAACACGCCGTCCTTTGTATGTTGACAAAATTGAGTTCAAGCTCTTGTCCAAGCAACTCATTTCATCCCCACAGCGCGCGCTCTCGAGAAGTGGTTGCAAGTTTACCGAACAAAGGTCGCCCTCCGCGCCGTCGCGTAAGTAGAAGGACTAGCCAGTTTGATCGTCAAAATGGAAATACTGATGGCGTACTTCATCTTGTTTATCTCAGCCGTGCGCGACAAATGCGCCTTCCGACAGCTTACAAGCCAGTTCTAGCCCACCGACCGAACCCGCCACCACCACGTCACCGCCACCTCCTTCCGTCCTCACCCGCGCGACCGTCATCACCAGATGAAGCAGGGGCCCAAGCCGATCACAGTCGTCCGACAAGGCCACCAACGACGCCATCAATCCTGCAACCCAAACCCTGCACGGCCGTCGGCGGCGCGAGCCCTGGGGGCAGGCCAACGATATTCCCCTCCGTGCGGAGAGAGAGAAGCGTAGATGGCGCACGCGAATCCTGCGGCGCGCGCCGCGAGCCGAGTCCTGCGCGCAGCGCCGTGTCCCAGCCGCCAGCGGTCTCCTGTGGGCCTGGAGTAGACTCTGAGGCACGCGTGAGCCTCTGGGCGGAGCTGAAGGATATCCGCAAGCGCACGCGGACGCCCGGAGGTACGATGGTACCAAGCGGCTGAAGGAGACCCACCGACACCGACAACGATGACGACCCCGAGTTCTCTCGATTCACCTTCACCATCCTCATCACAAACGTTAGAATCGAAGAAAGCAACAAAATAGGGCAGCCAAGTACCCTTGGGAGAATTCGAAGGTGTCGGATCCATCGGGCAACTCGGACAACTCGGACACGTCGGACGCGTCGGGATAGTCGGGTTCGTCGGAACCGCCCATTTGGCACTGATGATGATGATGATGCGCGTGGGCGCGTGACCGACCCATTGACGTCGACCGCAATCTACACCGCGACCGCGATCAGGAGAACAACCGCACCACACATCACTAGCATCACTTCTTTTGCCACTTCCATTGCGACTGACAATGGAAAAAGCCGGCAATGACGATTTCGTCCGTCGGCAAAACGGCGATTGATCCGGATGGATCCCCGCCTTTTGTCTTTTTATTTTCTTTTTCTTTTGGCCCTTTTACTGCTCTGCTGGGTAGATCCCTCGCGCCCTCTGGCATCAGGCTCGGGCGCACTCAGTATCTGTGCCTTAAGATTGCGCAGGATGCCCGATTCCTCCCCCCCATCTTGTGACGAGATGACGATCGAGGCACCGAGCGACGTACCCACAGCCTGGCTACTACGAGTACGTGGTCCGTCCCACCCTCTCATTCTCCATGCGGTAAATGGAAAATGGAAGGAGGGTGCTATAGTTAGTTGCCTTGCTGGCTTGGCGGGCCAGACGCACCCTTTAGCCTTAATCGAGCACGTAGGGTATTAGTGCAACCGAGCCGAGGTGATTCCGATTCGCTTGAGAGTAACGTAGTCATAGATCTAGATGTAATGCTATGGGTATGTATATGATATGGGCGTAATGTACTAGTACAGCAAATGTATGATATAATATAGCCGCAGTTCTGAAGACGTTATATGCAACGAGGGAAGACAACAGCTGTGCTAGCGTGCCGCGCAACGTGCTGATCGTCGTCGCTCGAACCAGGATTACAGTGTAAAGCGGGGGATGGTCAGGGGAGGAAATACTCGCCTTCCATCGCCAGGTGCGGGATTTGAACATAGGCGAGCGAAACGTCATCCAAATCGCTCGTCGGCTCGACATTTCCAGACAGAAAGCTGACCGCTCTCTCGTACACGTCCAAATCGCCCGGGCCTGGGCCCGATTCGTCGCCGTCCATGAGCCCTCGGATCTGGTCGATATACCTATATTTATTTTTTTTTGGTTTCACAAAAAAAAAAAGACAGCAAGCAAGACGCATGTTTTTTTATTCATTCATGTGTGTTAGTTAGTGGGACAACGCGTGTTGCAACGAGGCTGGCTGACCTTTGGTATTCCCCTTCTTCCTCTTCCGAGACGAATGGGGTGAGAAGACGCGAGGCCATGACGCGTGTGTCGGTAGGATCCATACGCTCCGTCTCACGGGGAACGTCTGGCGCGCCCGACCCTACGGTAGCCACGAAGTCCTGTCGCGCTGGAACAGGCTGTGGGCCCTTCCATTTACGGACGACACCGTCGATGAGCCTGTAGAGGGGTGGTTGGCAACGTCATGCCAAAAGAGGCGAGGTGAGGGGCAATGAACGGAAGTTTAATGAACGACGGGAGGGACGGACGGACCGTGGCCGGGTCGTTATCGGGGCTTTTCCGTGGGGATAGAAGGGGCTTTGGCTGACGTTGAATGTTTTTCTGCAAAATTCCGAAAACACGCCCCCCAGTTCAGCAGAGGTGTCTCGTTGGGGGAAATAGTCGGGAAAACTACGGGCGCGCGGCGCGGCACGTACGTACCCAGGCAATTTCAGCGTGCTGTTCATCGAGTACGCAAAGTGTTTCCCGAGGGACGTGAAGAGCAACGGGCGATAGTAGCCCATCCAAAAGTCGCTCGAGCGCTCGACAAAGTCGTCGATGCCGTCTCGACAGGCCTCGAGCGTGTAAGGCGAGTTGAGGTGCTCGTCTCGGAACCACTGGTGGTACCCCGAACGCTTCGGGGTGCGTGCCAGAGTTGTGTCGGATTGGACGCCTAGGAAGAGATCGATGGCGGCTTGCTTGTCGGCATCTGCCATATATGATGATGCGTAAATGAAGCGAGGAACAACGAATTTAGCGGCTTTTCCCAACCTAGCAAAGAATTGGCATAGAACCGCCGGAAGTTCTCGATGATGTCCCTCGAATGGCTATTCCAGTGCGGCATTCGCCGGTAGGTCTCGACGCGGTTCACGAGTGCGCTTCCAGTATATTGCATCGCCAGCGCTACAGGGGCAAAACACCTCAGCTGCGGCTCAGACGAGGTCAGAAAAGGGGCACATGCTGTCGCCGTGGTCGTGGTACATCTCCGTGAGCATGTTGACCGCGTCCGAGTCGAAAGCCAGGTTCGGGCTATCTACCACCCCGAGGGCGTACAACTGATGGCCCAGGGCGCGCTTGCCAAAAACAAACTGCGCGGCGTTGGTGCGGTCGAGGCAATCCACGCAGTTGGTCCTGCAAATCCCGTTCTGAAGAAGCATCTTGCTGCGCCAAACGGGGCTTGCGTTCCCACCATCCATCCATCAGTACCTTGTCCGGAAAGGCGGAAAAGAAGGAGCCGTTCACCTCGCGCGATTATACAAGAAGTGAGAATATGGTTCGGGACCGGAGTGGAAGAAACCAGTTATTTGTATGGATTCCTCCGCCAGGTCTTCTAGATAACTGATAACGTCTTGGGTTTTCCTGTTGAATGATCGAAGTGAGTAGGAGATTGAATGCAGGAGGGGAGATATGAGCGTGCGTACTCTTTGTACGCGCGCGACATGTCCCACGCGTGGTAAACCATCTTCTTCCCCTCGGGCAGAAACTGGTTCAAAAAGTTGACGCAATGAGTATACTCGTCCAGAAGCTTGGACTCCCTCGGCTGCGGCTCGCGTTTCTTTATCAAATTCAAGATCATGATCGGAGCCCCATATCGTGAGAAGAGGTCGTCAAAGTGCCGAGCAGCGGCGGTAAAAAAGGGATCGACGACGCTGACTGAGAAAAAGCGCGGCGCGCTCGGTCAGTGTTTACGGCATCATCGAGTGCAGAGCACGCGCGCACTTTCGATAGGAGGCCTTGGGGTCATGTTGTTTTGCTCCTGCATCCAGTAGATCGGGATGCTTCCGCGGTACTATAGCAAGGATCAGTGTTAAACCCAACCGGCCCAAGACGACGTACCTGAACGTAGCTCGTGAATCGGGGATTCGGACGTCTGGGGACCTCGTCATCAGAATATCGTTGCTGAGGACTGTACAACGGTGTCGTCAAGGCCTCTGACACGATCTGTTCAGTCTCGACCTCATTCGCGACGTTTCCCTGCGGGGTCATTCATCCTTTAGCTGAGGGGGAAAGTGCCGATCGTGAAAATAAATGTATCTGACCTCCTCGTTCACACCTCGCTTGCGGTATCTCGCGCCCGCATAATGGCGCGAACGACGCGCGATCAATGTGATATAGATGACTCGGCCAAGCACCGACAACTCTAAACGAAACCACAAATCGTCAGCGCGAGCGTTTGAAAAAAAACGTGAGATTAGGAAATCAACACTCAACTCGCTTGGTCGACATGGCCGTGGATGAGAGGGAGGACCCAATGCGCCTTGGGGGCCTCGCTTTCCGAATTCTCAAACGCGGCCGCAAAGAGATGGTAGTTCCAGGCGAAGCGAGAGGTGAATGGCCAACGCCCCGGATTGGACTGGTTGCGAGAAGTAGCGTTGCTTTGGAGCGAAGACGTGAGATCATAAGTGTAACTGGAAAAAAGCGAAAGAGATGTAACTCAATCTCTGATGGCAGAGGGTCGGTCAGGTCAGGTCAGAGGTCACGCACGTACCTGAAATAAAAGTTCTTGGTCATGTCGACCTGCTTAAAGACTCCCATGAGGCGCTGTTCTTCGCTTGGCTTTTCGATCTTGTGACTCGACGGTATGGTGAGCATTTCCGTCTCTTCGCAGTGATACACGTAGTGACCACCGATGAGCGCGACCGGCGATCGCTTTGTGATGAGCAGCATGTACCAGCCCGCGGTGAACCTCACGAAACCTATCAAAAACGTTAGCTTTTTTTGCGCGCGCGAGAGGACGACGACGACGTACCGATGATGCCAAAGAAAACCTTGGGTTTGCCTAGCCCACCAGAGGCCTTGTTCCCATCTTCGAGCATCTTGAGCATGGCGGTCATCTGCCTACCGGTGTACACCGCCTCGTCCTCGATAACCACGAGCTCGTCCTGCGACGTGCGGTCGATCTTGATGATCCTGTGGAGCGAATCGGACGTGTTGGACGCGACGACGTAGAACCGCGACCGGTTCTCGTAAAGGATGAACTTGTTGCACGCCATACTGCTACTACTACCGCCACTGCTGCCACCGCCGCCTGCGCCGCGCAAAGGAGATTTCGTATGTTGCTGCTGATGGTGCTGGTGCTGGTGATAGTAGTAGGAGTGTTGTTGCGAGGAGGAGGGCACGGATGATCCAGACGATTTGGGCCGTTTGGGAGCCGCTACCGCTGCTGCTGCTGCGGCCACCGCTGGTACCGGAAGCAAATTGCTCGGGGGCGGCGGGAGCGGGGATGATGGGGCCGTGGCCATGGCGAGACCACCCGCCGAGCCTGGGCGTGATTTCGAGCTGGTAGCAGCGGTACTGTTGTTACCTGTGATCGTGCTCATGACCTCACCATTTCCCTGTGTCTGTTGCTGTTGCTGCTGTGGCTGCGGGTCGGACGGGGTCGCCATAGATCTCGGCGGAGTCAAGGGACCGGAGCCGGGGTCCGGGGGCGACGCGGGGACAAGGTGCGATTGCGATGGTAAAGGGGCGTCGGTATTGGTATTGGCATTGGTACTGTCGCTGCTGGCGGTGGCGCTAGCGCTGGAGGTGGTGCCCGGCGCAGCCAGAGAAGGAAAAGATGGGACATGGGTGCCGCCGGTCGTCCTCGTCGTTGTGGTGGTCGTGATCGTGGTCGTGGTCGTGGGCGTAGTCCAGTGCCTGGACGGAGATACGAGCTTGACGGAACCGTCGGTCGTCATGATCATCCTTGCGGGCGTGTGCGATGTTTGATGGAGATCGACTAAATCGACATCGTCATCATCTCGCGGCGCAATTGCCTGCTCCCGCACAGTTCGTCAAAATGACCCACCACGGCACGGCACGGCACTTGTGATGACCAACCCGGGGCCCGGTTCAGCCCCCGACCCCGATTCGGCACGACCGCGTCCCGTGTCCCCGGGCACATCTTCCATCGAGCCAGCCTAAAGATGTACAAATACTACGTCACGTGTAAACCCCTCTTCGCCTTCGATTTGACGACGGACGATCAAAATTCGACGGTGGGCCCGAATAGTCGCAACTGGGCAAAATGTAAGTCGCCGTGGCCCTTTCCTTTCCATAAAAGTACTAGCGCGAAGGAAGCCAAAGAAGCAGCTGGGGTCAAAACATCATGTAAAGAAGAAGATAGGCAGCACCACAAAAAACAAACAAAACCCTTTTGACATTCCTCGTCGGAAACGAGGCGGGCTAAAGGCCTCGAGCGCGTCGAAATCCAAACAAACAATAAAATTGGACCTTTTTTTGAAATGTGATCGAATTATACTAGTGCACTAGTACACCCTTCCTATGTGTGCATTGACCATTATGCATTATTGATTGACATCTGCAGCGTGTACAGGTTGCGTGCCCAAGCATTATTCTTTAGTGCGTGCCCCAGAAACGACAACAGTACTATCACGTTTTCGGTTCTCGATGATGACGATGCAGCAGCGTACACAAAACAGAGATCTACCCTTTACACAAACGGGGATCGATTTCCAAAACCCTCAAAATCAAATCAATTCGTTACTTTTGCTTTCACTCTTCCGAGAGAGTATTCGTATTCCGAGAGAGAAGGGCTGCCGAGCGAAAAGCCGATCGGGCCTTCCCGAGGGTCGTCGCTATCTATCAGCAGGGGCATCCTCCCCTCCTTACAAGCGCGCGCTCCACTCAACCAAGATAATAATGCATCACGAGTCCCGCCCGCTCAAGTTCCGATCGAATCGAGAACCGAAACGACGATAAGCCTGTGAAGTTTGGTTTCTTAACCCTCGCCATTGGCTCGCAGACTCCACAAGAGAATGGACCCGTCTGGATCCCCCGTCAAGCGAGCACCTGGCAGCTGCCAGTGGGGCAAGTGCTCCGGGGGTGTTGGAAACCGATGAGTTCGCTAAAGGAATCGCCCGCTACTCGCAGGACTAGGACTAGGGGACAAAATGGCAAGACCTATAGTACAGAACTATAGCGATTAGCAATAGCAAACGAGCTCCGCCCGCAAACGTGCCGTGCACACTTCCTTCAGGAACTGGCTTTCACCCCCTTTACTAATAACCCCTTCGTCCCCGTCTCCCCAAAGGGAACCCCCGCAGGCGGACGCGAAATGGGTCCAATATATCCATAAATCGTTATCACAATCCTGTGCAACTTCGCATGATAACTGTGGTCGTGGTTGATACCGCTCAACCTAGATCTAGAAATACTGGTACTGGTATTAGGTTGTCCTGTCCCTGTGGCTGCGAGCGATCGATCATGAAAAGTACAACCCCCGTTCTCCGTTGCCTCGCACCCCGTCTAAAAACATTCCAAACCCCCAAAAAAACAAACTCAGTACAAAAAAGCGATAACAACAACAAAAAAACCATACGGTATTAGAAATAAAACGGAATGAAAAAAAAAAAGGGGAAAACAAATGAAGCGGGCGTCTTTTCCGTGTGAGACGTCCTGCACACGTGCATCACGGCATCCCCTTCGTCGCACGCACGCGCGCAGTGTCAGATGTAATGATTTGTTTTGTCGTGCCATCATCATGGAAATAACATCATCGCCATCATCATCCGTGGTGCACCATCACCCATCATCACACCCTCTTCTTCTTCACCCTACCATTCCAAAAACTACTTCCTGCCCCCACATACGTCAAACAGAATCAGCGCGCTTTGTCAGTGGATGAAACGAAGGATGGGGGAAGAGAGGCCATGGCCATGAATGCGTTGGGGTGGAGTGAAAGTGGAAAGGTCACTGTGAGAGGAATCCGACGTATTGGGATTCGCCGGTCAAAAACCTTAAATCGACATGGGGTGGTCACGTTCTTGTCTGTTTCACGAATTGCGAAAGAATTGCCACCCGACCCAGTTGGCGATCACGAAATAAGCGCATACGGGCACGGAGAAGAGCGCGAGGTACTTGTAATGTGAGTCCCGTGCGAGGGCGTCTAGGGGCAATAACAACACGGTGGTGTTATTGGTAGGCCACCTCCCTCCTGACGCAGTGAGACCCGGAAAGAGAGCGCTGAAAAGGAGGGCGTGGGTGCCTATCGCGAGGAGCAGCGCGGAGGCGACGAGAAAGACGTATCCAAAGTGTGGAGCCGGGAGGGAGGAGGAGGACGGGGACGGTGACATGTCCGTGCTGCATCGTGTGTTCGGTGGTGATACCATGAAAAGGGTCTGGATGAGGCGATGCTTAGTAGGATTTTGAGCGCTCTCTCTTCGGGTTACTGGTTCAAGGGCGGTTAAAATGGAAATAATAATGGACGTGGTGTGGGAACATGCTCGGGTAAAATGATCCGGATGGCTGTTCGAAGCTGATAAGATCCTCTGCAACGAGGCAACGAGGCAATGCAGAGAACACAAGGACGAGGATCCCGCGATACCTCCCCTTCACACAAACACACACACGCACACACACGCGCATACACACGACCTAAGGGTCGATCTCGTGTTCCAAAAGCCCACTCATGTATATTGCACAATGGAAATAGCTACTTTACAGATTCGCACACCGCAGATCAGTATGACACCGCCCAGATTAAGAGAGAGAGAAAAAAAAAAAAAAGAAAAAAAAATT
>Ga0307512_10004584_pt1 | contig 15058 bp, 19 predicted proteins | sample 14_EM_MG_FD_200267 | JGI IMG/M metagenome (GOLD analysis project Ga0307512, IMG submission 200267) | Populus trichocarpa ectomycorrhiza microbial communities from riparian zone in the Pacific Northwest, United States - 14_EM | ecosystem: Host-associated > Plants > Roots > Unclassified | place... | reverse complement strand
TTACTAAATTATACCGCCACCATCTCGCCGCTTCCTCCGCGTCTTCCAACGTCTCCGCCTTTCCGTAACACAATTCCTTCCACACCACCCGTATCTTTCTTCTATTATTCCCAGGTATCACCGTACCTGTCTACGCCGTGACATTCATGTCCGACGGAACACATCTCTCGAATTTCGCTGGCGACAAGAAAGGGTGGCCTGTATATATGACAATTGGCAATCTATCGTCGAAGATCCGCCAGACGCCCTCAACGCACAGCGACGTAATGGTCGCTCTCCTACCGATTCCGATCAAGAACCGCAATATTCCTCAGAAGTGGCTGGATGAGCAGCGGCAAACAAATCGAGAGGTGCTGAACGAAGTACTCCGGCGGGTACTCCAGCCACTCACCTTTAAACAACATCCCAGCGCCGAGAGCGGGTATTACAATGTTCTCTGTGCAGATGGCAACTTCAGGCGTTGCAAACCGGTTTTATCAGCATGGCTTGCAGATTGCCCAGAGTATAGCGACCTACATCATCTCAAGCGACATGTCTGGGTTTGGTGCGAGTGTCCAAAGAACGAACTTGGAGATTATGTGCATCCTGACAAGCAACACCCCCGGCGGGATCACAACCTTTATAGAACGCTCAGAGATGCCAACACCAAGGCAGCCGATGCCAAAGTCTCGTCGGGCCATGTTCACCGAGGATTCAATGTGTTTCGACACATTCCATGTATTGCGCCCGACCTCCCTACGCGCGACCTCCTCCATACAATGCAGATCGGCATGCTTGACCACCTCCAGAAGTGGATTTTCCACTTCGTGAAGAAGCACGAACGGCTCGACAAGTACAATGCAATCTGATTATCCGTGCCTGCTTACCACGACCTCACACCAAAAAATAAGTCATATGAGGAAGTTTCTCAATGGAATGGGAAGGAGATGAAGGAAATGTGTCGGTACCTGCTTGGAGTTGAAACCCAGTCTCTACAAGGCGGAAGCCCCGCTCAGCGTCTCATATTCAATCGCGCAATTGAGTTCACCCGGGCATTGTTAGAATTCTATATGTATGCTTGATATAACTCTCACGATGATGCAACATTGAGCTACATGGAGGATGCCTTGCATCGTTTTCACACCTTCAAAGATGTTTTCTTACTCGGGCGAGCCGGCAAAAAGCTGAAGGCCAAAGCCGATGCCCTGAGAACGGAACTCGTGAAGAAGCGAAAGGTAGACGAGGAAACAAATGCTGAAACTTGGACGCCGTCCGAGAAGCGGCACTAAGTGAACGCCTGGCGGGATTATATCAGCCACGAGATAGATATTTCCAAGGAGTTAGATGCCGACTTTAACTTTCCGAAGATCCACTTGATGTCTCATTGGGCCGAACAGATTCGTCGATACGGAGCCTTGCAACAGTATTCTGCCGAGTGACATGAACAAGCACATAAAACGAACCTCAAGGACAGTTGGAACGCCTCCAATTACAATCTCAATTACCAGCCACAAGTAATCACCTTTCAGCGTCGCATTCTCTGCTTTGAAATCAGAGAGCTCAATCTCCAAGCCCTCGCTCAGCGTTGGGAGAACAGCGCGGCCGCCGGCAAAGTCTTCCCTTCCGGTGCTGATCTGGCTGCCCCCCTGAGCTCCCAGTCATATGCGAAGCACCAATTCATGGGGCCCCAAAACCGCCGTGATGGAAAGCATCCTGACGCTATGATCAAAGACTTCAGAGCATAACTTGACAATACGCAAGACGCAACGCACCGCGGGGCAATATACAGCGGCACGCGGGAGTTTATCAACCATCAGAGTCGGAACAAAATGTATATATCGGATGAACAACTGCACGCAATGGAGCTCTGTATTTACCACGGTATTAAGGTTCCAGTTGAGGGTTTTGAAGGTGAACGCATATCTCAGATGTGTTGATGCACAGGAATCCAGAGCTGGCGCGGAGGGGATCGACTGAACGACTGGGTGTGGGTAAAGCAACGCCCAGGGAGCTGTTATGGCGCGCTGAATGGGCGTCTGCCGTGGCAACTGCAATGACTATTCAAGATCAAGCTCCAAAACGAGGATAGAGCTTTCGTTGAGTATTGGTTAGCCCTGGCGCTCACCACAATACCTAGAAACTCGGGTAACTTGGATCCCGTCTCGAAATTTGTACAAGTGAGAAAAGCACCGGCAGCCGTTGCTTTGCAAATTTCCAGCGTGGGAAACATCGTCGGCTGCGCGCACGTAATTCCAGAGATAGCTACTAGTAGTAAGACAGGAGACAGACGGAACGAGCGATGGATTGTCAATAGCCACATAGATCTGGCGACTTGGAATGATGTGTATAATTAGTAAAGAGAGAATTGCATTTTGCGCGCAGGTAGAAGGAACGCGTGGAGCGGTTTTCGCAGCGTCACCCATCGCATTGCAATCCCGAAGCAAACGCGTGCCCAATGAACCCATTTGTACGTATGGTCACAGTTGGCCTTCACCGCCAGAGTGTTCGTTTAAAATTGCAGACCGACTGCGCGAGAAGAACCGGTGAAACAGTGATTGGAGGGCGATATGCAACATGACGCATGGTAATATGGCCGCGCGCGGAGTAATCCGCCACCGGGGTGTCTCTGACGGCTCTGATGGAGCGTGTCCACTCTGACGGAGCCATTCCACCCGGATGGAAATATTTTTTGTTGATGGTATTTTCAGATACAAAGGATTTGCTAATCACATACGCCAATCTCAACCCCACGCGACGCAAACTAGTACACCACTACATTGTCCCATATGAGATCCTACAAATACGCTGAAATGCGGTTGAACTAGATGTCCCAAATGACATGATGATCTACGACACCTTTCAGGCAGCAGGCTCAAAGTTGACTGCAAGGATGATTCTAAGATTGCCTAGCAGCCGCCACATCCGCCTGTGCAGGTCAGCCATGCAGGCACAAGTTACGGTGTTGGATCAATTGCAAAACACCAGTCAAGCTCTGACGGAACTAGTTGGGAATACGAAGTGAAATGGGATGGTTGGGATCAGAAGGATCATACATGGGAGCCAGAGGAGAGTATGGCAAAAGCAAAATAGATGGTGGAGCAGTATTGGAAGGAAATGGGCGGGCGGCCAATGGCGAAGAGGAAAATGACAGGTAAGAAGGCGTGAGAAGCAGGCATTTTAGGATTAATGACAGACATTGCGGAGGCATGTTTGTTTTTTGGATCAGGGTGTTTAGTTTCTTGGAGAGGTTTCTCGAAGATGACTGGAGAAGGTTGTAATGTAGGTGGATGACTCTGGTCTTGTTAGGGTGCGGCTCTGTTGCATTAGGTGCGGCTCTGTGGCATTTGTGCAGCTCTGGGGCAGACTCGCGTATTAGTTAGTTCGAGTGAGATGTCAGCTCGAGCATCAATAACATTCACTTCTATACTCACTGAGAGGCTATTTGCCCACACAAACTGCAACAACAAGAGCCTGATATGAATCTATAGATGGACCCGCTGGGCGACCCGCACACAACCCACCGAATCCAGACAGGTTGGAAGATTTCCGTTGAATGATACTCGAATTGCCTGTTCTGGGGTTTCTAACACCCCGGACCACCATGTTGGCACCGGTTCAGTTTGGGCCCCCACCAGGACCCGATGTGACCGTCCCAAACCATTGCTGACACTAGTACAGAACAAATAGAGTGTGAGACGTTAACATAATCTGTCTTTGTTATGTAGATACTGAGATTTTGATAACTAATATAACATTTAGCAATATAAGTACAGCTGTCTATTGATTACTGAGTATACTTTTCTTCATGTCATTTGCAAGACTCAATGTTTTGTAAACCAAGATACAAGACAACAGATACTTTTAACAATTAGAAGCGAAGTCACTTTGATATATGATCTCTTTGAAGTTTTCATATGGTAGTACCTCTGTTTCCAGATAGCAAAATGGGCTGTATTCAATTCCTGTGATCAAGGGGTAGTGTAGTACTTAATAGGTATTGAAATATCTGTTCAACTGTTTGTAATGAAGATATATTTCCCTGAACAGGGAGATGATAGAATTGTGTGTAGTATTGGATACTATGTGTTGAATACCAGGTATAGGAGAATATTATCCTCACCAGTAACAGTTGTAGAAGTAATTTTGGATAGAATTCTCAATTACATTTTAAGGTGTTCTTTACTGCTCACATTCTTACTGTGGATTACAGCTAGAGTTTGTCTGTCCCATTGCCAGAATAACATAATCACTTTATAATGGGATTCTAGAGATATGGTTATTTCAGATTCACACTGTATGACATCTAATTTATATAATAGCTTCTCTTTCAGGGTGTTTATCATTTCCACAAATCCCTTAATGACATAGCTATGCATTCAATATGGATATCATATTAATGTATAAGCGGTTTTAAGTAGTTATTATTCCAACCAGGACCATCTACTGCAAGATATTATATGTATAATAATAACAGATTATAAGTTCAACTTTGACATCTTGCATTGTATTTTTTCAGCAGTTGGAATATCTGCTGGTATATAACCTAACAGTACTTATTGAGATTGTATTGATGCCTTATCAATATTTAGATTTATTGGCAATTTGGTTAGAGATTTGGTTGGCAACTAACTGAGATTCTGCTAAAGTGGCTTATAATATTGTGATGCATACTGGAATAACACTATGACTGGGTTTCCTCTAGACCTCTTATGATTAGCCAATGGCAATAATCTCTCTGAAGTTTTATAGTTAGGTTTTGACTATTTCATAATTGGAAAGTACTATAAGTTGTTCTTGTTTCTAAGGAGACTAGACAGTTATATTCTACTGACTCATATTTTGTGTGACATTTATTGTACACCATATTCTGCTTAAATACACATTAGCTGTGTATTGTCCTGCTACCTCAGATATAGTAGGTGTGGTTGTTATTTATGTGTATGGCTGATATTTCTGAATTCAAATATATCAGCTGTGTCAATATATCTGTATCACCATATTGGAATCTGCTAGCGGCCATGAAGATTTGTACTAATTCATTGACATGCAATGATAGTATAATACTGTTGAAGGTTACTTGACTCACCCACTAAGTGATAGAACAAATAGGTGTTATGCTTTGAGTAACATGACTGTAGTCTCAATATATTCTCTATACAATCCACTAAGCACCACCACTGCTGCTAAGGGAGAATGCCTAATAGTCATTATTACTCAAATGATATCTTGCAGATAATCACTCCATTGTGACAGAGTAACTCTTGAAAACCAGTTATATGAAAAGATGATAACCTTTGGGAAACATGGCTATGTCAATGAGGAATTTGTGAAAATGGCAAAAAAACCTCAAAGAAAAAGTAAGGGAAGAGTTTGATATCATGGTGATGATATCTGAAGGTGTTTCATTCTTAGAACTCTACTATAAAGAGAATACATTCTTCCAGTAATGAGAAAAACAAGCTCTAACAGCAATTCACCCTGAAAATATTAGCAGCAAAGAATACCATACATAATCATTTAGAATTCTATTCAACATTGCTGTACAATCATTATCCTGAAAATAACTTTCAAGCCTATGTCTGGACACACTGGATTACAGAATACTGCACACAGCTATACTGTTGTCATATTTGGGATGCTATATCTTCATTTCAAAAAGCTTGGACAATTCTCCAATGCTTACCAGGTTTTATACTACAAAGCAATTACAGGTACTATTGATTATGATCTTCCTCAGTACCATACAATAGGCCTTGTCTCAAATGTGGAGTTTGAGGAGAATTTCGAAGTAGGGGATCGTGCTTCTAATTTTTATGATTTTAAGGGTGCTCTCGGTTTCAAGACCGAGAGGTCGAGTCTTGGGAAAGATGAGGATTTGAACAGGTGGCTGTACTTAGAATAATAAATATTGTATTAAGTTATTGGGATCTAGTACCCCCATAACAATAACTGTGCTTCGACTTAATCCCGATCTTTTGTATGATCTCTTGACTCTCTTCCCACTTCACTTCGAAACTCTTTGGCTAAGCTGGGCGAGAGAAACATAATTTAAACTTCTTAGCGGGTTTTGCGTTTCGGTATACTGTTCTCAATGCTTATATGCCATTCGATGCTTGTTGGTCCGCTGGTTCATTCCCTTCAATTCCCTTGTGTGCTGGTACCCACCTATACTCCACTAGAATTGTTCTGTTGAGAATGTTGCTTTCCAATCTCATGGTACGTAACACTAGTACCTGTCCTGGTCCTGGTTCTCCGATTATATTCGTTTCAGTGCTGCTTGCGAATCCGTAAAGATTGTAACCGCTGACACTTCTTCTTTTCTGCAAATCTCTTCCGCAATCTTCATCGGCTCCGATATTGCATACATCTTGTGGCGAGGTGGTTGCGCGGGCGGCCCGTATAGGCCGGGAACTGGTTACGATCCAGGGGATACCATCACCGAGATAACTCTTGAGCTATGCGCGGTACAGTACACCAGCATTCAATCGATTTGCTTTTGTCACTATTGCGATTCTATGAAACAAACCCATTCTATTTCCAACCTCACCTGGCCTCCATATAATATTGCCGAAAACGATTCTATCATGCTAACTCCTAAAATATAACGTTGCTGCCAAATCCTCTCGTTTCGCCTCTGAAATATATTCTCCCTCGACTTCCAGAGCTCCAGACAGGTTAATGTCGCACCCGTTCTTCCCCTCTCTCCCGATCGAGCGCACGGGCTCAGGCCTAGTCATTCTAACACACGTCCACCGAAATCTTCTTCCATCACCTGACTCACGCCGTGGTATTATCTCCTTCCTTGGATTCACCGACGATGCTGTCGATGAGATTCTGGCCGTCTATAACGCCGGGCGGGTAGTGCTGCACCTTCAGCAGAAGGAGCTACGGATGTTTCCACTTGCCAGTGCACTGATTCGGGTATGGGAGGCGAGTCACGAGTGGGAAGGGATTAATGAGACCGAAGCTCAGCTAGAGGACGAGGCCAAAGTAGAGTTCGCAATGAGGAATGGGTTGAGAAGAGAGTTTGCCCAGGATGTGGACTGGGAAAACGGCGATTCCTTGGAAGATTCGGTGAGGAGATATGTGATGAATAACGTTGAGTTGTTGAAGGGATTATGGTGGCAGGAGAGAGAGGAGAGGTGGGGTGCTGGAACGAATTGATTTTACAGCCCGGGCTCGTGTGTACACTAACGGCAAGGTCGTAGTTACCCTATATTCCATTTTAGACACTGTGACGCACTCTAAGTCTGTGTCTAGATTTTATGGGTTTCGGACTCGATATTCGAGGTACATGCATTACTTTTTATTTTAGAGTTATAAGTAAATGCAATGTTGTCTACCGTTTGCTCTCATGCCTAGAAATTTCAACAGGGCGACTATGGTTTACAAGAGCGCATCTACTAAGGATATGTATGATGCATGTGACCCGCAATGTTTTTGACTTCCTTAGCTGCACTATTCCCAAACCACGACAACTGGAACCCTTCTAGTCACCACAACAGCCGTACACAACGTCAAAAATCACCACTAACACCTACAACATGTCTCTCTGGCCTATTTCGATGCTTCCTATGACCACTCTTCTCTTGGGCGAGCTATTTTACATCACAGAAGCCAGGATATTTTCAAAGTCTCGACCCCGGTACCCCTTTCAATCACGCCGCCATGGGTCAAGTCAACACAACTACCACCGAACTCCAACACGACCATAACAACACCTCCAAAACTTGTCATGTCCCAGGACAAGATGCTATATCAGGAGTTAGAATTAGTGTATCTAAGTCGCAAACGCTACCCTACGCTTCCCTGTACGTATCATGTACCCCGGGATGACGCCGTCAATTACGTATTACTTAGCACTGATTGAGAGCAGATCTTCTTTTGCCTACAGGAATGGCCAATTTAGAGATCCGAGCTTCAATTTATAGATGCCGACTCTTCGATTATCTGCCCGAATCATTGGACATTTTTTATAACACATTCTAATACGAGACTTTCCTTGAGAGGTAACGAAACTGGAGTTGTCTGTTAGAAATTGATCCTATGTTCTGGTGCCCAGTTTTCTGATTTGCCATAGGAACAATTTGTATGAAAGAGATAAGCTACTTACATATACTGTCACAATTTGCCTTACTCCCGAAGTCAGAAAACATGGCATCAATTTCTGATGCCCTTACAGATGTGTTGAACGGCAGCCCCGGCAGTGATTAAGCGTTTGACTGCTTCGTCTGAGATGGGAGATATGGGATGCCTGAAGCTATTGTTACAGGTCCAGTTTGGTGCTTGGCCAGTGAGGGCGTTAGTAGAGTCGGTATTGAATACTTGGGAGAACTTTGATTGCTGGGCGATATTTACCTACGATCTTTGGAGCTTTGCTACCATATGTCGGGAGATCTTGTCACCTCCGAAGATATTTCATGGTACTCTGATCCTTTTGTTTCATTGAGCGAGGTAAAAATCTGACCAACGAAAGCAATTTCATAGTACCATCGTGTACATTGAAGTGAAACTTGGCTTTTGACACTCACTGATCTTCATTCCATAGAAGAGACAGCGTCTTAATTTATCATACTCGCAGGTATACTTGAACGGATACATTCGACTTCTGTGTGATGTGCGGATTTTGAATGATCGTTGTAGAATGCCGAAGCAAGCCCAGGCTCCATTCAGTACCCAGCGATATCAAATGTATGTAAAGATAAATCTAGATACTAAAACGTACAGTATCGTACACCGTTATGTCGTTTGAAGTTTCAACATTCGGTAACTTCAAATTTAGAAACCAAACAAGAAATCTCTTTTAAAGAAGCATCGGGGTACACGTTTATACGTGTATCTTTTCTAGTGCACTAGTCTCAACACCCATCATGCCGGCCCGCGCAATGCCTAATGCGCATACATAACATGACAAGTACTAGTCCCACTTAGCCTGGCTTCTCTTACATAGCATATCTGTAGTACCATGTGATCCCATCGATGCTTTTGCTCCCATATTTCGCCGATCAACTAAACAATATCACTTCATTACCAAGCCCTCTCCCATCACCTCCAACAATGTCAGCCACTCCCAACCCCGTACCCATGCCTCAACAGATAATTTGCCGTTCCAAAACCGTGCCTGCGGTTATATTCTCCACACATCACCGAAAACCGAGCGATGACACTATACTCTCCTCACCAGTCTACAAGCTTCTCCAAATCTATTCCATTACCCTCACATCACCCGAAGAAGAGCTCTGGAGCTTCCACAACCTGTACACCTCGATCCCTATCTCCATCTCCCCTTACCTCCTCAACACAATAGCAACATCCATCGATGGAGTGGGACTCGCATTTTTCGTCCTCACTGACTGCATGAACTGTGTGGTTCCTCCCAACTCCTCGGTCGACATCCTTCGCCAACGAGTATGCCAGCAGAACAGCGGGTATCTGATGCCTCTGCAAGCCCTGACGTTCGCCAATAACGTACCGCTTGGCTACTCGGATGTGAATTTTTCCTACCAGGGGAGAATGGATTACACCATATCTACGCCGGAGAAGACTCGGCTCATAGTGCGGTTGGCGTATGGGGTTAATGAGTATGATCTGGAGTACACCGGGTGGCCGGCGGAGCGATGCGAGCTGCTTGCTCAGATGGCGGTGTTGGGGCTGGGGTGCGTGGGTGTGCTTACGGATGGGTGGAGGTGGTTGTTTGCTCGCTTGGATGGGGGCAGGGTTACGTTTTCGGGGTTGTGGGATTTGAGGAGGGGCGAGGTCGGGGTTGTGGTGGCGGCGCTGGTGGCATGTTTCGAAGGTGTGGGGATGGGGTTTTGAGCGGCGTGATTTTGAGGTGTTTGTTATTCGAGTAGGCGTTTATAGGTAATAGTGGAGTCTCGTGAGGTACGAGATAATTGATTTAGAGTACGGAATAATGGTGATTTAGTTTGTATCTGAACGTTTAGCAAAGCTACTATTGATGTCTATGGTTATGAGCACTGCATACACATACATACTACTTCCTAGTACCGTAGGTCTACCTGCATGGTATGGTACTACTAGAATCTATGAACCCAACATCTCCCTCCATGACATTCGCGCTGCATGTCTAGTGGTTGTTGTGCACCTAGATTGACCCTAACCCTGGATAAGGTGTACTTGTTTTCGATGCAAGATCTTAGCATAATATCCCAATATCCCATATGCTTACCTTCTTACCCCGTGCTCATCTGACAGGCCACCGATGATCTTCCGACTTCAATATCATCTCCGTTATCTCAACATTTTCAACACCCTGTCAAACCCGCTAATAGCAGCACAAGTGGCATCGTTCCATCATCGACTTTTTGGCCTTCTCTAACGGTATATACACCAACAAGCTCTGCATGAGAAATACTATCCACTCTGCCCTCCGCGATGTCCGTACTATCTACCTCACAAACCACCGCATTCTTAAAGACCTAGTCGGCAAGCATTCCCCCACTACAAGCACAGTGTTCTAACCCACCCAAGAACTGCTCCTTTTTCTCGGTCCCTCTGTCCTTCATGTTCTCGGCGCTCCAACTCAGAAGTCTGGAACGACCGCGGCTTCTCTTCCCCGGTCACGAAAAGTCTGGGTCCGCCCCACTCCGCCGGCATAAAATGCAACCGCGCTACGACGCAACGGAAAGAATACTTTGTCCTTGTTGTTTGAGGCGCTGTACTAGACGACTACGGGTTGTGGCGCTAGGGCTGGGTGGGGTGAGAGCGAGCTGTTTGCAGCAAGCCATTTAGAAGGTGCCGGCTTGTCAGTTGCGGCTGATGTATTACCCTGTGGTGGAGGTGGGTGACATGGGGAATGGCTCACGAGGATAAAGGGATGGTTACGATTTGAATACGGTAATGATGGAGAGGATGGGCTTGAGCTAGAGATAAGTGTTCTAGCGCCAATAGTGCGAAGGAATGTGTTGGTTGGTGTTGGTGTCAAAGAATGGTGGAGTGAGGGATGGAAGGGTAGGGTAGAGTTTTTTCGTGCCGTACTATGCAGCGTGGATCGGATTTGGGATTGTAATATATGGGTTGAAAGAGGAAAACATTGCCTGAAGAAAGAACTGACGGCATTGGGATTTTGCCTGTATCTTCAACACATCTATTCGGAAGTGTCTACGTGCGTTAGAGTAAAATAATGTAAGTGGTGCGCCATTGCCCAATAAATAGCTAAAGTACCGAACTGGAAATTTACTGGAATATTTACATATTTGCCATATTTGTCATCAAGTCAAGGTGGTGGAGTGGTTAACACGTTCGCCTGCTAAATTTGTAAAGCGGATGCCTTCGGGCGCGCAGGTTCGAATCCTGTCCTTGACGCGTTTCTTTTCACTCAAGTTAGGACAGTCGTTAGAATCTGCCGAAGATTCGGAATTTTTGGGGTAGCGGATGGTCGATGTCGTGTCAAGCCAAATTTGCTCCAGGTAGGTACCTTAACTGAAACAACCTCACTCGTCATCCTAATTAGACCGACGCATTTGCTGTATGCCGACCCACACTCTACCACCTCTTCCACCACCCCTTCCACACCTGTTCTAGCACTTCTTCAACGATCTTGTCCACCACCAAATTACTCCGCTCCGTTCCCTAATCGCTTGCCACAACCCTCCAACTGGAGTAGCCTACTCAGGCGCTCTCCCATCTGCTTGATTCCTTCTCCCTCCGATTGTGGTATTCTGCTTGTCGTTGATTGCTATCCTCCCTTGAAGTAAAATCTGTTTCCTTTTGCTGAAAATGCACCTCCTGCTTTTGGATCCGCTGTTGGTTATATTGGTTGCCCAGCTGTGTAGTGTGAAGTTGAATCTCTCTAACCACTTTCTGGTGATCTTCACCTCCGTCGATAGCCGTAATGAGAAGTTGATTCACAGCGTTGAATTGTTCATTCCAGATCTGTTGTAGCCAGTCAGTTCATTTTCAGGACACGGTAGGACGTACTAACCATGAACGCCATTATGGCGATCTTCTACTGCTGTGTTGCGTAGTTCCATCGCGAATCCTCCTCCCCCTCCCCTCCCCCATGCAAACTTCACGAATATTTGTCTGATAAGGACGCTTGTTAGACGTTAAATGATCTTCTCGATAAGTTCGGTTGGCACCTCGTGTCTACTCTTGAATCGATGTAGCCGTTCTTAGGCGGCAGCCATATTTGTCGGTTTGACACGAAATGACACGAAATCCCGTTCAATACCGGGCGGGATTTCGCGTTTTTGGCATCCCGTATCTTGTTATGGGATGGGATGAGGGACTATGAATCTCGTCTCGTTAATATTTTGTGGTTTACAGTAGCAACATATGTATATATTAACAAAACATGTATACATATTAACAATGCTACATTGGACACCAAAAAACTGTAGTTGCAAAACCACCTCTTGTTGTGTAACAGTAACCAGCACTTAAACCGTCGCGCATACCCCAAATTCATGGATCATCTTTACAACCACAACAACCCCCCCAACACAACCAAATGACGCCACCGGGACTAATAGCACCAGCAGCGAGTTCAGCAACAGCCAAGAAGATCCTCTCCACCATGGAGACTTCCTCATCAACTGCATTACACACACAACACCAATCGGCGCCACTTGGCCCGTCACGATCCAGAGCATTATCCACACCCGCTGGCTTAGCGTACTGCTACGCTTTTCGAAATTCGTCATGATCACAATAATGATGTATGGCACCGATAACGCTGCGAGAGCCAATAAGCCCGCGCCCATCTGTACTAGTTCCAACCGTCTCTGCGGGCTTGGCTTTTAAGAACTGTTAGATCTCCGCACTGTTTAGGGGAGGCTTGCTTACCCGTGGATCCCAGTATACTTCACCCACCGCACCGCTAACATTTTCATCCAAAGCCCTCTCATCGGCAGGGTCGACTTGATTGCCGTCATCTGACCGCTCAAATTCTCTGAACAGTACAATGTATACAGCAGTGTATGGTGGTTCGCAGGCCGTTGCGATCAGATTGACGAACGACATCAGGATATACGGCGTCACTGTCAGTGAGAAGGCAGCGTAGCCATATCTTTTGACCTGGAGGCCGCGCGCTTGGTAGAGTTCGTAGGATGCATATATAATCTGCACGATAGCGGCGATAGCCTTGGTCATGCTGTAATTGCAGGCTAAGCGCGGTTTCGATATGCTACGTTGACCATCCGGTGTTTTGCAAGGTACGAGCGGCCGGACGCGTGCTATTGGAGGAACTGTAACGAGGCGGCAATGGATGCCATGGCACTTGGTCGGAGAAGTTAGCGGTGGCTTGTACGCCGGGTGCTGGCCGTGTACTACGGTATTGGATGGATGAATAAAAGTGCTGCATTCATGCATTAGACAAACAACCTTATGATATAGAAATCGAAAGAACTATACATACAATTCGCTCTCGTTCATTCCCTCGAAAGTTGCAGGTGCCTGCGCAGTAGTACCGCTGAACTTCATGATCATACACAGAGCACCACTCTTCGCCGCCGTCTTTAGGGCACCCCCCCGCGGTAATACCGGGCAACGCATAATGGAAGGAATCGCATTCACTGTCCCAAGGAATGACATAACGAATGCGCTGAATGCGTTAAGGATTGAGGTTAATGTTGTGGCACCGGGTTTGGTTAGAACTGTCACAGCATGAACACTGCAGTTGAAAAGCACGAATTTTCCGACGTCTGACCATTCTGCTGGGTGGCAGACAACAGCTCCTTGAGTTATGTTGGTTATCAACAAGTTTGGATCCATATTGGAGACGAAAACGTGACAAGACGTCTACTGGGACAGAAATGCAATTGATGAATAGAATTGGGCAGCGACGAGATGCATACAGTTTGTTATTAAATCATGAGCGACTGAGGTCATTTTATAAGTGCTCATAATCCTGGCGTAGACAAAGAGACAACTCCTCTTCCTACTATTTCCTACCTGACTCTTAAGAGTGGAATCAATCGGATTATATGAGGTGAACCCTAATCCAATAAACTGAGTGTGAGACGCGCGTCTAGTTTCAGTATCATGTACGGAATCGGAGATCAGTCCAGTTAGAGTACGATGTGCAGCTAGGTGCAATGTGATTCGGGACTTGTGCATAGTGCTTCTAGATGCATCTTGCACCGAAATCAATTTCTACACTTCATGCTAGTCAAAATTAACAAGAAGCATTCCGATCGGTTCTTTTCAGTACATTACAGAAAATCGAGGGCAGTGACGGTGAGCTTCAATGGCTGACTGATCATTCAACCTATGAGCCTGAATGGTTGTTAACACAGGAATTTCGTGGCTAGGCTTGGTATAGTTTGGCCTGGATCATGCTTTGATCTGGCCGGACTGGTCGCTTCGGAACGCTGGGACAGACCAGTCCACTAAAATGAAGACCGCGATGTCGGGCCCCGAAAGAATCGTCGCTTTCGACCGTTGAGACCCCTGATGGCTGATGGCAAGGCACGAGGTATACGATTCTCTTGTCTATCTTAGGCATCATTTCGGTTGATTAGGCCATCCAGGGCTGCATTCTGCTCTCTTAGGGCCCTGAACAGATACCTATAGGGAGACCGGCGTCTAGTATCTACCGGAAGCTGGCATCCGATGGTGGTGCCTATGGTTGAACGAAAAGATAGTCATATTTTCAGTGGTGAACCTTGACGCTAGTAGCTGTCGGCCTTAAAACTAGCGGGGGAGGGGCCTAAAATTGGTAGTAGTATCAGCTTGAAAACAAACCATACTATAAAATAACATGCTTTCTAACGTTTCGCACAGTTCACTTCTAGATATCATAGAGACTACGGGACCCTGCTAGTATATAGTCCAGGTAAAATTTACCATGGTCTTAAACGATCTAGAATTCTCTGCCCCGAAAATCACAGTCTAGTCCAATGATTCCACCAGTCCAGCAATGGACCAGTCCGGACCAGGTCCGTCCAAGTCCAGTCCAATCCAGTCCGAGTAATTTTTGGACCGGGATCCGACCAATCCCCAATTTTTCTGGACCTGGACTGAACTGGCCTGGACTGCTTTGGACCAGTCCACTCGGGCCGAATCGGCCCGAATACGCTGGGAGTTACTGATACACTGAGTCAACAAATAGACTCAT